>JACCDO011090109.1_pt1 | contig 10491 bp, 8 predicted proteins | sample 7446101 | NCBI WGS metagenome assembly JACCDO01 (sample SAMN15323440, study PRJNA562643) | freshwater metagenome | isolation source: river surface water | place: USA:Blue River Watershed | collected 2017-08-16
ATCATCGGCCGCTTGTACCAGGCGTTCGGAGAGATCCAGGAGGCCCGGATGATCGTGATCAATGCGCCGGCGGTGAATGGTCTGAGCACCGGAGGCGGCTTCAAGATGTACATCGAAGACCGGGCCAATCTCGGGCCCGAAGCGCTGTACGGAGCCACCTGGGGAACCATCGGTGCGGCCTACGCCACCAATGTGCTGCAGGGCGTCTACTCGACCTACCAGATCAACGTGCCCCAGATCGACCTCGACGTGGACCGGGTGAAGGCCAAGTCCATGGGAGTGTCGTTGAGCGGGCTCTTCGAGACGCTCCAGATCTACCTGGGCTCGCTCTACGTGAATGACTTCAACCAGTTCGGTCGCACCTATCAGGTGATGGCCCAGGCCGATTCGCGATTCCGTGACGGGGCCGACGACATCCGACGCCTCAAGGTCCGCAACGAGCGGGGCCAGATGGTGCCCATCGGCACCCTGGTCTCGGTGCGGGAGGCCTTCGGTCCCGATCGCGTGATGCGCTACAACGGGTATCCGGCGGCCGAGATCAACGGGGCGCCGGCCCCGGGGTACAGCTCCGGTCAGGCCGAGGCCTTCATCGAAGGGTTGGTCAAACAGACGCTGCCGCCGGGCATGGCCTACGAGTGGACCGAGTTGACCTACCAGCAGCGGATCGCCGGCAACACGGCCGTGTACATCTTCCCCCTGTGCATCCTTCTGGTGTTCCTGGTGCTGGCGGCGCAGTACGAGAGCCTGAGTCTGCCGCTGGTGATCATCCTGATCGTGCCGATGACCCTGCTCAGTGCCATGGTCGGCGTGTTGCTCAAGGGGTCCGACAACAACATCTTCACCCAGATCGGGTTGATCGTTCTGGTGGGGTTGGCCTGCAAGAACGCCATCCTCATCGTGGAGTTCGCCCGGGAGAGGCAGCGTGAAGGCGCCGATCCGGTGTCGGCGGCCCTGGAGGCCTGCAGGCTGCGCCTCCGACCGATCCTCATGACCTCCATCGCCTTCATCGCCGGCGTCTATCCGCTGGTGGTTTCCACGGGCGCCGGTGCCGAGATGCGTCAGGCCATGGGGGTTGCCGTGTTCGCCGGCATGATCGGAGTCACCGTCTTCGGTCTGTTCCTCACGCCGGTGTTCTATGTCGAGATCATGAAGCGGGTGGCCCGGTTGTCCGCAAAGTAGCCTCGACAGGTTCACCGCTGATTTTGGTGACCGATGTGCCTGCCATGGTTTTTGCAACGGGAGACACGTCTGGATAACATTTGTTATTGTCTGGTGTTTGAGGGCTTTGGGCGATCTTCAGAAAACCATTGCCATCGCTCCTGGCCAAGCGTAGGGAGAACTCAATCCCCTGGTCAGTTTCGAGATCGCCGCAATCCCCGGGCACGAGGGTGTCCGGATACGGTTCGTGGTGCCCGCCTTGTCGTCCCGGGGTATCCATGCAGTACCGCCTCCATCCATGAAACCCTCCAAATCCCTGCCATTCCTGGCCGCTGCCGTCGTGGCGGGTCAGGTCTTCGGCCAAGCGCTTCCCGGGAAACCGGAAGACAACGGTGTCAGCCCCATCGGCGAAACCGTGTATGTCAACACCTCCGACACCATCAACAACACCAAGACCGAGAGTCTTGGGGTGGCCATCGGTCGCAACGGCAACGTGATCGTCGGTTGGGAGGACGATGGCGACGCCCTGTCGGACCTCGAGGCCGTCTGGACCCTGTATGACCGCGACAGCAAGCCCATCACCCCCGAGACGACCATCACCTCGGTGGATCCTGCCTTTGCGGGTCAGACCCTGACCTCCCGGTTCCTGTCGTACTTCCGCAAGGATGGCAGCGCGGTCTCCGGTCGCACGGGGTGGGGACCCAAGATCAAGTCCAACCTGTTTGGTGACGGACTGGGCATGGGTTCGACTTCGTTCGATCTCGGCCTCGAGGTGGTGGAGTTCGCCGGGTATCAGGATGCCGGCGACTGGCCGGCGGTGCAGTTGCTGACCGATGCCGGCACCCCGGTGGGCATCGTGAACGGGGTTCCCGTCGAGTACGGAGCCCGTCCCGGCAACATCCGCATCGGCGACTGGGAGTTCCTCTCCACCGGCAACGTGGTGGTGATCGGCGAAAGCCGTCAGGGTGACGATCTCGTGGGGCTCTACAAGGGCGATGCCGCGGCCAACCACGTGACCGTCCGCGTCGTCGACAAGACGGGCAAGGAGATCAAGGCCACCCAGTTGGCCAGCGCCACGCCCACCAAGAGCGAGATGTGGCACGGGTCGGGTGTGACCAAGAACGGGTTCGCCGTCCGGTTCTCGGACAATGGTCCGGGGCGCGTCCGTCTCTTCGACAACGCCGGCACGCCGGTCTCGACCAACATCGACCTGGCGGCGGTCTCGGGCAATCCGATCGCCGGCGCCGGCGGCCGCGGTGATGGCGTGGGCTTCCACGGCAACGGCAACGACGCCTATGCCTCGGTCGCCGTCGGCAAGGATGCCGAAGGCAAGAACCATGTCTGGCTCACGGTGCTCAACGCCAACGGCACGCTGCGCTGGAGCAGGACCGTGGCCGACGACATGGAGTTGCTGGCTCCGGGACGCTGCGACGTGGGCATCGATTCGCTCGGTCGGGTCGCGGTGGTGTTCGACGACACCGCCGGCACCGGGGGCAATGCCCGGATCATCCTGGGCCGCGTCTTCGACGCCACGGGCAAGGCACTGGGCAAGACCTTCTACGTGAGCGAGAAGGAACTGCCTGCCCCCGAGACGCTGGAGTCCAAGAATCCCCGCGTGGCCTTCCGCAACGACTCGATCGCGGTGGTCTGGGAGAGCCGCAACAGCGGCGAGCCCGAGAATCGGGTGGTGGCCCTGCGACAGTTCGTCATCCCGGTGCGTCCGGGCAGCATCGAATCGGCCGGCCTCAAGCGCATCGTCTCCGACAGGCCCGTCATCGTTCCTGCGGCCGATTCGCTGGGCAACTGGGAGCCCTTCGCCTCCGTGGTGGGCACCTCGACCTTCCTCATCGAGGGCAACACCTTCGCCGATGGCAGCACCACCGAGCAGCGCTACGTCGTGGCCATGCAGCCCGCGGCGGGCGGAGCGATGAAGTTGGGCGAGGCCTTCTTCAACGATGCGGGCACGCCCTTCAAGGGAGCGATCAACGCCTCGCGGCAGAACGGCAATCCGGGTCGGGTCGCGGGTGATCCCCGTCCGGGCGCGGTCAACTTCATCACCGGGGCCGAGGCCTCCCCGCACGTGATCGAGGGATTCAACAGCGACAACCGTTTCACCGGCGGATTCGATCGCCTGGGTGACGGCCGCTATGGCACCGTTCAGACCTTCAAGGTCGATCCGGCCACGCTCGCCCAGACGGCCCTGAGCAAGGCGCAGGACTCGGCCAACGGTCGGCGCACCTCCGGCACCGCCCCTGGCAACCAGATCTCCCGCTTCGGCGGCGATGTGGCCGCCTTGAGCGACGGCAACTTCGTCTCCGTGGTCGAGGATCGCTCCAACCAATTGCGCCCCGACGGCAATTGCGCCACCGCCACCATCTTCTCCCCCGATGGCAAGGTGGTGAAGGAGGCCTTCAAGGTGGCCGACGGCGACCTCTGGGCCAACGTCGCCGCCTTCAAGGGAGGTTTCGCCGTGCGCGTGGCGGGCAAGTTCTACTTCTACGACAATGCCGGCCAACTGCAGGGAGAGCCGGTGGCCCAGACGACCTCCGGCGAGAACTTCGACGGCGGCCGAGGCGATGGCACCCGCCTGGGCGGCCACATCAATCAACCTTGGGTGTTCCTCGTGGGCCGCGTCTTGAACTCCACAGCGGTCCGGGTGGCCATCTGGGATGCCCGCACCCGCACCGTGGCCGCGCTGGCCGATGTGAGCGAGGGCGGCTTCCGCGCCGACGCCGATCGTGCCGTGGTGGCTGCCGACGGTCTGGGCCGCTTCACGGTGGCCTGGGTCTCCAAGCCGGATGGGTACGAAGCCCAGCAGGTCGCGGCCCGCGTCTTCGAGATGGACGAGGCCACCAAGACGGTCAAACCGCTCACGCCGAGCTTCCTGCCGTTCATCAACGCCGCCCCGGTGGGTGGCATCCGCTCGGTCGGCATGAGTGTCGCCATGACCACCAAGGAGGTTCTCGTGGCCGCCAAGGGGGAGATCAACCTGCAGAACAAGCCCGAACAGGGGGCCGATTCCACCAAGGAGATCAACTTCTACACGGTGATCTCCCACCCGGTGCCCAAGGACGACCCGACTCCGGCCGCAGGCGGTTCCACCACCACGGCCCCGCGCATCTCGGTGGCGCTGGTCAATGGACAGCTCATCATCACTTCCGATCCGCAGCCGCTGCCGGCGGGTTTCGTGTTCGAGGTGGCGCCCAGCCTGACCGGTCCATGGTTGCCGCAGGCCGGAGCCAACACCCCGATCACGCTGCCGCTGGGCACCGACGCGGCCCGCTTCCTGCGCGCCATCAAGCGTTGAGTCGGCGGTGGTTCGACAAGGGGGCTGGAGCGATCCAGTCCCCTTTTTTCATGACCGCCTGGCCCGCTGACCGCTGGCCATCGGATCCTCGTTGGGGCAGACTGGCTCGAATGTTATCCCTGCGTGGTTCCCTGACCGGGGTTTTGTTGTTGGCCGCGGTCCTCCCCGTCGTTTCCGAGACCCTCTGGCAGGCGAAGCTCTTTTCCTCGCAGGGCTTCACCCGGGGCATCGAAGGGCCCGCCTGCGACCGCGCCGGGGTGGTGTACTGCGTGGGGTTCGGTGATCCCCGGAACATCGCCCGCGTGACGCCCGACGGACGGGCCGAACGCTTCGTCGTGCTGCCCGAGGGGAGCGCGGGCAACGGAATCCGATTCGACCGGGCCGGCCGGATGTACGTGGCCGACTACACCGCTCACAAGATCCATCGGATCGATCCGATGACCCGCGAAGTGGTGCAGGTCGTGCACGAACCACGGATGAATCAGCCCAACGACCTGGCCATTGCCGCCGATGGCACCCTGTATGCCAGCGACCCGAACTGGAAAGACGGCACCGGCCAGATCTGGCGGATCGACACGCAGGGCAGGGCTCATCGAGAGGCCGAAGCCATGGGCACGACCAATGGCATCGAGGTGAGCCCCGATGGCCGGAGACTGTACATCAACGAAAGCGTCCAGCGGCGCATCTGGGTCTTCGACCTCGAGGCCGACGGTCGATTGGGACGCCGCCGCCTCTTCAAGGAGTTTCCGGATCATGGCTTCGACGGCATGCGCTGCGACATCGAAGGCAACCTGTATGCGACCCGCCATGGCAAGGGGACCGTGGTCAAGATCTCCCCCGCCGGTGAGGTGATTCGCGAGATCGACGTGCTGGGTCCGAATCCGACCAACCTGTGTTTCGGGGGCGATGACGGGTGCACCGTGGTGGTCACCGAGGCCCATGCGAAGCGCCTGGTGAGTTTCCGTGTCGATCGGCCGGGTCTCGAATGGGCGCGCTGGAAGGCCGCCCGATGAATTTCATCGCCTGCGACTGGGGAACCTCGCGCCTGCGTCTCCGATGGCGTGGGCCCGAGGGGCTTCGGGAAGTGGCTTCCGAGGAGGGGGTGGCGAGCCTGGCGGCCCGGGGCGGTGATCGGGTTTCGATCTTTCGTCAGGCGCTTCAAGGGGCGTTGCAGCGGTTGGGGGCTCCCTGCGGACTGCCCGTCATGGTGTCGGGCATGGCCAGTTCGAGCCTCGGTTGGCGGGAGTTGCCCTATGCCTCGATGCCCTTCGCGCTCGACGGCTCCGGCGTGGTGGGAGACTGGGTGGAGCCGGGGGTGTATCTGATCTCGGGAGTCCGGGGTGACGAGGACATGATGCGGGGCGAAGAAACCCAGCTCCTCGGCTGGGCCGAGCAACAGGGTCCGGGGGCGCACGCCGCGGTCACCCTGATCCTGCCGGGAACCCACTCCAAGCATCTGCGTCTGGAGTCGGGACTGCTCAGGGCCATCACCACCTTCATGACCGGCGAACTCTTCGAGGTGCTCGCCCAGCACAGCGTGTTGCGCCACTCGGTCGGGCTTGCAGCACCGACCGATCCCGACGCTTTCCGGGACGGCGTCGCCGCGTCGGCCCGGCTCGGACCCACCGCAGCCCTGTTCCAGGTCAGGGCTCGTCAGGTGTTGTCGGCCTGCAACGCCGCATCGAATCGGTCGTTCCTCAGTGGCGTGCTGATCGGCTCCGAACTGCGCCCGCTGGCCACCGGAACCGGGCCGATCGTCGTGGCCGCGGGCGAGGTGCTCAGGGAGGCCTACACCCGGGCCGCCGTCGACTGCGGCCTGGCCGCGCGTTGGAGTGCCATCGAGGTCGACGGACTGGCCGAATTGGGGCAGCGTCGGCTCTGGAAACGACTGTTCCCGGTCTCGGGCGGTTGATCCCATGGCCTGTAGAGTCTTCCGAGTTGTCCGATGATCACGCCTTTCAACGACACGCTGTTCCGCTCGATGCCGATCGTCGGCATCCTCCGCTTCTTTCCCCGGGATCAGGTCGAGCATCTGGTGCCTGCGGTGGTGGAGGGAGGCCTGGTCAATCTGGAGGTGACGCTGAACAGCCCCGGTGCCGCCGATCTCATCCGCCTGACCCGGGACCTGCTCGGCCCTCGCGGCAATGTGGGCGCCGGTACGGTCACTTCGATGCAGGGCCTCGATCTGGCCCTGGAGGCCGGGGCGAGTTTCATCGTCACTCCGGTCGTCCTGCCGGAGGTCATCCGCGCCTGTGTCGAGCGCGGTGTGCCGGTCATGCCGGGGGCCATGACACCGACCGAGATCTTCACGGCCTGGAACCTCGGCGCCTCTCTGGTGAAGGTATTTCCAGCCGATCAACTGGGGCCGGGCCATCTGCGCGCGGTGAAGGCCCCCTTCCCGGAGATCCGGTTGATGCCGACGGGTGGGGTGACGGTCGAGACATTGCCGGCCTTCCGCGACGCCGGGGCCGACGCCTTCGGGGTCGGGAGCCCCCTGTTCGATCCGCGTCAGGTGGCCGCTGGAAACTGGGATTGGTTCCGCCAGCGGGCTTCCCGCTTCTGCGAGTCGTTTGGGAGTCCGAGGGCCTGAGGGTCTTGAGGAGGCTCTGGGTCCGTCGTTGGAGAGGCGGAGCGGGGATGCTTCGCAAAGGCCTTTGACGACGGTCCGCTCCCGGCCTTAACTATCGGGCATGAACCGCGGCAGAGTCTCTTCCATGCTCGTCGTCGCAGGCCTGGCCCTGTTGCCGGCCTTGGGGGGCGACAAAGCGCAAACCTCCGGGGCCTTGCGGACCGACGAGATTTCGGGGTCGCGCCTCCAGTCCGAGGCCGAACGGGTGGGAGCCATGAACAAGTTGCTCCGCAACCGTCAGTTCGACGTGTTTCGGGCCGGCAATTCTCTGGGAGGGGCCATCGATGTGCCCTTGCCCAATCCGTCCGCGGCCACCATTCCCAGTCTCGATCCGAAGGCCCAGCAGCGGCTGATGGATGAGTACGATCGCAAGAAGAACTGGTTGGTGGAACCCGGTTCGGTGAAACCCCGTGAAGTGGAGAAATCCGACGACATCGAGGCCGACGGCAAGCGGGGTTCCGATGAAGAGATTCCCAATTTCAGTCGTGAGCGGGGTCGTGCCCGCCGCTCTCGGAACGATTCGGATCGGAGGGATGATTTCGAAGAGGCGGGCTCCGAGGGGCCCTCCAAGACCCGGAAGGGAAGGCGCTTGGCGGTTGAAGAGACTCCGAACGAACCGCGCACGGTCCGTTCTGAAGGACAGGAATCCGTCCGTCGGGACAATGCTTCCGCGGAAGCCGTGTCCACCAAGTCCATTTCGGAGATCCTCACTCCGCAGGCCGACCATCGGACCTGGTTCAACGGTTCCCGGACAGAATCCTCCGGAGGTACCTTCTCGTTCAAATCCCAGTCGGCGGGATCGGGCACGGATGGGTTTGCCGGATCCACAGGCCCTGGCAACGGGTCCGGGTCCGGTTCGGTGTTGGTGAACCCGGGGGTTGCTGACGCGGTGATCAATCCGGTGGCGCCAGCAGCCGGGTTCGACGGCGATCCGGGTCGGCGCTTCGATCCGACCGTGGCCCCAGGATCGGCCTTTTCGTCTCCGGATGCCGGATTCTTCCCCAAGTCCGGAGGTGCTGCCGCCGCGGCTTCGTCGGACGGCGGATTCGGGGCGTTCGGGGGGGGGCGGAGCCGCTGCCCGAGGATTCGAAGGTTCGGTACTCTCGATGTGCTCCGTGCCTTCCTCGGATGCGTCATCCTCGATCCGCTCGTCACCCGGTTTCACTCCGAGGCCGGCCGTTCTCTCTTTTCCGCAACGCGGTCCATTCTGAATGAAATCGATGCTGTTTGCCCTGAGCTTGTGGGCCGGGGTGCTGTTGGGTGCCGAAGGCAAGGTCATCAAGGTGTTGCCGCACTGGGTGGATTTTCAGGGACGACATACGCTCTCCCCCAGCCTCTATGAGCGGGACGCCTATCAGGAATTGCTCCGAAACCACCCCGAAAAACGCGCAGGACTCCAGTTCGAGGTCCTCTGGAAGGTGTCGTCTCGGGTTTCGGGACCGCTCCGTCTCCGGATGGAGTTGCGCGGATCCAATCCGGGACCTTCCGAAATCGTGGAGCTGGAGGTGAAGCGAGGGTTCTTCGGCCGCCGTTGGTCACGCCTCGTACTGGATCCCCAGCAGTTTGCCCGGGTGGGCACCGTGACCGCGTGGAAGGCGACATTGCTTGGTAATCAGCAAGTGGTTGCTGAAAATCAGTCGTTCTTGTGGTGAGAGGTGGGGAGCAAGGGGTAGGGATGGTGTCGACAACGCCGCCATAAACCCCATCCTACCAACGCCAGCGCGCTGATCGCGGCATACTCTTCGGGTTCGGGTACCGCTGAAAATGTAACGTTATCGAACCGCCACGTGCCCGAAGTCGAGTAGCTGGATCCCAGTCGTGACGCCGCGTACCGGCCGTCGGCTCCCCAGTCGAAGTCCGAGACGATGCGTACGGCCAGTTGGGCTTGGTGGGCCGCTCCGGAGGGCAGTTCCACGCGGCGCTGATACCAGGTTTCGCCCGATCCGCTGCTCGCGGGGGTCACGGTGAACCGGGTGGCCTCGGTGAAGACCTGGCCATCGGTCGACCAGAGCACCCGCTCGGTGTTTGCCGATGTGTTACTGTGTCGGATCTGGAACGACACGGTCACCGAGGCGGCGTCGGGGGTGGACAGGCTGAATTCGGCGCCGGCCGTTCCCGGGAGGGTTCCCTGAGCCGGGAAGGCCTTCAGATTCCAGCCTCCCGAGGCTTCACCCTCGTACCCTGCGGCGAAGGTGGCCGAGGTTCCGCCGACCAATCGGGCCTCGCCTGAACCGGTCTGAGGACTCAGTGAGCCGGAGTTGAAGTCCCATCGGGTCAGGAGCAGTTGTCCTTGGGCGACCGGGGCCAGAAGAAGCGCGGCCACCAGGCTGAGAGGCGTGGGTTGCACGAGGCGACGAAGCGAGTGTGAGTTCATCCGTTGCTCCAGTCTTCGCAGCGTGTCGGTCGAATCTTTCAAACTGGCTCCGCGGGATCCGGCGCTGCGCACGCAGGTAAGCTCTGGGGAGGAAAGACTTTCGCGCTGTGCTGCGGGTGCGTCGGCGTGGGATCAGGTAAAAAAGGGGTTGCGAGGTCGACGGGGGGGGTGTATCGGTCCGCTTGTCACCCAAACCCGGAAGTGCTGCGCCGTGGGCCAGTGTCTCGAACCTGCAAAGGTTTCGAGACATTTGCCGTCGGCGGGTACGACTGGGAGAAAACGAGTCATATGAGTCATAAACAAACAAACCTGCTGCGCTGGATGACGGCAGCCGGGCTGGTCTGCAGCTCGGCCTTTGCCGCCACCAACGTGGTCAACTTCAACACCGCCACGGAGCTCCCCTTCAAAGAAGTGGGCGCTGCTGCGGCGGAGTATCGTTCCAGTGGCGGAGCCACTGGCGGAGCCACCGATGGTTACCTCTCCATCACCGACGCCAAGAGCGGCCAGCGCGCCACCGTGGTGTTCGATGACCTCGACAAGGGTCTGGTCGTCAAGGCCTTCACCTTCGAGTGCGACCTCCGCATCGGCGGCGGCACCTCGCAGCCGGCCGACGGCTTCTCCCTGAACTACGTCCGTGCCGATGATCCGCTGGCCACCAATGGTTCGCCCTTCGCCGGCACCGCGGGCGAGAACGACCTCCCCGAGGAAGGCTCGCTGACGGGTCTGGGCATCGGTTTCGATACTTGGCAGTCCGGTGACCATCCGGGCGGCATCCGCGACGTGGTCGGCATCAGCATCCGTGTTGAAGGCCAGTTGCTCACCCAGCTTCCGGTGCCCCTGCGCCCCGGCAATGTCTGGCCCGGTGTCACCTACGACGACGCTCCGTTCCGCTACCTCGCCACCACCGATGCGAATTACGCATCCTCGATGCAGACCGGTGCCCTGAACACCACCGATGACCTCAATGGTGACGGCACCGCTGGCAACGACTCGGGCGTGGGTCAGGTGACCTTCGATGACCCG
>JACCDO011577986.1_pt1 | contig 10491 bp, 6 predicted proteins | sample 7446101 | NCBI WGS metagenome assembly JACCDO01 (sample SAMN15323440, study PRJNA562643) | freshwater metagenome | isolation source: river surface water | place: USA:Blue River Watershed | collected 2017-08-16
TATCAACATTTGTTTTGATTTTTTGGTCACCCAGAAGTTTATATTTTAATTTTACCTGCTTTTGGTATTATTAGTCAAGTTATTATAAGTTTTAGTAATAAATTAATATTTGGTCAATTAGGTATAATTAGCGCTATAGCTAGTATTGGAATTTTAGGTTTTTTAGTTTGAGGTCATCATATATATACTGTTGGTATAGATATTGATACTCGAGCTTATTTTACTTCAGCTACTATAATTATTGCTGTACCAACTTCAGTTAAAATTTTTAGTTGAATTAGTACTTTATGAGGTGGTGTTTTGAGATTGGTTACACCTTTATTATTTGCTTTAGGTTTTTTAGTTTTGTTTATATTTGGTGGTTTTAGTGGTGTATTATTAGCTAATGGTGGTTTAGACTTATTGTTTCATGATACTTATTATGTTGTTGGTCATTTTCATTATGTTTTATCTTTAGGAGCTATTTTTGCTTTGTTTTCTGGTTTTTATTATTGAACTCCAAAAATTTTAGGTTTAGATTATGATGAATTTTATGCTCAAATACATTTTTGAGTTTTATTTGTTGGTGCTAATTTAACTTTTATACCACATCATTTTTTAGGTTTAGCTGGTATACCAAGAAGAATTCCAGACTATCCTGATGCTTTTTCTGAATGAAATTTAATTTCTAGTTTAGGTTCAACTGTTTCTGTTTTTAGTTTAATTTTTTTTGTTTTAAGTTTTTATTCTACTTTATTTAAATTTGGTGTTTATAATGTTAGTTCAAACAACTGACTTGTTAATATTTTTAGAACTAGTAATTCATTAGAATTTTTATTAAGAACTCCAGTTGCTTTTCATTCATTTAAACATTTAACTGTTTTTACTTTATAATTTTAATAATAATATTTATATGTTATTTTATTTCTTTAAAAGATAAAATAAATTTGTTATTTTAATGTTTTATTCATTTAATTTATTATTTGTTTTTATTTTCATATTTGTTATTTATATTTTTTACTATAAAAATAATAAAATTTTTAGTTTATTTAGTTTGTATAATATTTTAACAATTATTTTTCTATTAAACTTTTTGTATTTATTATTTTCAATTTTTGTAAACTATAATGATTCTGTATTTATAGTTTATTTGTTTAATTCTTTTTATTATTCTATTGGTACAGACAAATTTTCTCTTTTGTTTTTAATTTTATTGACATTTTTGTTTTGTTTATGTTTTGTTTATAATATGAAAAATATAATTACTAAAAGTAAAATTTGACTTTTTACATTAAGTTTAATATTTGTTGCTTTATTGTTTACTTTTTTATCTCAAGACTTATTAATGTTTTTTATTGGTTTTGAATTTGTTTTAGTTCCTTTATTTTGAATTATTATAGAGTTTGGGTCGAGATCTAATAAAACTTTTGCTGCTTTTTTTATAGTTATTTTAACTTTATTTGGTTCATGTTTTTTTCTAATTGGTTTTTTTTCTATTTTTTTAGAAATATCTTCACTAAATTTTAATTTTTTATCTTTTAGTTTATCATATTTAAGTGAAAGTAGACAATCTTTTATTTGAATTTTTTTATTCTTAGGTTTAATAGTTAAAGTTCCTTTAATTCCATTACACTTATGATTACCAGAAGCTCATGGTGAGGCCCCTACTGTTGGTTCTGTATTATTAGCAGGTGTAGTTTTAAAGCTTGGAACATATGGATTAATTAGATGTTTAGTTTTTCTATTTAGTAATGTTGAAGTTTTTATAGGTTCAATTTTATTTTCTTATGGTTTATTAAATATAATTTTTGCTGCTATAATTAGTTTAAGACAGCTTGATATAAAAAAATCTATTGCATATGGATCTATTGCACATATAGGTACTGTAGTTATTGGATTATCTGAAATTTTTAATTTTAGTGAATTTGGTTCAGTTATTATTATACTTTTTCATGGTTTAGTTAGTCCTTTATTATTTTTTTTAGTTGGAAGTATTTATGATCGTTTTGGAACTCGTAATATTTATTATTTTGGTTCTTTAGCATTGATAAGTCCTATATTAGCTATTAATTGATTTTTAGCTGTTTTAGGTAACGTTGCTTTTCCTGGAACTGGAAGTTTTGTCGGAGAAATAACTATTTTTATTTCTATTTTATTCTTGAATCCATTTTGTGGAATGCTTTTAGTATTTGCTACTTTTGCAAATTTTGCTTGAAATTTTTTGTTAATAACACGAATTGTATTTTTACATTATCAAATAAATTATTTAACTTTTTTTTATGATATTAGTTTAAAAGAGTTTGTTATTTTTTTATTATTAAATATTTTAAGTATTTTTTCTGGATTACTTGCTTTTGAATTATCTTCTTTTTTAGAATATAGTTTTTATTACATATAATATTATCTTTTTACTCAATATGTTTATTGAAAATATTCTTGTTAATTTGTTATTAATTAATTTTTTTTTACCATTAGCTTTTTTAAGCAAAAGATTTTATTTTATTAATTTCCCATTTCTTTTGTATAGTTTATATGCTACTTATATTTATTTTTTTTTAGGTACTAATGATTTCTTAAATTTAAATTCTTTATGATGATTTTTTTTAGTTTTAATGGCTTTGAATAATTATACCAGTTTTAATTATTGAGAATGATGACTTGTTTTAACATTCGTCCTAATTGGTTTAAATATTTTGTTATCTGGTTTTTTATTTAATTTTTTAGGTTTATTTATAATTTTAGAACTTCAAGCTATGATTTTTTTAATACTTGTTCAAGCAGATACTTTCAGTTTAGTAGGAATTGAATCAAGTGCTAAATGAGCTATATTAAATGTTTTATTTTCTATCATTTTAATAACAGGTTTTACTTTAGTTTACATGTCAACTGGAACTATAAATTTTGTTGATATTTATTTTTTAAATATAAATGATGATTTTTATATGATAATTGGTATAATTTTTTTAATTAGTTCATTATTATTTAAAATTGCTTTACCCCCCTTTCATTTTTGATTGCCAGATATTTATGAAAATTCTAATTTTATACTTGTTATTTTATTAGTTGGACCATTAAAATTATTTTATATTATTTTTTTTTCTTATTTGATCAATTTACAAGATAGTGTCAATGAGATTTTATTTTATGTTGGAATTTTAAGTATTATTGTTGGTTTTTTTTTATCATTAAATCAATTAACTATTAAGAAATTTTTAGCATGAACTGGAATTTTTTATTTTGGAGTTTTTATTTTAATTTTGAATAATATTACTATTGAAAATATGTTTATTTTAAAAGTTTATATTATAATTTATATTTTTAGTTCTTATTTTTTAGTTTCTTATGTAAAATTTGGTATTACTAAACTTAGTGATTTAATATTTTTATTTAACGATAACTTTTTTTCAGCTTTAGTTTTATTAGCTATTATTATGATTATAATAGGATTACCAATTATATCTGGTTTTTTTGGTAAATTGATGTTTTATTATAGCTTATTTGTAAATTCAGAAAGTTTTTTTTATGTATTATTAATTTTATTTTTTACTAGTTTTGCTTTTTATTATTATTTAAATATTATTATATATGGATTAACTACTAAAATTTATAAATCAAATTTAGTGTTGTTGAATACTTATTTAGTTAAATCAAATGTATTAATTTACTTTTTATTTTTATTAAATTTAGTATTGTTTTTATTTTCTGAAAAATTTTCTTTATTTTTTTTATATTTAAGTTAAATTATTTATTATTCTTTGTTTAAAAATTAAAATAATGTTTTAGTACGAAAGGACCTAACATGTTAAACCTCTAGTTAATATTATAGCTACGTTTATAAAAATAAAAAATATAGTTATTTTGAATTTTTTTAGTTTTTAATTTATTTGATAGGTATGTTAGACATATACTAGTTATTTAAATATATTTTTGTTAAAAACATTATATATTTTTTTTTTGTACAATGTTTATATTTTTAAAAGGATTAGTTTTATTAGTAAGTATTTTGTTATCTGTAGCATTTCTTGTTTTAATAGAAAGAAAAGTTATAGCATATATTCAAAGACGTCGTGGTCCAGTTTTTGTTGGTTTTTGAGGTTTTTTACAATCAATTGCAGATGGTCTTAAATTAGTTTTAAAAACAAATTTAAATGTTTTTGGAATTGAAAGATCTATTTATTATGCTTCACCATTTATTAGTTTTTTTATATCTTTATTATCTTGAGTTTTTATTCCTTTTGGTTTTTTACTTCAAGATTCTGATATTAGTTTATTTTTTATTTTAGCTTTAAATTCAGTTGGTATTTATGGAATTTTATTAGCTGGTTTATCTAGTTCATCTAGATGAGCTTTTTTAGGTGGATTACGTAGTGCTGCTCAAATAATTAGTTATGAATTATCTTTAAATATTTGTATATTTTCTATTATTTTATGTGTTGGAAGTTTATCTTTTGTAAAAGTAATTTTTTTTCAAAATAATGTTTTATTATTTTTTCCTTTAATCCCATTTATATTAATAAGTTTTATTATTTCTCTTGCTGAGATAAATAGAGCTCCATTTGATTTACCAGAAGCAGAAGCAGAATTAGTTGCTGGTTACAATGTAGATTACGGTGCTATGAATTTTACTTTTTTTTTTCTTGGTGAATATACTCATATAGTATTAATATCTTTTATTTTATCCAAATTATTTTTTGGTTCTTTAAATACTATTTTAATTCCAATTTTTTTTATATTTTTGATAATTCAAGTTCGTGCTGCATTACCAAGATATCGTTATGATCAACTTATAAAATTAGGTTGAAAAGAATTGTTATTAATTAGTTTTTCTTCTATATTTTTATTATCTATGATTTTATTAAGTTTAATTTAATATATTTGAGTTAAATGTTTAGTGGCTAAACAGTAGATTGTAAATCTATCGAAATTTTCGTTGTTGGTTCGATTCCAACTTAACTCAATTATTTATTTTTTATTGTTTATTTGGCGAAATGGTAGACGCAATAGATTTAAAATCTATTTCAATTTTTATTGAGTTCAAGTTCAAGTCTTGGAATAAACATTTTTATACTATTCATGTATATAGATTTAATTTTATTATTTTCAATATTTTATTTTTTTAATTTATTATCCAAAACTTTATTAACAAAAAATGCAATTTTAGTAGCTTTATATATAGTTGGTTCATATATTTTAGCTGGTTTTATTTATTTATTAGTTGATTTTGCTTTATTAGGTGTTATGCTTATTTTAGTTTATGTTGGTGCTGTTGTTGTTTTGTTTCTTTTTGTAATTATGATGATACCATTAAGAAATGTTTTTTTTGATACTAATTTTTCAATATATTTTTTTAATTATTTATTGTGAACTTTCTTATTGATTTTCTTTTTTTGTAATTATTCAATAGTTAATTTACAAAATTTATTTGATTCTTTTTCTTATTTTCATAATACTATAAGTTTATTTAATCTTTTAGGATTAATAATATATTTAGATAAGGTTTGATATTTTTTATTTGCCGCTTTTTTATTAACAGTTTCAATAATTGGTTCTATTTCAATAACTCAAAGTAAAAATGTTAATTTAAAATATAAAGAAGTTATTAATGTTCAATTAAATAAAAATTATAAATCTGATTTTGTGTTATATAGCTAAATTTTGGTTAAATAGTATAATCTGGTAATTATATTAAATTGCAAATTTAATGATGTAAGTTCAAATCTTACTTTAACCTTAAAATTATGAAATAATAGTTTTAATTTTTTTATTAATGTTTAATTCTTTGTTTTTTTATACTATAAATTATACTGGTTTTTTAGTTTATATTTTAATTGCTTTAGTTGTTTTGATTATTTTACAATTTGTATCTATATTTGTAAAAACTTTTTTAAACGTTAAAACTAATTTTTATACAGAAATATTATCCATATATGAATGTGGATTTGATCCTTTTTTTTTCAATTTATCTGATGAGTTTAATGTTATGTTTTATAGAGTTTCAATTTTATTTTTGTTATTTGATTTAGAATTAGTCTTATTTTTTCCATGAATTTTAACATATTTAGATTTTGGTTTTTCTTCTGTTGTTGTTGTTTTAGTATTTGTTATTTTATTATTTTGAGGTTTTTTTTATGAATGAAATAACAATATCTTAGATTGATAGTTTTAGAAAATTGGTCCAGCAGTTACGACATTAACTTTCAAAGTTAATAACTAAGGTGCAAATCCTTAATTTTCTGTTTTTTTATTAATGTTATCTTTATATAATCAACCAATGTTTAAGGCACTTAATGAACATTTTGTGTTTTATCAAAGTCCTGTCATTATTAATTATTTTTGAAATTTTGGTAGTTTATCTATTGTTTTTCTTGTTATTCAAATTTTAACTGGTATTTTTTTAGCTATATTTTATATTCCAGCTGCTGATGCTGCTTTTGCTAGTGTTGAATTCCTTATAAGAGATGTAAATAATGGTTGATTTATCCGTTTTATGCATGCTAATGGAGCTTCCTTTTTTTTTATTGTAGTTTATATTCATATGTTTAGAGCTTTTTATTATTCTAGTTTCACTTATCCTAGAAATTTTGTTTGATTTATTGGAATTATTATTTTATTTTTAATAATTTTAACTGCTTTTATTGGTTATGTTTTACCTTGAGGTCAAATAAGTTTTTGAGGTGCTACTGTTATTACTAGTATAGTTACAGCTATTCCATTTGTTGGAAATGATATAGTTATATGAGTATGAGGTGGATTTAATGTTGATGATCCAACTTTACATAGATTTTTTAGTTTACATTATTTAATACCATTTGTATTATTAGGTTTAGTTGTTGTTCATATTCTTGCTTTACATCAATATGGTAGTAATAATCCAATTGGTATTAGTATTGATGCTGATAAAGTAACATTACATCCATATTTTACTGTAAAAGATATTTTTGGTGTTTTTTTTATTTTTATTTTCTATTTTTATTTTGTATGTTTTGAGCCTGATTTTTTAAATCATCCTGATAATTGTCTTCCAGCTAATTCAATAAAAACTCCTGTTCATATTGTTCCTGAATGATATTTTTTAGTAGTTTATGCTATTTTAAGAAGTATTCCAAATAAATTATTAGGTATTTTAGCAATTTTACTTGTTTTTGTATGTTTTGCTTTATTGCCTATAGTTTATGGTTATAGTAGCCGTGCTATACTTTTTAGACCTTTTCATTCTTTATTCTTTTGAATTTGAGTTGGATGTTGTATTGGTTTAGGTTGAATTGGTGGAGCTCCTGCTGCTACTCCTTATATTGAATTTGGTCAATTATTTTCAATTTATTTTTTTTTTTATTTAATTGTAATTAACTTTATTTTTTCTAATTTAGATTAATTTATTTTTCTAACAGTGGATGCTTTGGTATAATCAAAAGTCGTTAAAACGAAATTTTAAAATTGTTAAATATTTTTAAAGTTACTTTATGGAAACATTTATATTATAAATAGTAATTGAATTAAATTATTTTAGTATATGAATTAAATAACAATGTTTTTTTTTATCTGAATTACTAAAAAAGATTAAAGTTCTGTAAGATAAATATTTTAATATAAGTAATATGTTATGAATAAAAAGATTCTCCTTTTTACTTAATTGATTATAACCGATAGTGAAAAAGTATTGACAAAGAATGTAGCTTTATTTTATAAAGCAAATTGAAACTGTTTTGTAATGATAACAAAATTTATTTTTGTTTACTTTTTGTATAACGGTCTAGCAAGTTATATAGTTTAGTTAAAGTTTAGAAAATTATTTTTTAGCTATTTAATTTTAGTTAATACTAAACTATATAAACCCGAAACAAAATGATCTATACTAAGTTAATAGTGAGTATGAACCGGTAGTTGTTGCAAAAACTTCGGATAAACTTTGTATAGTCGTGATACGTGAATCGTATTTTGTAATAGCTGGTTGTTTACGAAATTTTTATTTAAGTATAATTATTCTATTTAAAATTGATTAATATTTGTTTTTTAGTTTTATCTTAAAAACTAACATAATAATATCAATTTATGTTGAATGTAGACTATTTGTGGTTAAGCACTATAGTCTAGAGAATAACAATTCTTATTGTTGGTTAAGAATCTTATTAAAAATATAATATAGTTCCTTAAAAAGTAGGCTTAATTGCAGCTAACTATTATTAAGTGCGTAATAGCTTAATTTATTTAAATATTATATTTTATAATGTAAAATTTATGACTCGAAACCGCAAATAATTTTGAATTATGGTAGTAAACTATGTTTTCTGAGAAAAAAATGAATATTAAACAGAATTAAGGCTAGTATGAGTATTGAAAATTTTTATAAATCTTATAAATTTATGGTATTTTGAAATAATCGGTTTCTAAAAATTAGATGATAATTTAATTTGAATGATTGTTAATTTTTGATTATAGTTAAAAATTAAACTGGAAATTATTTAACCGTACTAAATCTGACACAAGTAAATTTAAAAAGATATGGTATACTTACAATTAAGGAACTCGGCAAATTTTTTAAAATAAACAAAGAAAGACTGTTTAGCAAAAACATAGGTCTTAGCAAAAATTAAAGTTATTGTATTAAGATTGTATACTGCTCAATGTTTTTCGATTTTGTTACTTTAATTCATAGTTTGATTAACAAAATTAAAATAAATAGCAGCCTTAACTATAAAGGTTCTAAGGTAGCATAATCACTTGTCATTTAATTGGTGACTGGCATGAAGGTGTAAACGACTGTTCTACTGTCTTGATTGTAAATCCAAAGAAATTATATTCTTGGTGAAAATACCAAATAAACTTTCAACAAAGACGAGAAGACCCTATATCTCTTTCAATTCTAATTTTATTTGTATTATTTATTGTTTATCTTATTTATTTTTTTATATTTATAATGATATTTAATACTAAAAAAATTGACAGATTAAATTTAGAATTTTAGCTGGGACGGCATTCTTTTATTAAAAAACAAAGAAATTCAAAGTAAAATAAAAATAATTATATTATTAAACTTAACTAATTTTTATTTTATTTACAAAATGAAAAATATTATTTTGTAGTATTTGCTTGAATTAGTGAACCAAATAATTTATGAGAAAAAATATTTGATTATTAGAATAAGACACATTAGGGATAACAGCTTAATAATGTTTTTAAGTTCAAATTTATAACATGGATTAAGACATCGATGTTGGCTCAAGACGACCTAATATTGCAGTTGATATTAAGGGTCCGGCTGTTCGCCGTATAAAGTCTTACGTGAGTTGAGTTCAGATCATCGTAAGATAGGTCAGTTTCTATCTTGTTGAAATTAGAAATTTAATTAAAATTTATGAAATATTTATTATTTTTTATTATGTATTTATGCCACAATTTGATTTTACTAACTGAACTATTTTAGTTATAAGTATGTTTTTATTTTATTTATTTTTTTTTAGTATTTTTGTTAAATATTTTATGCCTCGTATTGTTAGATTTTTAAAGGTTTCGAATAAAACTTTAATAGATTAATTTTTATATATAATTTAATTTAACCATTATATAATGATTTTAAATTTTGTTTATTTGGCGAAATTGGTAGACGCGATAGATTCAAAATCTGTTTCAATTTTATTGAATTCAAGTTCAAATCTTGAAATAAACAACTAAAAAATTTTATAATTTATTTTTTTAAAATTTTTAAACTTAGTGAAATATATACAAATTTATTAGTTTTTAATTTTATATTGTAAAATTTCTAAGCTGCACGTAAATGCTTGTTTTTTGAAAATTCACTTTTCTTAATAACTAGGTACATTTTTTGATGTGTTTTTTATGTTTTTGCTATTAACACAGAAAAAATACCTATTTTTAACAATTGCATATAAAAGAGAATTCATTTTTTTAATAAAAAAAAAATAAAATTTTCAAAATATGTCATTTTTATGCATTTTTAAATGAATTCTAGAATTTATGTAAAAATATATGAAAAAATCACAAACCTATCAAAATTTAATGAATTTTGATGTGTCTCATTGATTTTTGAATATAATTTTTGTAAATATTTTAATTTTTTTGTATACGTTTTTTAAGTTGTTATTTTACGTTTTTTTTAAAAAAAAAAAGAAAGAAAAATAACACACCAATTACCTCTATAAGTGTATAGATTAAAATTTATTTAGATAAATAAATTTTAATCTATATACAACAACATTCCAATTAAATTAAGGTTTTTTTTTGGTTTTTGTTTGTTTCTTTTGGGAGTTTCTTTGTTTGGTTTTTCTTTGTGGTTATACTACAAATTTGATCGGAACAGGAGGTAATTTACTTTTTATATAATTTACTATTTTTATTAAGAATGTAAATTATAAAAGAGGGGGGTAGGGGGGAGTTTCTTTGATTTAAGTTATTTCTTTATAATTTCCTACAAATTATATTATTAATTAAATATATATTATTTAATGTTAATTTATTCCGATAGGAATAAAGATAAAGAAATATATAATAAGATAA
>JACCDO010270506.1_pt1 | contig 10490 bp, 7 predicted proteins | sample 7446101 | NCBI WGS metagenome assembly JACCDO01 (sample SAMN15323440, study PRJNA562643) | freshwater metagenome | isolation source: river surface water | place: USA:Blue River Watershed | collected 2017-08-16
TTCATATAATTGAGTGTTAAATAATATGAATATCCGTAATATTTTTCTAATATACTCATTAATATTATATTGATGAATATATTTTTGTCTTTAATATGTTTTTGTATAATTTAACTTTTCAATAAATGTAATTATGAGTATTTCCAACAATTATGATTAGATTTCAAAGGTTCATTATTATAAACTCTTCCTTCTGTTTTACATCTACCGCAATTTGTTTTTTCTTGTAAACTTTGTTGCTTAAAAAAATCACATACACTTTCATCAAATTGTGGGTCGTGTGATACAAAAGTTTGAGTTGGTTTTTGTGTTGAACACTTATTACATTGTGATTTTGAATTAAACACATAAAAATCACACTCAGAGCAATACCAAGTATTTTTTGGTTGTATAGGCATATTATTTTATGAATGTATATTTATATTTAAATACTTATTTATGTAATATATATTATATTGTAGCCTTTTCTCTCCACAATCTAATTTTCAAATTCCCGAAATGTTAAACTAATTCTTGGGTAATTCACATTTTTCTCAATTGGAATACAATGTTCATATGTCGTTTGAAATCCATCTTTCATATAAAATACATCTCCATGTATCAAGGCAATTTTATCTACTAATTTTTTCGTATTTATATCACGCATATTAAAATTTCTGATTGAGCCAAAACTAACACTTAATACAAAACTATTTATTGCTTCTTTATCATTGTGCCAGCTAATATTGGATTCACCATTTTCATAATATTGGACTAAACCATAACCAATTTTTCTATTGAATTTTTCTTCTAATTTTTCTTTAATATGTTGAACAATTGGAGTGAAAAATCCTATATTCAAAGTATTATATATTTTTCTTATTTTTGATAAATCATCTTCGTCAACTAATACACACGTTTTTCTGGAATTATTTTGTCTCAAATAATATTTAACTTCATTGTATAAGGCCTGATAATCTATTCCAATAAATTCTCGTGGATAATATTCATATAATTTCTCTCTTTTTTCTCTCTGCTGAACATTTTCACAAGTGGTTTTTTGAAAATAATTAGTTATTGCTTTCATTAAATTTAATATTATTATAGTATTAATTTTAATTAATATTCAATTTTAATTTATATTTATATTCATATTCATAAGCATAATGATTTAAGATAAATGTGGATTAGCTAAATAATACATAACAAAAGTATAACATAATATTCCTAAAATTATTGATAATAACCATACTGGTAATATTGTTTTATTTCTATATCCTACACCAAATTCTCTCAAACTACCATCTGTATTATATAAAAATGATGGTTTTATTAATTGTATTATTCCAAATATTATAATAAATAGAGTTATTGATATAACAATAGCGTTGTCTCTAAAATAATTAATTCTCATTTTTGATAAATAAATATACTATATATAATATATATTTTTATTAAATATATTATATATTATACAATTTTTTGTAAAATAATATAAAAATAAATCGTTAAACTTGTATATAATATAAAATGCCTAATTTTTCATTTATAAGAAGCAATGTTTGTGGTGATATAAAAATAGACTCGTTATGTATTTATGTAGATGATAATGATATAATTGATGACGAATTTATTAATAAATATATTTTAGAAAAAAATTATAACAGAAATATAGAAGGTTTATTTTTCTCACCCAATAGAACAGATAAATTTTTAATCCCAGATAATTCTCCAATAGAATTCAAATTATCAGAAGGATTTCTCTCAAAGTATAAATGGCTTAAACAAATTGCATTCTGTTGGTCATCTGTTGGAATTACTGATGAAATGTTTAAAGATTGTGAAAATCTGGAGTATATATTTCTTGGAACACCATTAGATAAACCATTAAAAACATTTGATACAATTATTAATTTGCCGAATCTAAAAGAAATATATCTTAATGGATTTGGATTGGCTAAAATGAGCGATGAATTTGTTGAATGGTATTTAGAAAAAACAAATGAAAAAGCTCATATTATTAAACATCTTTGTTAAACAATACACTATTTATAATATATTTTTTTAAATATATTATACATTTATCGTTTTATTTTTCAGTTTTTTATTTTGTTCGTGGAGAGAAAAAGTAATTAAATAACAACTAATCATATTCATTATAATCAATATCAGCACCATTATCAGCATCACCAGGATTATATTGTCCATCCATATAATCTTCCGTCATATCTCCCATATTATAAGCTTCATTTTCAATATCATCAGCATCATTAATTTCATCAGCTATTTCATCCATAACAGCATCAGCATTTTTATCATTAATCTCTCCACTATCTCTCATTTTCTGTTCCATTTCTTGTAATTTCTTAACAAATTCTCTTTCTTTTTCTTTTGTATTCTTGTTGTACTTTCTCATACCTTTTTCATTACCTTTACCCCAAACTTCACCCATTTTCAACATTTTCATAACAGTATCAACATCACGCATTTCTTTGGACATATTTTCTAAACGGTCAATATGAATATTTTTCTCATTATCTCTTGTTTTAAATACGCGATCCATAATATTATCATATGTTAAATCAACCATATTTTTGTGGTCATTCATTATTTCCAAATAAGTAATTAACAATTTTGATATATCTTTTTGAACTTGTTTCTTGTCTTCTTGAATACCTTCTTGTTGAACATAATTTTGAAAATCATCATCAATATCAGCCATTTTATTTTTAACACCTTCAACTGTATAAAAATCATCAATTCTTTCTTGAACTATTTGATATTCTTCAAATACTTCTTCTTTTGATTCATCACAAATAGAAATATAATCATTCAATATAGTGAAAAAATAATTTTGAATTAATAGTTCGCTAGTTCTTTTATCAAAAATGGAATATGTCTCTCTATCGTTATATTTTATAGATGAAAAATAAGGTGTTTCATTAGCTAATATCAATAAATTTTTAGATTTTCTTTGTATATTATTTAATATATATATGATTTTCTCATTAGAATAATAAGGAACTAATCTGCTATAATATTTTTTTATCATACCAGCAATATCAGATAAATGTTTATTAGATAAATTCCAATAACGTGGTAATGCAGGAATAGCTTTTTTATTATAGTCTAAAACCAAATCTGTGGTATAACTAACTTTATTAATAATAATATTTGGAAAAACCTCAACCATATTTTTCATATAAACCTTGATAAAATTCAACATATTATACATATTTTCATCATAAAACTTGCTACTTGATTTTTTATGACTTTGTTCGCGTGTAGATTCCCATTCAAATATATTATCAAACATTTTATTAATTGTTTTGACTGTTGTATTTTTCATACTATTGTGTTTTCTAATAAATTCAAGTACTTTTTCTCTCAAAGACTCATTGGACTTAGTTAAATAATTCTTCAAATCTTTCATTTCTATAATATCTTCTGTAATAGCTATATCAAATGTATCTAATGTTGGTTCTATTAATCTAATTAATTTTGGTTCAACTGTTTTAACATGCATATTGTTCAATCTCTCAAGTAAATTACGTAATCTTTGTATTGTTGTTACTTGTGGTTTATCCATCAAAACATTTACTATATTGTTTCTATTAACGATTTGTAAAAGCTGTAATAAAGAATCATTTGTATAATTTCTTCCATCTTTCTTTAATTTAATAATTTGTTCTTCTATTTTAAATCCTTTCAAGGCAACTAATGGTTTATCATTACATAAACTAATTAAATCATCATTTACAGGCATTAAATTCAAAAAATTACAATAATGTATAAATGCTCTGTAAATAGTCTCATCATCAAATGTAGAGGATGATGTGCTTGGATATCTAGTTTTAGTATCTTCACGACTATACATAAAGCCAGCCTTAGATATATGTGTTATATCATCAAGAGCATTTTGAATTTTTTTGACTACATTGTTGTATTGAGCAATATCAGGTTGTTCATTTATAAAATAACCGATTGTAGTGTATTTATTATTTTCATTACAACAGGAATTTTCCATAAACAAAATATTATTTGCGGTTTTCAATAATAATTCCTTTTTGTTTAAAACTTCTTGGATTTTTTCTTGAATGCCGAGAGAAAAAGCTATTGCTTTTGAATATAAATGTAATATTCCTTCTCTTTGCGTTCTGGAGCCATTTTTCATATCACTCATAAGAGCTTTTGAAGAGAAAGGATGTTCACTATGTAGTCCCTTTATTTTGAAATTAAATAATGGTGGTAAAAATCCTGTCCAATTTTGTATGGCGTGTTCTTCTGGAATAACAATATCCTTGTTTACAAGTAAATAAGCTAATTTTTCTTCAGTTTTTCTTATAACTTCAGGTAATTTCCATAATTCTTTATCTATAAATTCTTTAATTTGTTTTTGAATAAATTCTGGTTTCTTTCTAGCAAGAGCATTCCAAGGTTCTGTTGAACTTCTTATATTATAAGCAATACAACCGATATATTCTAATGCTTTAAAATCACCAGCACCTTCAATAGGATATCCCATAAATGCTTTTGAACATCCTGGAAATGATTTTTTTGTGCGAATAGATGGAACACTAGTTTGAATAGCAATTAAAATCATACCAATTGTTAAATATAATAAATTATTGTTGTAAACCATTTTATAGCTAGGTATATCTTTACCGCGTTTAGATTCTTCTAGGATAACTTTATTATAAGCATTTTCATTAGGCATAATTGATCTGAAAGTATTGTAAACATTTCTTTTTATAAATTCACTTTGATGTTCTAGATTGATTCCCATTGCTGTAGAAAAAGTATAAATAATATTAGAAATAATACGATTTTCTTGTGTTTCTGTCTTTTCTACAACTGATGATTGTGCTAAGAAAGCTTCTCCCAAGTCTTCTTCCATAACAGCACGACTTTGAACTTTAAATCCTTCATCATAACCTTCATCAACATCAAATTCACGGTTCATAATAACATAACCAGTATATTTATCAATAATATATTCCTCATCATCACTATGAGCACCAATTTCTTTAATAAGTATTCCCATATTTCTTAGGAAATTAGCATTATCATTAACAAAAAAGTTAGCAATTTGGTAAAGAGATTTAGGGATTAATTTAACATTTGATTTTATACAGTAAAACCAGTGAGGGTCTTCTTCAACATTCAAAGGTCCAAATCCATTAATAGGCTCACGTGTACACTTTAAAACAAAAGTAATAATATATGATTGTTTTTTAACATAATCAGTTTCTCCTAATATGAGATTTAATATTTTAGCATAAGGTGATACAATAATTTCTTTCTTGTTTTCATCTTCTTCAATATGAATACCCATTTTGTATTGTTGTGTGTTATATTTCAAAAAATTATTCATTTCTATTTTATCAAGACTATCAAAAACAGCATCACAATATTCCATACGATTCATGATGTTATTTTTCATTTCTTCACTAGATTGCTGATAATTTTTATCAAATTCGTCTATTATTTTTTTCAATGTATCATTCATCAAAGTCGATTTATCTAATGGAATTGAATCACATTTATTTTTATTATCCTTATCAATAATACTAACGCAATCATTTTGTAAATTACATAAAGTCTCAGAATCAAAAGATAGAATTTGTTCTTTTTTATTATCAAACAATGAATCATTCACATTTGTATCTAAAACCCAAGTATTGTTAGTTCGTTTAAAATATTTGTTTTGAGAATCATTGATTTGATGAAGAATAGCATAATCGCCTTCTTTAACCTTTTTAAAACCTTCAATAAGTATTTCAGCTAATTCAATAGCACCATTTTCAGTCATTTTATGGCTTTTCTTTAATTTTCCAATCAAAAAATTCAAAAAATCTTCAGGTGATTTTGTTAGCATTTCATTTTCATATTCTTCCAAAATACTGTAATTTGTAGTATCATATTGTTTATCATAGTAAATTTCTTTATTATTATCTAGTTCTAATTCTTCTTTTGTATTATAATGTTTTGCGATAATATAATTATTACATTGGTTGGTTTGTTCTAATATTTTTTTATTTCCTTCTATACCAGATTTATTAGCTTCTAATAAAGTATTAATTTTAGTAGAGAACATGTAAGGAAGATTTTTATATACAACAGAAATGTTATAAAGGTCACCAAAATCTTTTAAAATCATTTTTTTAAGGAGTTCTGAATTGGATAATTCTAATTTTTTATTTTGTGTACTAGTATTATTTTTATATTCACTGACTTCAGGTGGATTATATTGATATTTTTCAAATACAGATTGTTTAAGTTCAGTATTAGAATCAAGAATATTGTAAATAGCTTTTACAAGTGGTGATTTTTTTCCAATGTTTATTTGAGTATCTAAGAATTTTTTGAATGCATTTTTTTTATAAACAAAAATCTTATTATAATCACTAACTTGAGCATTTAAAAATTCAGATATTTCAGTATATAATAAATAAGTAATATCTTTTGAATAAATCATGAAAGGTTCCATATAATAAACAATATCAACGAGAGAAAGTTTACCTGTAATATATTTTTTTGTTAAGTTGAATATAAATCTTGTTTGTGGTATAATAGTTTTTAAAAATTCAATATATCGGTCTTTATTAGTTTTATTTAAATATTCATCATCTCCTTCAACTGTAAGTTCTAAGATATAATTTTGTATATTTTCTAAGAATCTATTTTCCTCGAAATCAATCTTTTCTTCAAAATTATTTACTGTAATAGTTTCTACATTCGTTTGTCTTGGACGAAATGTTTTCCATAATTTAAAAAAATTCATATTAAGATTAGAACGTTCCATAATATAAGTATTTGGTAGATTAATCTTCGAAAATCTAACAACTGGTTCTGGTAACATAACAAAAGACCTTAATGCTAAAACATCGTTACTAGTTAAATTTTCAATAGTATTTATACTTTTATTACCTACTTTTGATGAAGTAACCAAATGAGTTAATCCAGTATTGTATGTTTGACTTATGTATTGATTTTGAATAATTGTAGAAAATGTAACAGGGGAACCTTGTACTTTTACAGCATTAGAATAAAAGTTACCAAAATTATTTATTAATGTGTTAATATTTGTTTTAACTGGTAAATTATATAGAATATTTTGTGTAGTTTCAGGATTAGGGTCTTCAAATGGAGTTAATTTATTTAATATATCTTTTGTAGAATTAATATATCTATTAGGGTAATTATTATCATTTTTATATTCTTTGATTGACTCATCTAAAAAGTAATAATAACCTTCATCAGATTGAGAACCCGGATTAGCTATTTTACATATTTTTCTATCATTCATAACAACAGGCATCAACCAAAATAATTGTTGAGTAAATTCTTGTAATTCATTAACAAGTGGTTTCCATTTAGCACCTTTATCAATAAAACCATTAACATTTCCATTTGAATCAAATGTAGAATATTCTGTGCGTAATTGTTTATATCTTTCCAACATTTTATGAATTCCATTTAATACAGATGGTTTTCTTTCTGCTAGAGGAATTGTAGAGAGAGCTATATCAAGAAAACTATTAATTTGTGCTTCTAAGCTATATCTTTTTTTCTCTTCACTGACGTCAACGAAACCTTTAATTTCGCCTAATTCTTCATCTCCAAATACAATATCATCAGCTTCTAAGAATATTTGTCTCATTTGATTTTTAACTTTAACATCTGGGACTGTTGTAAAAGATTCACCAGTAGATTCTTCGAATTCTTTTAATTGTTCTAATTCTTCAGATTCTCTTCTGGATTCTTCGGGGAGTAATATTTCTCTTTCACCAGTAGTTTCAGGAATAAATTCTTTTTCGAGTATTTCTTTTTCTTCTTGTGCGTCAGATTCAGGTTCACAATCAGATTTTCCAGAAGGTTTCTCTCTAATTTGTATATTATCAATCAATAAATCTTCAGGAAGACCTTGATAATCAAAATTAATATAGATAGTATCACAGTCAGGGAAACTTTTGATTTCTATCATATCTTCTTCAATATTAGTGATTTGTCCAGTTAAAATAGCAGGTGTTTCACCACCGAAAAATATATTAATCCATACACCTGGTAAGAGACCATTTTGTCTAGCATAACCAGATTCATCACTGCGACTAATTAAAGCGATATTAGTAATTGAACCATTTTCTAAACCGCCTTGTGGATTAATTTGTATAATACGAGTAGTTTTCATATCATCAATATCAATAAGTTTCATTTTAGTTTGGTCAATATAATCGATAATAAATGTTTTATCATTAAATTCATCATCTTCACTGGATAATTTAATAACATCACCGAGGTCTAATGATAATTTAACATCAGGTTGTGGTTCTTCTTCAGCTTCTTCTTTTTCTTCAATAATTTGTTCTGGTTCTGGTTCTTGTTCTTGTTCTTGAACATAAGGTACATCTTGAGTTACTGGATTTAAATTTTGTGTTTCTCCTTCTATAAGTGGTTCATATTCTACTAATGGTTCTTCATCAATTATGATATTTGTTTTAGGTTTTTCTGTTTGATTAGATGGGTTTGATAATTGTAAAGACATTATATTATACCTTATATTTATATTAGAAATTAATATACTTAAATTAAAATCATTTAAAAATATTATTTAAAGACATCTTACTATTAAATAGTATAATATCAAAAATGGATTATACACCTTATTATAATATTAGTGTTGTTGGTGAATTCGTTGAATTAGTTGAAAAACATGTAGAGCCAAATACCCAAATTGAGATAAAACCACTAAATAAAACAACTTGTTTAAAAAATAGCGAAAAATACAGTGTTATTCGCTACAATAAAAATTTATTAACAAGTGATTCTATTAAAACTCATGGATTATTTCGTTCAGTTATTTTAAATAAGTTAAATAATGTTGTATGTTTTTCTCCTCCTAAATCTGTAGACGCGGAAGAATTTATGAAGGCATATCCTGAACCTACAAGTGATGAAAACAAGAACAAAATTGTTGCGGAAGAATTTGTAGAAGGAACTATGATTAATGTTTTTTGGGATCCAGCAGTTGGGTTAAATGGTGCTTGGGAAATCGCAACTAGAAATACTGTAGGTGGTGAGTCAGCTTTTTATAAAAAACCAGGTTCAAAGACATTCAAGACAATGTTTTTAGAAGCTTTAAGTGAAAATAATTTACATTTAGACGGTTTATGTAGAGACTATTGTTATAGTTTTGTTTTACAACACCCAGAAAACAGAATTGTTGTACCTTTTACAAGTAAACAATTGTATTTAGTTGCTATTTATAGTATTGTTAATAAAGAAAATGATGTTCATGTTTATATTCATTCCCTAGACAGAATCAAGAATTTAGGATTATGGAGTGCAACGGGTATTAAATTTCCTGAACAATATATTGGTTATACTTATGAACAACTTATTGAAAAATTTGCATCACATAACACTCCATATAATGTAGTTGGGTTTATGTTGAAAAATTTGGAAACAGGAGTTAGATGTAAGGTAAGAAATCCAGTATATGAAGAAGTTAGAAAGTTGAGAGGAAATCAGCCAAAGATTCAATATCAATATTTGATGTTGAGAAAAGAAGGAAAAGTGAAGGATTTTTTGAAATATTATCCAGAATGTAAAAAGGAATTTTCTATGTATAGAGACCAAGTACACAATTTTACGCAATGTTTATATAATATGTATGTTTCTTGTTACATAAAAAAAACAGAACCATTAATTAAGTTTTCAGAGCAATATAGAACTCATATGTTTAATATTCATCAACAATATTTAAAAGAATTAAAGCCAAATAAACAACATATTACTAATACATTTGTTATGAATTATGTTAATAATTTACCTACAACATTACTAATGCATTCATTAAATTATTCATTAAAACAACGTAGTGTAGATTTAATTATAAGTGGGAGCACAAATGAAGAACATATTTCACCGGAATAAAATAAAAATATATTTACAATTATCTAGGCATATTTTAATTATTCATTAATCAAATCATAATATCTTTTTTTGAATCCAGAAAACTCAAGACGATTAATAAAAATACCATAATTTTCTGCATTTAATGATTTAATTCTATCAATCAAATCATTAGAATACTTTTTAATATCATCTTGATTAAAATAATCAATAATACGATATGTTGGATATTTTTCATTACATATTTCATCAATCAATGAATGAATATCATTAATAATAATACGGTCAGAAGCATTATTATAATAAAATTTCTCTTTAATCCAAGTATAAATAATAAAATAAAAGCAAGAAATTGTTATGATAATTGCGTTTAAAATCCAAAGTGATAATCCAAATTTTAATAGAAAGTTAACGTTCATTTTATTAAGGGTTAAATTATAATATATTTTGTTTGAACAACTTTTTTAATCAATTTTTTCTTTAAGTAGTTTTGATAATATATATTAAAAGGGTACTTAAAGCTCTTTAAGTTCTTTTTTGGATAATATCTTTTTCAAAGAAACAAAATTTTTTCAAAAGTATTTTCGGAAAGTCAA
>JACCDO011073905.1_pt1 | contig 10490 bp, 7 predicted proteins | sample 7446101 | NCBI WGS metagenome assembly JACCDO01 (sample SAMN15323440, study PRJNA562643) | freshwater metagenome | isolation source: river surface water | place: USA:Blue River Watershed | collected 2017-08-16
AATCTGTTCAACGTGATAACCAAGACCACTCACACGGCGCACATGAGCATAGCTCCAGTTGCACACCCGAATGTAACGATCCAACGCATAACCATGATCACTCGACCGCGCATGAGCATGGTTCCAGCTGCACGCCTGAGTGCAACGATACAACACACAACCATGATCACTCGACCGCGCATGAGCATAGCTCTAGTTGCACACCCGAATGTAACGATCCAACTCATAACCATGATCACTCGACCGCGCATGAGCATGGTTCCAGCTGCGCGCCTGAGTGCAACGATCCAACACACAACCATGATCACTCGACCGCTCATGAGCATGGTTCCAGCTGCGCGCCTGAGTGCAACGATCCAACTCATAACCATGATCACTCGCATTCGCATGAGCATAATTCCAAGAAAACAACTGCAGATGATAGATTTGGTATATCTTCTTTTGTGTACAAGCGACGAAAGCCATTTCATCCAGTTCGTTTATCACTACTCCTCAAAGGATTAGGAAATTTGTCTGTCAAAGGCATCAGTGGTATAACATCCAGTTCTGACGAAGACAACAAAACTAGAGCGAGGTTATTAGGAGCTGATGACGCGTTAACAGTCGCAAAGCGATCCCTTCTTCGAAGTAAAGGATTTATTTGGATGGCTACATCAGGCGCTGCTGCGTATTTTATGTCTCATGCAGGACAATATCTCGAGCTCATGGTGCTAGGCAGATGGTGGGCAGATATCAAGCGTGATGACTGGCCTCCAGGGGCAGAGTCTGAAATCATGGTTGATTTTGATAAAAGTGGCACACACGGTGATCGCAGACAAGAATTGGTGTTTATTGGTCAATTTGGAACTGGTGGAAATTCAAAGAAAGCATTAGAGGATGCTCTAGATAGTTGCTTACTCAGTGATTCAGAGATGGCAGAATATGAAAAAGTAGTAGTTAAAGGAGACGAAGCACTACGTAAACATTATTTTCCACAAGCATAAATTGGTAACAAATTGTAACAAATATAACACTAGAGAATCAGAGATCGTATCATTTTTTGGTTTTTATCTTAGCCAACAGCTCCTTCTGCTTTTCTGTCAACTCTTTTTTAGCTTTAGGATCACTTTTCTTAACCTCTTTAGGTGTCTCTACTGCAGTTGTTGATGATGATGATACTGTACTTGATGAAAATAAAGAGAATATAGAAGTAGGTTTAGTCACTGTATTCTTCTCTGCTTCCCCCGAGAATGCTGGCAATGATGGTTGAGAAACAGCTCCAAACATTGGTAATGTATTCGCATTTTGTTGTATTTGATCTCTATTTGTTACATTGGTCGGACGAATTCCACCGTTTAATGCAGTACTAGCAAATGTGGCAGCTCTATTTAACCAATCTGGATTTGGTTTATCGAAAAGTAATACGGAAAAGCTATTGGTAAAATGATTACAATTTCTTTCTGTCAAGTGGTAGACACCTGGTCTGAATTCAACCATTGACAACGTATTGACGATATCATGGACTTCTAAGAGTGTATCAACTTCTCCTATCTTAATTTGTGTTCTTAGTGAACCAAAATCAGGTAATCGAGGCGCTGTGCGATTTATCCCTTGAGCGCTGAATGATAGCTCGAAGCTGCGAGAGACGTCTGGGGGCACGACCTCAATTCCAGAGTGAAATAAACCACCAATACCAATCTGTGATAAGAAATTATTGAAGCCAGAATTAGGGTCGGGCAGGTCGTAAATGTTTAAGAATACGCTTATACGAGCAGATATGCTCATCTCAGTGATACTTAAGTGTCAAGTTCTTTGAGTCTTCTTTCTGTCTTCGTCAAAGACTCTTTTGAAACAAGTCTCATTCGCCAAAAATGGCCGCTTTTTTCCAAGTATTTTTCCAAGTAGATAAATTTTGACAATTTCGCCACCTATTGTAGTTTGGAAACAATAACTTTGATGTACTATTCTATCACCGCATTTCTCGGTTAATCTGTTGCTGTCATAACCAAACAACTAACCGATGCGGTATTTATACCGGTACACACCGGTCCGAATGAAAAATCAAACTTCTTTGAACTGCCGAACGAACAATACGGTAAGAACAGGTTGTTGTAATTGTTTCAAATGAAGCAAAAGGCAGTAAAGCCCGCATCTGCTGCTGTGCCCCAACTAATCTTGAAATCAAGCGAGTTGCATACAATCCAAAGCGATGTGACATTAGACGAGGAATTACAACCTAATTGGAAGAAGAATCAACCAAAATCAGCTAGAAATGCAGATAACTCAGCTTCATCACATGCAGTACAACCTAAGCGACCAAATAGTGCCGCAGGGGTAGTAATGGGAAGGAGTGGAAGGAAAATAAGACCTTTATTCGCAGACACACCAGCTAATACAAATGGGCCACAGAATCAGTTGAGTAATGGTGGTGTGTTAAGCACAAGCAAAGAAGATCTGCGTCATATGTATTTTGAAGCTAAAAAGAAACTAAACAATCAAGATATCCAAATAAATCAATTAAAAAGTGAAAATCAACGATTAGAAAGAGAATTATTACGTCATGAAAAAAGGATAGAGAAGATATTATCGTCGAATGATAAGAGCGACGCGATACCTATGGATGTAAGAAAGGATGTTGAAAAGCATATTTTGGTTCGCCAATTAAAGCAGCAAATTAGTACATTAAGAGACAATTTGTCGATGCGTGAATATGAGATTGAATTATACAAAAAATCAACAAAATCTTCATATATTTATGAGATAAAACGTGAAAAGGATGAGTACTACTTGGAGGTGCAACGTCTCCGGGGGATCATTATGTCTATGAAAGAGCACATGACCAACAAGCTCAGCAATATGGCACAAGCAATCAGTGGGAAAGGAATGGTTGTTATCAATGAAGAGTTGAAGAATGAAATAGGTCGGTTAGCAACTGGATATCAGAACATGCTATCTGAGTTCATTGAGGGCAGCACCAAGGCGCAGGAATCTGCTAGTTCGTCATCGCGCAACAAGGTTAGCAATAAGGATAAGCCGGACACTAGTTCCAATAGAAATAATGACGATGACGACTTGGGATCACTACGATTTTTTGATTTAAAAAATATTCAGGAGGTTGATATAATAGGATTGATAGACAACAGCTCCGTGATAAGCAGCAACAGCCCAGTTAAGAATGATATCACTAGCCCCGCTAAGTCCCAATCCTCACCTAATCATGAGAACCATAGCCCAAATACGTTAATAAGTGCGCTCACGAACCATACTAATACCAGCAGTCCACCTGTGCTTTCTACCCATAAAAAGGAATCTAAAAGCAGCGACTCGCCTGTCAATAAGGATATTGATGCGTTCAAAGTGGGAGATAAGGTGGAAGGTAACTATCGAAGCGGTAATATTTATTATCCTGCGACCATCAAGGCATTGGTGGAGGAGGGAATATACTCTCTCTTGTATGACGACGGCGATGAAGAGCTGCGAGTAAGTAAGGAGAAAATAAGGAGAATCGTACCAGGTAGTGCAACCAGCAAGACCGTTGTACACAACTATAATTTTGTTAGTAGTAATACCAAAAGTAGTGGCACTGCCCGCTCAGAGTATGAATTTTCACCGGATAGACCGAAACAAAGATCGGTTGTTCCAGCCAACAGTCATGCATTGTCCTCGGTGCCAACGGTTGCATCCGCATCTGACAGAAGCGATGACAACTTGTCCCTCTACAAAGACAACGATATTAGCTCAATTGTGTCACAAGAAGTTGATCCGAAGAAATTACCGTCACTATTCAGTAAGTACATGGACGATTTATCTGACGACGATGGACCTGACATGCTCTCTGGCGGACCAGTCGTCGTCTTGGATGCTTATGAGGACGACTTTGACCCGATTGATCCCAACGAAATGTCGCAGTAGCTAGCGTCTATAGTGCACCGTCAAGTAAGCAAGTCGCGATGGGGATGCGGACGAAAGATGTATAGATTTTATATTTGTATTAAGTAAATATCACAATATCTGCATGTATTGATCGTATACAAAGTTGCTGTTATACTTCTGAAGCACCTTAAGCGTGAGTAACAACCCTGCAATCAGGGCGTAAGAGTATAGGATAATGGACAACGAAGACGCATTTACTACACCACCAACAGTGTCGTCAGTTGCAACGTTAGAACTACTGAGGAAGCCGAATATTGCGGTTAGGATAACCGACATAATCGAGTACAAAGACTCCATAATAGCGAACGCATATGTGTAAAACAAGTTATTATACCGTTTCTCTATGCACAAGTTATCCAACGAGCAACTTAATGTAATAGTAGCTAAAAACGACTGCATAATACTTAAGACGAGGACGTTGACGACGGGATTGATATAGCCGCGACCATCAACGGCGATCAGGTACAAGTAACCAGCGTAGGTGAATGCAGCTACAATGATACAACTTTCTAAGTGATAACTTGAATGATTTTTCATGATGTATCCGATGACCGGAGAGGTAAAGGATGGAACGATACTCACAAGGCTGCCATAGATAGCTGTTGACAGCAATGAAAAGTTGTGATTCTTTACCATCAGAACGGGAATACTGTTGTTGAACAGATGAAATGTGCTTAAGACAATGGAGTGAATGAGTGCGTACGAGTAGAAATTTGGTGATATAAGTGACAGCATAATGGCGGCGTTATCATCCACCTCACCATTGTTCTCTTGCGAACGCTTGATCCTGCTCGCTATATCCAAATTATATAAAAATATCCCACTAAAAAATGAAATCAAACTGATGATGATCACGACTAGAACCACGTCGTCGATGGAAGACAATTCTAATAACACAACTACGGTTAATTTCCCCAAAAGTTTCGCTATATTACCTATTGCTATAGTAATACCTGTAGATGCGGATGTTGAAGTGTAACTTATTCCTTGACTCAAATTTTCTAATGTTAAAGCTCTTTGAATAAGTATTACCACTGATGATGCAGAGGAGAAAATAAACATTGATAGTATAAGGGGAATGAATCTTTCGTGATTCATGCTTATACTCAAGCTCAAACTGGTTATAATAATTAAAAATAAGGCAATAAGTAGTACGAAAAATCGTTTCGTTTTATCAACCTCTCTGTGTAAATAAACCCCAATTATAATTGGCACTAGTATCGAGGGTACGTAGTTCAGTGATAATAAGTAAGAATAAGATGTCACTGTTAACTGTTTCGCGCTCAACAAGTAAACACACAGAACTAATATTGCCGAACGTGTGTAATGAATTGAAAATGATAAGAGTGCGAGTAGCACAAGATTTGTAGCACATACACACATCGACCTTGATGGTTGCACACTAAGCTACCTTGTTGCGATTGTAAACTGGGTTCACTTGTTGGTTGACTAATCGGTGATGCACTTGGTTAGAACTATTTTTTTTCTCCTCTTTTTTCTCTTTTTTCTCTTTTTTCATTCACTCACACTCTGCCCACACCCCTTCTTAATTAAAATCCTGTATGATAACAGGCTGTATCTACAATAGATAAACTGCACCTGCAGCACCAATTACTAATGCTACGAGAGATTCGTTCTGTTTTCTTGTTTCTCCATCTTCCTTTCCCTTTTCGGATTTTTCCACACCTTTTTCTGACTTACGCACAAGAGACCCCAAGAGCTGTTAAATTGGTTCAACTGCAAGCAGCAAGCTTATCTGAAGTTAATTCAACATTGACCACACGAGAACCATATATACCAAATGAGACTTTGCCATATTACATTCGCTGTTTTTTGCTGTGTTCTGCTTGGCATTGATGGGTTCGTACTCCGTAATCTTCGGCAGAAGCGTGGAAATCTGAAAGTGACTAGCATCGATCAGTTCTCATCATTTGATCTTAATAAAGATGGCAGAGTATCTGTTTCTGAGCTTATTAAAGCAATTCCCACGGAGGTTATGCAAGAAGGGAAGTTTTTTCTGCAATCAAGGAATTTATTCACGCATTCTAGATTAAAATTTAAAACAGTATTGCATACTTTAGTGCACGACTTGTCGAGATTGATAAACATCTCGGATATATTCTTGATCTTCTTTTTATTTAAAATGTATAAACCATTATTACAACTTCTATTTAAGTCGTATAATTGGCTTTATGGTAGTATATGCAAGAGTAAAATTATTTCTATTGATCCAGAATTTGCGTACGAAAATAGTTTATTCGGTTATTTAGAAGAGCCTATAAAGTACAGTATTCTTTTCATTCCATGTCTATATATTGTTGATGCTATATCTTTGATACTTAAGGCATTTGGGTTCGTATTCCATATTAAGGGGGATTTACCTAGATTGATATGTACTACTGCATCTTTTTTCATCACAGGAACATACTTAACGAAATTAAAAGCTTGGTTCTTCTACAAGTTACGTAAAGGCAAAGTCTCTCGAGATCATATGAGGGAAGAAACGATTGACGAACTCACTAGTCTTATCGTTTGGGGACTCATGTTTGGATTGTCGCTGGAGGCAATGTCATTGGAGCTAGGTTTTGCGTTGGGCTCGATATTTGCATTAGGTTCAATAGGTAGTGCTACTGTTGTTTTGGGTCTACGTGAAACAATGGAAAATATAATAAGTGGAGTTTTAATTAAATTACAAGACAAATTCCGTGTAGGTGAAAGAGTAGAATTAAAAAATTTAAGCGGTATTGTAGAAGAGATTTCATATACAAACACGCAGCTTCGACGGCAAGATAACTGCATCGCCATCGTTCCGAATGCCCGCCTCGTCAAAGAAGACATAATAAATTGGAGTAGAACCAAGTTTCGCCTCTTCAAAACAACCTTATCACTACCACTAAGTGAGTTAAATTCATTGCCAAAATTGATTAATGACATACGCAATAAGCTTTCATCACTGACGCACATAGAGCGAGACCAACGCAGCATTATCGTCTCGGCGAGCGGCTTCAAAGATGGGAAAATAACCATTGAAATTGAAGCACATTTTCAAAATTTATCCGAAGATTTATTGTGTACGTTGACCTCTCAAACCGTTGAAGCCATTGCAACGGCGTTGAATAACAAGTAATCAAGGCAATTTTATACGTACTCTCCAGTGTTCTGCGGGATTTTGCGTAAAATGTCTTTGACTCTCTCCATTACATCGCTGGTGTAGGGTCTGGTGCTGATATCTTTGTTCAACATCCAATGGCAAAGGTCAATAATGCAGTTGTCCTCGTCGCTGGGATTGGGAGGCTTGGGAATGTTGGCTAATACTTTCAAATAAGAGCATACCACAACACGAATGGTACCATTATTTTCATTAAACTCAATTTCAAAAGGCGAATAACCGAACCACAAGGAGTATAGTAGGGCACCTAGTCCCCAGACGTCTGTTCGACTACAGAGAGTTATTCCTTTCGGAGGGTCAAATAATTCTGGTGCACGATATGATATGGTACAATATTGTGCTGCTTGTTCACTCACTTGTAATGCTACAGCTCTTGTCGATACAACTATGTCACTAAGTCTGGTAGAACCAAAATCGGTTAACATTGGAGTGTTGTCATCTGCAATTAGTATATTCTCTGGCTTGATATCTCCATGAACATATGATGGAGTAGATGTGTGCAATAGATTGTACGCTGAACAAATACTAAAAAAATCATTCAAAACATTGAATAATGTTGGTCTTTGTACAATTAGATCATTAGAACTTGAATTTATATGTGATAATTTCATATTTTTATACCCAGTTTTACCGCAATCTAATTGTTGATTCAATACATTTCTTAGACTTCCTTTTGCCATCAACGGAAACAATAGATATGTGACGATTCTATCACCTTCCTTGCAATTACTTATATAGTCGAGTAATGGTATGATATTTGGATGTTTGAATCTCTTCAAAGCACTTATCTCATTCGCTGCATCACATTCATTCTCCGTAGATTGAATATACATCTTTTTTACAGCATATCCTCTAGGTAGTTTATCCATCCCATAATTCCATACTATATTTGCCTCATAAGCGCGATATACCGACGCAAATGCGCCTTCACCTAATACTTTCTTCTGATCAATATATATTTTACGAGTAGGGAAAACAAGTATTGATCGGGGATACAAGAGAAAGTACAACATCTTTAAGAAGGCATCCCATAAGGATGCAAGCCACGACAGCATCTGACTGTAATTTTTAAAAAAACAACCAAAAAAAGCTGAAAGTTGGAATGTACCGGTAGGACGAGCCACATATTGAGATTGTTTTATTTAATATATTTTAAGGTATCGAAGCAGAAGTGCACAGTACTCCTACAAGGGTAAGCTGATAGCCAAGGCTATCTATGTAAGGAAGTCCTCCCGAATTGATTGACAGCGGCCCTTTAGACGAAGACTTACGTACCATCTTACATCATACTTCACATATAATTATGAAGGCGCTAGTGTACTTGTTTATATGGCTTGGTTGGAATATATTGGTCTCAGGATTAAGTGGCGGTTTCGGCAAAGTGATTAATAAGCAAGAAAGAGTTTATATTCCACCTTCAGATGATGCCAAATGTCCATGTCATTCTAATAAAGCATTGCCTGTATATAAAGACTGTTGTAAGGTGTACCATACCAAGATTAAACAGTCTTTATCCCCGGAAGAGCTTATTATAAGCCGATTTAGTGCCTATGCAAGTGGTAATGTGGACTATATCATTGAAACAACTAGTAAAAAATCAGTTGATTATGATGTGTATATTGAACAAAAGTCATATGAAACTGGCATACAAAAGTGGAAAAAAGACCTTCGGGCTAATATGATAGATAATTTTCAATACATAAAAATCGAGGTAGTATCAGTTAATTACTTAAAAGATGATCAAGCAGAAGTAACACAACGATTTTTGGCGATCGATCGAGATGGAATACGATACCCTATTGAAGAGACATCCCTTGTTGAAAAGAATAAAGTAGATAATTTATGGTATTATATCAGAGGTAATGTACATCGTCCACCTGCAGATATAGCTCCATTCATGAATGATTGGCCACAAGAAGTTGGAATTACAGTCAAAGAGGCTGACGATATTGATGAGAAAAAAAGTTTACAATTAATGAAAGGTCCAGGAGCTAAAAAACCAGCTAAAGCCGCATTCAAAAAGCCAGCAACGAGATGAAAAGCTGTTTATATACATTGTATGTTATTAATCTAATTTTTTACCACCAGAACCACGATTTTTGTTATTTCTTTGATAATCTGGTAAATTAGGTGCAACGGAAGAAATTAAACCAGTAAGAAAATCCATAGGTAATATAGCGGCGAAGAAACGCATAAAGAATGCAGTGCCACCTAAATCACCTAAATGGGATCTACCAACACAAGATAACATTAGTTTTGGGACAGTAGCTGGTGATACAGCTGCTTTTTTAGCCATATCTAATGCATCAATTTTATGTGTAACAGAATTAAAAAAGTTGGATGCAACTGGTGAAGGATGAACCGCTAACACATCAATACCTTTAGCGCGTACCTCAATAGCTAATGATGCAGCAAATTGTGATACAAATGCTTTAGTAGCACCATACATAATTGCAAATGGATTAGGAAAATAACCAGAAACGGAAGATGTAAACATAATGCAACCTTTCAATTCCTTCTGAATTAATAATTGCAAGAAATGATGAGTCACTTTAACACAAGAAGTAGTATTACACTCCAAATTATTTAATTGTGCATTTAAGGTTGTAGTATCAAAGAATCCAGATACAATAAAACCTGCATTATTAAAAATTAATTGCACATCAATATCTTTTGTTCCATCAATAATGGCAGGCATATAATCAACACCGTAGTTAAATGACGCTTCAATTTTTCTAAACTCTTGTCCTTTGTAAGTACTTTTTAATTCATCAAGTATAGTATTTAAAGACATATGTGGCGGTGTTTTATCATTATCAGCTAATGCAACAAGCACCACACTAAGACCTTGGGATGCAAGTACTTTGGATAATTCTCTTCCAATACCTGAAGATGCACCAGTTACTAGAGCCCATTTTGCATTGTACTTTTTCTTTAAGTTAACTGGACCTGCAAGTTTCATGTAAAGGTTGGACAAGCAGTAGATCGCAGTCCACAAAACAGGTATTATACCGCAAATAGCGAAGAAATACACGAAATATAGTGATTTCAATTTCAAGCCAATATACAGCCCAGTGCCGTCATACACTAACGCATTTATCTTACTCACGATTGCCTCGAGCATCTTTTTTCACGTATCTTTTGGAAACGATGTCATCGCAAGAGGCCGCTTTCCAGTTTCAAAAGGTAGTACTGTAGTAGAGTAGATAGCAGGTATCACCCACTGATTTCAACACTGTCACCAACACCACAGGTAACAGTGATGGGTAAGTGGAATGAGAGGAGAAATAATTGTGGTAATAATTAATTTAATTATTAAGAAACAAATGCTTGAGTTGTATGTATCGAATAAAACCCATCTGTTATATACGTCAGGATAGCAGTTACGTCATTGAAGAGTGGTCTCTGT
>JACCDO012194064.1_pt1 | contig 10490 bp, 9 predicted proteins | sample 7446101 | NCBI WGS metagenome assembly JACCDO01 (sample SAMN15323440, study PRJNA562643) | freshwater metagenome | isolation source: river surface water | place: USA:Blue River Watershed | collected 2017-08-16
CTCAAAGTTGTCATCGGGTCATAAATCATAAATTTCAATGCTAATCGGTTGGAAAGATATCTCGCTGAAAAGCTTAAACGCCTGCTCTCTCTTTTACAGTAAGTGACACCCTCTCAACCAGTTTGTGTGGCACGCCTTTTCGTGCCAAGTTTGCATTTTTTTAATGTAAAATTGCCTTCTAATAGGCTTCGTTTTTAGTGCCGAGTCACTATTTTATCGACAGAACGTATTTAAAACATTATGTCTAAGCAGGGCTTGTTTGACAAGTCTCTTACTAACTTGCTTTCGCAGGCGTTGGCTGCAAGGGATGTCTTTCTGTCTCCATCTCGACTTGCATCAGAAAAAGAACAAGAAGATTATGCGTTGTTGGCACTTCGAGCCCAGGTTCATCTATCGCGTTCGCCTACTTTGTCTACTTTGCAACTATTGCTTGCAGAAGAACTCGTCCAGAAAACGTTAAGTGAATATGCAGGCGTTTGGTTAAGTTCATTGAGTGTGGTCATAGCTCCGAAGCCGGTGATTTTGCAACTTAGTTCAAATAAATCGCCAATAAGTGTTAATCATAATAATGATACGAAGATTGATCTTAGTCATTCTAATTCGCCCCGAGCAAGCTTATCGCGATTATCTCCGACGCATGCTATCTTCGAAGGACCAGAGTCACTCACTTTGTCCGCTGCAAATCTTCTGACAACCCTTCCTCCTGTTGATGGTTTTAATTATTATGGAGATCTAAGTCGTGTTGAAGAAAATCAATTACGAGAAAAATATTTAAAGGACTTGCTAGGATTTCGATTGGATGAACTAAGATGTGCAGACGAGTTAGCAAGCTTGGATGCATTATCAGATTTCTGTGAAGATCCCATGGATGCTAATAGACTTTTGTATGAATATGCCAAAGAGCGATACAATTTGGTGCAGAGTTTGAATCAAAACAATGTGGATGCCTCTCTTCAAATGAAGCAGCTAGAGGAGCTGCAATTATCGTATAAACGAAAAGCATTTGCCGCTTCACAATCTTTTAAACAAATTAGGAGCAAAGCCGAACTATTAGAAAAAGAATTAATAGATAAGACTGTGACATGGTGTAAAGATCATTTTGATCCAACACGCCGTACACAAAAATTGAATCAAGCTCTTGGTAACGAAGACGGTACCCTGAACTCATTGCGAAATGTATTTCCAACGCTTATTTATCGTGCAGATAATTTAGCGGAACTTGAAGTTGTGGAGATGGCAAAACTATCAGCTTTGGAGGAAGCACTTCGTCGAGAGAGAGAGCAGCTGCAGATGGATATAGAACAACGTTCAAGCGCGCGTATGGCTCAGCGGAAAGAAATAACAGCGGCGGATCTTGCGAAAAAAGCTGGTCGTCGTAAGGACAAGCTGGTTGACCTGGATAATACTCTGAATAAAGGCTTCAAAGCTTTGTATACCAAATATATCGACAGCATGGCAAACGCAGCGCAAGCTACTTTAGCAAAAATTGATCATGGTTTTGTTCACGGGAATATTTTGGACCATGGTGATCGGGACGACATGCTGGAGCAGGTGCTGTGGGATGTAAACGAAAGGAAATGGCTACTAGAAACCACAGACAAGATGCAGAAACATCTTATTGAAGGATTGATATTCAATGCGGATGAGAAGCTGCGCGTTGCGAACAAAAGCATTTTCAAATACGAACTAGAGAGAATCGAAACTTTAAATGCTTATAATGCTGCTCATCGTTAATGTTTGTAAGATCTTTGGAAATGCTTTATTTAATTTGTGTATTTATCAATAGTGAATAATATTAAAGTTTCTCTCAACAATCATTTCAAAAGTATATATATGCGTTTCTAGTGTTAAGGTATGGACGCTGCTCTAATGCGCGGTGAACCAGTCCTGTTCGCTGTAGTAGCAGAAGTTGTATAACTTTGGGACCTATCTCTCCTGTCCTGCGTATACTTGGAATTGTCAGCATCAGTCCATAAAGCATTTTCTAAAGTGCTTAGCACCATTTGAAGTCGATTATGTGGATCAGGTGTTGGCTTTTTCACTGAGCCCGACAGAAAAGCTTTGTAGCTTTGAAATGCTAAATAAGCTGCTTGAGAATCCATTTTCTTCAGTTCTCTCCACGCATAGTCCATTTCTGATATCAGTCTGAAAACGAGGAAAGTGAATTCACGATCCTCGGTCTTTCGGTCAGCTTCCATTAAGTCGTATATTTCTGAAATGATACCACCACATATAGACTCAAGCGTTAAAATCGAAGATCTTTCCATCTTTTTAATGGATATTTCTCCTAACTGTTGTTTATGAAAAAGCGGGAGCAGCGGTGGTAATTCAATGTCAATGATGTCGTGTGTTCCTGCATAATCAGTTGCAGCGATTGCTGACATTGGACCACTCGCCTCTCTTCTTATTGCTTCTTTGCGGTCGTTGAGATGCATAAGATAAATAAAAGATACCATATCTAATTGGATTATTTGATCTTCGGTCAAAGCTGACATGGAAAGTGGGTCTCGAAAATCCTGCGTTTGAGCATAATATCGAACTAATGTCACAAGATCGTATCGATGGCCATTTAAAAGCGTTACACGACTCTTATCAATAGCTTCTAATGTTATCGGATCGATTGCTTCCGCTTCTTTCGATTGAGCTGAATGCTCCTTAATAACTGTATCGGTGGTCATGATCAACCCTGACTGCCAATGTGCAACTTCAACCAATTGATTTTTGTCATTTCTAGAAACATTTTCACTCATTGTCGATTTTTTCCCCTTCTTATACGTATGCGTTAGACTGCGTAAAGATTTCTTGGACTTCTTGTACCAAGCTAAGGCTCCTGAGATCATACTCTTTCGAAAGCAAGACTAATAATCAAGTTGATACTTTTCTGCTTTTTGTTATAGTTATAGCCTCTGAATCAGATTTATCTCCTTAATAAGATTTTTCAAAAGTTTAGCTTCTGTTTCACAGAAAACAATCTCCCCAGAAGAACGAAACTTCTCTTTTCTGTTCCAACTTCTTTGGACCACTTTAAAGATTCCGACAATTTTTAGAGGACCAAAGGTTCTCAAGGGAGGAAAAGACCTTTTTTAGAAAAGCTCCTTCGTTTAATTCCTTTTTTATTCAATAAGAATGGTGATTTGTGGCGGATTTAAGCCCGCTAGTCCAGCTACTGATGATGTAAGTGTACATTGTATTTCTTTTTTTTTCACTATCATGTCAGATGTAACTCTTAGAACATTTATTGGCGCGCTTTTTTTGTTAGAATTTATTTCGGATATATGTTTTGAAATATCTTTATATTAAACTGGTTCGTATGGTACTTGTTTAACGCGGCTTTCAAGGTGCATCCTTTGTGTTATGAGCTCAATAGATATATGAAACGCCGTGTATAATTGTAAATTTCACAAGAAGTTTCGTGCGTACTGTGTAATGTTCATTGAGCATATAATTTTTCTGTCGTATCTACATTGCACTAACTTAATTCGTATTGTTATTTTGTTGTGTGCATTTATTATACCCACACAAATATCCTTAAAATTTACAGGAGCATCAATTATTAATCTCTGTGCAGGCTTCTGTTGAATCAAAAATTGGCAAGGCCCTTCCTGGTCTTAGGGCTGTTTCCTTTCGGACGCAAGTTGTTGCTGGTATTAATTATCTGATTGAGGCGCAATCTGGTGCCGAATTCTATCATGTAAAGGTATTCAAGCCACTGCCACACACACAGGCTCCTCCAGAAGTTTCTTCGGTTACTGGCCCGCATGCAGCTGGCACAGAATTGGCGTAAATCGAGGTGATCCTCATTTCAGCCTTCAGAAAATGCTGTGTGTTATCATAAATATAACGAAGATTTGTTTGGTTATTTTAAATTATTTAGCATTTAACCTGTTATAATCTACATGTGCAGTGCAGTTGCACAGATAGAGTTTTTTGTTTTTGCTAGATTACTTTATGTATAGTCATCGAATATGTTGGCTATACTTACAATAGCAGTTCCGCACTTGGGATATATAGTCGACCGGCGTATGGCAACAGGGAAACACCGCTAATGCCACATCATTTAGCTGAATTCCTTCACAGTAGGTCTTTTCAGTCCATATTTGTGCAGTTCATCTTAAGAGCAGCAATATTTGACCACTCATTTTCTTATAACTCAATTATTGATTGGAAATTCGTTGTTTAATTTAGTTAACATGGGCTATTACATAAATCAAAAAGGGAAGTGGGTAAACAATCAACCCACTGCTAAGAAAGGTGAGGTCGTTATCCACACTGTTCGCAAGACTTGGGCAGATGTTCGCTTCTTTTATGCAAACATTATTGATTACGTTCGCGTAATTATGGGCGTTGCTGCCACGGCAATGATAAGTAATGCACCCGAATGGAAAAATACCATTGCCTTTTTAATTGTTGGCAATGTCTTGCTTGATTGGGTTGATGGTCCTGTTGCACGTGCTTACAACCAGTCTAGTGTCATGGGATGTGGTTGGGATTGGTTCGCTGATATCCTCGCTCAGTACAACTTAGCAATGTGGTGTACCGCTGAGAAATCTCCGATTACTCTGTTTGTCAGTGTATTCAGTTGTGTTGAGATTGGTTGTGGACTTTTCGACTTTGCAATCAGTGCAACAAGCGTCTACCCCGAACAACATGAGAGCAGCAATCCATTTTTCGCTGTGGAGAACTTATTGACCCCTGGTGGAACCTACAATACTCTTGGCACGGCTGCTTGGTTGGTGAACACTCTCTATCCTGTTGCTGTACTCCTCAACTGGCACCCTTATATCATCAATGCTTTTCAACCTTTAGCTTACCTTTATGCTTGGCACGAGGTATGCCAAGTGTGCTTCATTGTGTCTTGTTGGACTGAGACGACGGCTGCCTTTGGCGCGGGTATTCAGTTTGTACGAAGTTGTACTTCTGATGAAAGAAAGACTCTCACTGATACGTTTGCTACTTGCTCCAAGGTGATGAAGGTATTAGATCGCTCTGATGTCAACGACACGAAGGAAATCTACTGGCTAAATCTTTATGCCGATGGACAATTCCATCAGGATGTGGATAAAGTGCCTAGCTTTCCTGCATATAAAACTTTTGTTGAGAATTTGATTAAGGAAAACTATGAAGAAGATGATCCACGCCATATTTTGTCGTATGGATTCATCGTCGGCCCTGCCAATGGTGACAAGCCTCAAATGTGGCATCACGACTACGCCGCCGGGGTTAGCAATATTTTCGTCCCAATGACTCAAGATACCACGAATAACGCCACGCAATTCATGCGCACCCCTAACGGCCCTGCGCTGTCTTTCCAAAAGGACGAGGACCAGAACTATCCTCCTCCTCACCAATTACTGCAAAAAGAGGAAACTACTCACGTTGAAATCACCCAAGTTATTTCAGAGCCATTTTCCATTTTAAAGCTCATGCCAAATGTTATTCATCGTGGAATAGCAAACAAAGAGAACTACGATCGGATACTTTTCTTCGTCAGCACGAGCCGTACTGACCGCATTCCTGACATCGGAGAGAGCACATACAGCAAAGTCGATGAACTAGGAGATCTTGTTCCTAAGCGTGACAAATCTACTGAAGAGTCCAATGTGAAAAAAGCTAAAAGATCTAAATCAACGGACAGGAAAAAGTCTAAAATTTGAAGAGTTTGACATCGTTGTATGATTTTACTTTTCTGTGCTTCGTGTCACAGTATCCTGATTATAATTAACTACTTTTTTATTATAAAAAAAATAATTGAATATGCAATATATCCAGCCTTATATTTTATTGCCCTATGAATGGCTCCACAGATGTTGGTTTAATACTATAATTCTCAAATACTACGATGCTGTTGCAGCAGGTGTTTTCACCACCAGCAGGTCTCCGCCTGATTTTTTCGGTTTTCAGCTTTACACAATAAAAATTCAATGCGGTTGCGAACTTTTTCCATTTTTGTCCATTTTCTTGTGAAAATTTTAGCTTCTAAAACATCAAGTTCAACAGCGAGCTGCAATGTTTCACCCATCAGGTTTGCAGTTTTTGAAGTGCAAAATGATGTGAGAAGGATTTAGGATACGCCGCTGGTCTTCTGCTTATGTTGACAAATGAGCAAGCGGCAGTACTTGCCGCTATTCTTGATAGTGCTGTTAGATGTGTTTATGTAGATGGATCTGCAGGCACTGGAAAATCATTTCTCATCAGAGAAGCAGTGAGGAGACTCAATCGTGTGCATGTGGTAGCCCCTACTGGCTTGGCTTCGGAATCTATATCAGGCTATACGATTCACAATTTTTTCGGAATTAGAGAGTTTTATACGGACTCATGCTCGAGTCGATGTGAAACACTTGAAAATGCAGAGTACATCATCGTTGATGAAATCAGCATGGTTTCAGCTGAATTATTGGACCTCATGGATCGCATTGCAAGACGCGTTCGGCGTAGAATTAACTCAGATATGAATGAGTTACCATTCGGAGGAATCAAAATGATTTTTATTGGGGACTTGTATCAACTGTTGCCAGTTAATAAATGTGAAGATGAAAAGTGTCCTAATAAAAGACATGATCGCGGATTAATTTTTCAAAGCGATGTTTGGCTCAAACTCGAAAAATCATCCACAATGCAAAAGTTTTTTTTGCGGGATTCTCAGCGACATAAAGGTGATCATGCTTTCTTGGCTTGGCTGCAAAAGATTAGAAATGCGTCGATGACTTCAGATGACTTCGTCGCATTCAAAGCTCTTCTACAAAGAAGAGGCATGTCATCTACCCCAGATGCCCCCTCCGACAGCAAAGTAGTCTATCTATATCCGTGTGGAAGAGAAGTTGCAGCGAAGAATGCTCTTGAGCAAAACAAGCTGCCTGGTATAGAGCAACGCTATTGCCGATCAGGTTATGAATGGCATATCCGAGGGCTCGATGAAAATACTCCCAGCCGTTTTGGCCCATTGACGGCTGATGGGCAGGTTGAATGCCTTTGTTTGAAGGTTGGCTCCGAGGTGATGCTAACGAAAAATATTCGCGTATCCGAGCCCTTCTTGGTCAATGGCAGTCGCGGAATTGTCACAAAGTTTGTTTCGACTGAGGAGGCGCTGATGTGGACGAAGAACAAGATACAGGAAGAGGAATTCCTATTAACCCAAAGCTCTAAATTCAGAGATTTATTACGCTTTCAACAAGAGCTTTGCAATTCGCTTCTGGACGAAAAAACCGTTATTACCAAAGGATGTCCAATACCTCTTTGGCCTGTCGTACTCTTCAGAAATAAAGTGGAAATGCCTATATTATTGCTTCAAGTAAATAGAAAAGATGGCATTTATGAGGCGAATATGCCCTTGCAGCTTGCTTGGGCAATAACAATTCACAAGTCACAGGGCCTGACCCTAGATAAGGTGCATGTAGATTTTGCAAGGTCGTTCAGCGATGGGATGATATATACGGCTTTATCGCGAGTACGAGGTATCGATGGACTACGCGTAGAAAACTTGAAACATGACGTTCTTCGCTGCAATGCAGAAGTCACTGCATTTTATGATAATAAGCATACGTCTACACCATGGTATGACGCAAATGCTGTGTTACGCAGAAAAGAAATTTGGGATAACCTTGGAAAGCTTTGCGAAGCACAGTGTCCAGGTTGTGAGAAATTTTCCCTTGCTTGTGAACTCTGGGCAAATGCTGACGCTGGGCTCAGTCAAATTTTCAAAAGCCTTGAGAACCAAATACCCCCGCCCAGACGTATGCAAATTAGGGAAGCACTTGAGAAGCGAGGTATCGATGTAAGCATATTGTGTGGGCTTATCAAAGAAAATACTTTCAACCCTGCCAAATTGCGAGAGTTGGTCGATGGTGAGATATTATTAGGCGATGCTATAAAAGTTATGGACGTTGTAAAAAAACTTTTTCCGAAGATTATCTCGCCATTAAAATCGACTGAAGTAGAAACGAAAGATGCAACTGATGAAGCGCGGGCAAGCAAGCGGCAGAGGGTTTCAGATATCGGAACCGATTTATTCGATTCTGTTTTAACTGACCGCTCATATGAGCACGAGAGTATTGAACATGTGTATGTTCTGCGGCTGGCGCAAGGGAAATATTATGTAGGAAAGACGAACAACATCACGCGCCGTTTAGAAGAGCACAGAAATCAAGCTGTAGGATGCTCAGAATGGACCAAGAAATATCGAATGTTGGACACGGTTGAGCCGGAAACGAAACTGCGGCCTTATGATTCGATGAGTTCAACCTCTGGTAGCGCGGGCAATCCTTTTAACACAAGAGTCGGAGATGCTAATGCGTTGGAACGTTTGGAAACATTGTATCAATTTCGTCTTCATGGCATTGATAACGTCAGGGGGAGCATATGGGCCACCATGGAGCTCAATAAGGAGCAGAGAGGAGATATTAGTAGAGCGCTTGCGGAGTTGGACGACAGATGTTTCCGATGTGGACAGACCGGTCATGTTGAAAGAGATTGTCCATTGGCGCAGGCGCCAAAATAAAGATCGATATTTTTTATTTGCTCTAATATTTAATCCTGTGTAAATTCTCCTACAGTTTAATGCATCCCATTTTCAGAATGAACGAGCCGCAATGATCCTGGCAACTATGCTGGAGTTGAACTATAATTCTTTACATGTTAATTACTAGACGCGTTGCGCCATTACTTCTTAACTAAAATATTTCTGAAAATAATTGACACAATACTTCTGTGACAAGCAGAGTTCGGCATTACATGCCCATTTCGGCTTGAATTCTGCGCAACTCTGCTTCTTCTTCACTTTCTTGTTGCACTTTAGCGGCTCTAGTAGGGACAGTAGGGAGAGGAGCAACTGGGAGCTGGAATGCAGCATTGGATGTAGAACTCGACTTGGCCTGCGTAACTGCAGGCGCTGCTGACTCTGTGCCCTCCGAATTTAATGCAGCCAGCTCTGCTAACAAATCTTCATCTTCCGCTGAATCCTTCGCGGGTTGCGCCAATGCGTCACTGATTGCATTACTCGTTTGCAACTCTTCTTCGAGCGAATCAAATAATTCTGTAACAGTATCTTCGTCGATACCAGCGCGTTCTCGCTGCATTCTCAATGTTTCGTTGCCTGACTTTAAGTCCGTAATTACACTTGTGTTTACAGAGGCAGATTCCATTGCGACTACTTGCTGTTCTAACTTAATCATAGAGCCTTGTAAAGTTTCGACTTCTTTTGTATATAACTTCTTTTGATTAAGGGCGTGAAGAGCCCCTATTGAGTAATATTTCACAGTAGCGCAGCACGTTAAATAGCGAGGCGATATATTATGGAGACAGACATATCGACATGAAGGAGATAATTAACAGTTAGATATATTCTTCGATTGCTACGTTTAATGTTGCTCAATAGACTGGAATACCTTATTATCATTAACTTCCTTTCAGAAGTGTTTACATACCTTTCTGATCTTTCTTTGCTACTTTTTCTCGTGCAGTTGCCTCACATTGTTCAATTTTACTTTCCAAATGCTTCATACGTTTTTCTAGTCCCTCGATCTTTTTATTGTGTGATGAGATGCGATCCATAATGTCTGACGGGTCAGATTGTCCATTGTTCACTCGTGCCGGTTTCACAGGTGCTGGCGCTGCCGCAGGAGCAGGCGCACTGACAGGAGGCGAGGCTTTTTTGCCTCCAAAGACATTAAAGAAAAAGGACATTGTATATACGCGTTGCTTAAAACTCCATTTCGTCATATCCATGGGCTTTTAAAAGTTACAAATTCTTTTTCAATTCTCTATTCAATTTTTATTACTTACACTTCATCAATATCCACATTCTATTTTAATATAGCTGTTGATCTTCTTCTATAGATTAAATTTTAGCATTTTACCTTGCGCCGATTATATGACAAGCGAAACGAATTCAAAATCTCCTGAAGTCTGGTCCAAGCTCATCACAAGATCGCACCGTAGTAAAGGTTCAGAAACAGCCGAGAATGACCGAGATTATATGAGAAGGACTTCTAATAATGATCAAAGAGATGAAATCGCCCCTCGCCTAAATAATAGAGGCATTTCCATCCGACAAAGCCAGGCAACGCCTAAAAAGTACTTCGAATCAGATTTAGATGTTAGCGAAGATGACAAGGAGACTGAAAGTGATAGCATGGAAGAAGATAGTCGTGATATGCAGTATGAGGATGCGGAGAGTCATAATAATCGCTTTGAAAGCTTTAGTGGTGAAGTCTCTGACCATTCCAAACAAAGCTTCGAACATGAAGTGTGTGAGGGCAGTGATGACGAACATTCTGTCGATATTGACATTGATTCAGAAGGAATACATGAAAGTGTTGCAAATGATCTTGACACACATGTTTCTGACTATTTGGGTTACGGTGATGAAGAAAGTAATAGTAATGTTAATAGTACAACTAGAAAGCAAGTTGAAATAGCTGCAGACACCGGAATCAAACGACTCTGCAAATATAGAAATCTCTTTCAGCCATTCGTCACTCCAGCTGTGTATAACA
>JACCDO010544700.1_pt1 | contig 10489 bp, 15 predicted proteins | sample 7446101 | NCBI WGS metagenome assembly JACCDO01 (sample SAMN15323440, study PRJNA562643) | freshwater metagenome | isolation source: river surface water | place: USA:Blue River Watershed | collected 2017-08-16
CAAGTACCGTTGTTTAAAAATGAGTGGGGAACATAATGTTTAAAAAGTTATTCAAAAAAGTAACAGGCATTGAAGCTATTGAAAAAATGAAAGCAGAAGCTGAGGCATCTGCTATAGAAGCAGTTAAGGAAGCCGCAAGAGCAAAAGCAGAGGCTGAACAGGCAAAAAAGGAGGAAGAGCTAGCCAAGCTCTCCCCAAAAGAACGTGCAACTGCCCAAGGGATGCCCTATGTTACTGTTTTAGATACACACGTAAATAAAGACAACATCAGAAATGGCTTTTTTGAGCTTGACTGGAATGATGAGTTTGTGTTACAATTAAAACAAGCTGGATTTGGTGCAGATGGCGATCCCGACGAAGAGATTGTAGATCGTTGGTTTAGATCACTGTGCCATGATGTTGCTAGTGAAGAAGAAATTGACATGACAGATCGTGGTGTCGGTTTCATTAATGTTCGACCAATTGCCGAAGGTAAATCAGAGGTTTCATGACATATATTTTAGTTGATACAGCTAATACATTTTTCCGTGCTCGGCACATTATTAGAGGCGATGCTGACACTAAGTTAGGCATGGCTTTTCACATTACACTAAGTTCTATTAGAAAAGCATGGCGCGACTTTGACGGTAGTCATGTTGTATTCTTTTTAGAAGGTCGTAGCTGGCGCAAAGATTACTACAAGCCATATAAGGCTAACCGTAGTGAGGCTCGTGCGGCACTAACTGTTAAAGAGCAAGAAGAAGATCAACTGTTCTGGGAAACATTTGATAACTTTAAAAATTTCTTAATTGAGAAGACTAACTGTACTGTATTACAACATCCGCAATTAGAAGCAGATGATTTAATTGCAGGCTGGATTCGTAACCATCCAGATGCAAAACACGTTATTATCTCAACAGACAGCGATTTTGCACAACTTATTAGTCCAACAGTGAGTCAGTATAACGGTGTAAGTGATACACATATTACACACGAAGGCTATTTTGATGCTAAAGGCAAAACTGTTATCGATAACAAAACACAAGCACCTAAAGAAGCACCTAACCCAGAATGGTTATTGTTTGAGAAGTGTATGCGAGGCGATACTAGTGATAATGTCTTTAGTGCATATCCAGGTGTTCGTGTTAAAGGTACTAAGAACAAAGTTGGTCTTACAGAAGCATTTGAAGATCGTAAAGATAAAGGTTGGGCGTGGAACAATCTCATGCTACAACGTTGGGTCGACCACGAAGGAAAAGAACATCGTGTATTAGAGGATTACGAACGTAATCGTCAACTTATCGACTTAAATCATCAACCAGATGACATTAAACAAATTATTAATGAAGTTGTTACAACAGGTGCTGTTCCAAAACAAGTTGGTCAAGTTGGTATTAGGCTTTTAAAGTTTTGTCAGCTATATGATTTACAAAAAATCAGCGAACAAGCTCAAAGTTACGCTGAACCACTTAATGCAGGATACGCAGGATGAAGATTTGTCAATTTAAAGAGACATGTCCAGGTAAAACAAACGATTGTGAGGTGCATATGAATAGCATACATGCTAAACCAGTTATCGACGGCAAGTTTTGGATTGTCGAAGATGGCGAAGAAAAAGTAGGTGTATTAAAATTAACCGAACAAAAGAAATACGTGTTCAGTTCTAAGAACAATGTTACTACATTCGAAAACAAGAAAAAACTTGTTGAACAATTTGGTAAAGAGTTCTTTGTTACTAAAGATAAAAAGCAGAAACAAGACGAAGTTAAAGAAGTACACGGGTATCCTTGTAGTGCAACACCACAAAATCCAATGTATGATGTTAAACGTCATTTGCCACTTTTTACAAAAAGCGATAAGTCAAAGTCAGTTTATTGTGCAGGATACTACATTATTAAATTTGAAAAAGGCTGGGTTAAGAGTTTTTGTCCTAAACTAATTACAGTTGAACGTTATCCATACGAAGGTCCGTTTAAGACTGAATTGGAAATGAAACAAAGGTTGTCAAATGCCCCAAGATAATCAACTTAACGTTGCAGTATTGCAACAGTTTATTAATCAAGTCAAAGCCGCAGACTTAGGTCGTCAAAAAGAAATTAGACTTGATATTAATACAGCTAAAAACTTATCCTATACACTTGGTTTAGCAATGACTAGGCTCGCTGGCAACTACGAAGACTTGTTGAGTCAGCAAAAGTCAACTGAATCAGTTGTTAGTGTCGAGATGGACGGTGGAAGTTGGGATAAAAATTAAATACCTGTATGTCAATACAGAAATTTAAACTCGATGCACCGTATGCTATTGGGCCTTTTAAGTATCATTCCGAACTTAAGGCCCAAATTCTTGATGCCATCAGTAATCAAAAGGATGCAGAACCCTTACAAGAAGTTGGCGATGCAGTTAACATTAGTCGTTGCGATTGGAAATACAGTCGGTTTGATTATGGGAAAGAATGGTTACAAATTTTAAGACCAAGACTATTTGATCATTTACAAGAAGAAACTGAAGTACTCGGTTACAAACAGTTCAAGATTAAAGAAATTTGGTTTCAACAATATGAGCAAAACTCATTACACGGCTGGCATGTACACGGAAGTAATTGGACTAATGTTTACTTCTTAGAACTACCTGACGGTTGTCCTAAAACACAATTTATTAATCCATATAATCAAACAGAAATTGCAGAGTTTGATGTTAAAGAAGGTGATATATTAACATTCCCTAGTTTTGTTATACATAGGGCACCTATTAACACTAATACGCAACGTAAAACTATTATTTCTTGGAATATGGACTTAGAACTGTCCCCTGGTTTGTACGAAGAATAAGCTAAATAATATACGTATATAATGGAGATGCGTATATGTCAAGACCAAAACCAAAGGTCATCCTTGAAAGCATAAACAAGAAAACCTATAAGAGTGATCAAGTTCTTGAGGCAGAAGCCATCTGGGCTGTATTTTTCCAAGGAAAACCTTTCAATCTAAAAAGCCAAAATAGTTTAAGCAGTTATTCCGGCTCAAAGTATAAGAAAGTAAGTTTTAGCAATCCAGGACATGCACACAACCTTGCTAAAAAATTAAATTCGCTGTTTAACTGTAAAGACTTTGCTGTTTATAAGTTAACCACCGGCGAAGAAATTAAATGATCCAAGACACATATACTAAGATTTTTTTAAAGTCTGCTAATATAGCAGTAACAGAAGAAAACATTAAACTACACCAACGCAAGTGGTGGATGAATATTAGAGCCAAGGACGAAGGCGGCTTGCGATTAACTGATAACGGTTTGGAGTTTGTTAAGACCGTTTTGGATTTGAAAGTACATGAAGTTCCATTTCCGCCTGATTTGGATATGAAGCCGCAAGTGCTTCTATTTTTGGACAAGTTTATCGACTGTCCATATCACTTAACCGAAGATGCTATTACTGTTTTGAGCGAACGCAAGAGTTTTGAGCTACACTTGTTCGCCGGAGACGTAAGAAAGTATGGGTTAATTAAGGCTATGCGCCGAGAAATACCAAAAGACCACAAAACATTCTAAAATCTGCTTGACTTTTTGCTCCGTTGATCGTATAATACTAATACTGAAACAACAGTTTAACACTTTTTTTACCTAGGAGCATGTAAATGGCTAAAGTTACCGCAGAAATCGTCAACCGCACAGTTAGCCCTAACTCGGCTAAACGAGCTATCCAAAAGGCTTTTAAGAAGCAACGTCCAATCTTCCTGTGGGGTCCTCCAGGTATTGGTAAGTCTGATATTGTCCACCAAATTGGTAAGGACATGGATGCTCATGTTATTGACGTTCGTCTGTCATTGTGGGAACCTACTGACATTAAAGGTATTCCATATTACAATGCCGAAAAGAATACAATGGTTTGGGCGGCTCCTAGCGAACTTCCTTCAGAAGAATTTGCAAGCAAGTTTCCAAACGTAGTTTTGTTCCTTGACGAAATGAACTCTGCGGCTCCTGCTGTACAAGCGGCGGCTTATCAGCTGATCCTTAACCGTCGTGTAGGTCAGTATCACTTGCCAGACAACGTCCTAATCGTTGCCGCTGGTAACCGTGAAGCAGACAAAGGTGTAACATATCGTATGCCTGCTCCGTTGGCTAACCGTTTCGTTCACTTGGAAATGCGTGTAGACTTTGATGACTGGGCACAGTGGGCTACTGATAACCGCTTGCACAAAGACGTTGTTGGTTACTGTACCTTTGCTAAGAAGGACTTGTACGATTTTGATCCAAAGTCAGCAAGCCGTTCATTTGCAACACCACGTAGCTGGTCGTTTGTTAGCGAGTTGTTGGAAGATGACGACACTGACAACGATACATTGATGGACTTAGTTGCAGGCGCTATCGGTGAAGGCCTTGCTGTTAAGTTTATGGCTCATCGCAAGATTGCATCTAAGATGCCTAAGCCAGAAGACATCTTGTCTGGTAAGGTTAAGAAGATGGACTCAAAAGAGATCTCAGCTATGTACTCATTGACAGTTTCTTTGTGCTATGAGCTCAAAGACGCTAACGACAAGAATGACAAAAACTGGGACTCAATGGTTAATAACTTCTTCCGTTTCATTATGGATAACTTTGAAACAGAATTGGTTGTTATGGGTACTAAACTTGCACTTACTCAATACCAATTGCCGTTGGATCCAGATGCAATCGATTGCTTCGACGAGTTCCACGACAAGTTTGGCAAGTACATTGCGGCTGCTCAAACCAAGTAAGTAGTCCAAAACAGAGGTGTAGAAATACACCTCTACTCTTGACAAAACCCGTGTTTGATAGTATAATATACATATACTGAAACATATAGGAGCAATTAAATGGCACATAGTTTAGATCCAATTATCGACAAAATTGTTGTAGCTCGCGTAGGCTTGCTATTGCGTCATCCGTTTTTTGGCAATATGGCAACCCGAATGAAACTTGTCGATGCAAGTGATTGGTGCCAAACAGCCGCTACAGACTTCCGTAACTTTTACTTTAACCGAGACTTCTTTGAAAAGATGACTCCGCGACAAGTTGAGTTTGTTGTAGCACACGAAATCCTCCACTGTGTTTACGATCATATGAATCGTCGAGAAGGTCGCGATCCTAAAATCTTTAACATTGCCGCTGACTACTGCGTTAACGGTTTGCTAAAGCGTGAACGCATCGGTGATGACCCTCCTGTTAAATTCTTCCACGATCGTAAGTATGACGGCTGGTCAGCTGAACAAGTGTACGACCACTTGTTTGAAAAGTACGATAACGAAGAATTAGAAGCATTAGGTCAATTACTTGACGAACACTTAGATCCGGATAATAGCAAAGACGGACAGCCACAACACTCTAAAGAAGATTTAAAGAAGATTCGAGACGAGATTAAAGAGGCAATGTTGCAAGCCGCACAAGCCGCTGGTGCAGGTAATGTTCCTGGCGAAATTGCACGTATGATTAAGGAAATGACTGAGCCTAAGATGAACTGGCGTGAACTGTTACGTCAGCAAATCCAAAGCACTATTCGTAACGATTATACGTTTATGCGTCCTAGCCGTAAAGGCTGGCACACTGGCGCTATTCTTCCAGGTACTAACTTTGACACTAGCATTGATATTTGCGTATCAATTGACATGTCTGGTTCTATTGGTGATGCACAAGCTCAAGACTTTATGAGCGAAATTAAAGGCATCATGGAAGAGTTTAAAGACTTTAACATTAAAGTATGGTGCTTTGATACTAAGGTTTATAACGAACAAGACTTTGACAGCTACACAGCTGACCAAATTAACGAGTACGAAGTTATGGGCGGTGGAGGTACCGACTTCGACTGTAACTGGGAATACATGAAAGAGCATGACATTCATCCTAAGAAGTTTATCATGTTCACAGACGGTTACCCATGGGACAGTTGGGGTGATGAAGATTACTGTGATACAATTTTTATTATTCACGGTAACGACACTATTGTACCACCATTTGGTGCTCATGCGTACTACGATAATCCAACTAAACAATAATGGACTTTACTGATAAAATAAATCCACTTAATGTTTTAGATCTTAGGGAGGTAAACGATCCGCCTCCCTATTTCCATTACGTAACTTTGAATCTAAAGTATAACATTGTATCTACTATTAAAGATTGGATTTACCAAAATCTAAAGAATCGTTTTTACATAGGCGAAACACTAGTACTAGAAGATAATCAATTCCAAGTGAGAATTAAGATAGGATTCGAAGAACCAAAAGAGGCAAGTTTCTTTTTATTAGCTTGCTCACTTTTAAAGTACTCTGATAATTAAAACAATATATAAATGTACAAAGGAGAATAACTATGGCTGAAAAACCAGAAAACAACGAGGTTCCACAAACACCTCAACCAACACCAGAAGCGCCAAAGGCAGCTCAAGAATCTTTTGATTTAACAATTAATGATCTTGCTCAATTAAAAGCAATCATTGATATTGCCGCACAACGAGGTGCATTTAAACCGGGCGAAATGGCCGCTGTAGGTACAGTATATAACAAGCTAAATGGTTTCTTGGAGCAAGTAGCTAAACAAGGACAACAAACAAATGGTTAATTTAAAGCATATCGGGAGAATGAAAGCAACTGGCCGAAAGGTATTAGTTGCTTACAGAACCCTACCAGGCGAATCAGATGCCGCACTAATTATTCAAACAGAAAATCTTGCTGACGATCAGCACGATGCTCTAATTACATTAGTTGAATCACCAGCAGGACAAAGCTCATACGAATTTGCAGAAGTATTAGCACGTAGCCAATTTCCAGACGGTAGCGTTATGTTAGCTAACTTGCATGTCAACGGACGCTTAACTAAGGTCAGAACAAGTGATGTAGAAATGATTCCAAATAATCAAACTACAATTAGTTTAGATCAGTTGAATCAAATCATTGCTGAACAACGTGGCATTAGCGTTAATGACTTGGCACTAGGTAACAAAACTACTGTTCAAGAAGTAGCAACCGTTAACGATATTTCTAATACAGTTAGCCCAGAGATTGCCGCAGAAAGTCAAGTTGCTAACATTCCAAATGAGCAACCACTAACTGATGCAGACTTAGCTAAGAAGTATCGCAGTGATGCTGACAGACTTGCTAAAGAGGCGGCAAACTTACGCCGTATGGCTGAAGAACTTGTTCCTACGATCAAGAAAAAGGCAAAAACTGAAGCGTGAAAAAGAAGTCTCTGCCAAAAGATGTAGTTGAACAATGGCCAGAGGTTTTTAGTGAAGTTGATGTAAAGGCAGTCCCATTAGAATACTTGCATTCTATGCGGATCATCTTTGTAGATGGTAAAGTATGGGACTTGAATATTGCCTCACATACTAGAGCACACGGCGTTGATAACTTAGAAGAGCATCTCGAAGAACTAATCGAAACTTACGAAGACTCTATTGAACATATAGATTTTCGTTTAGACGTAGAGAAAGTTAAGAAGGATGTAATTAAAAAAACAAGAAGTTTCCTTAAGAAACCAAAACCAAAATTATGATAGCAGCCGTATTCGCAATAGATACCGCAGGTGGAATGGGATGGAAGGGATCTATTCCCTGGCCACATAACAAAGACGATATGAAATGGTTTAAGACCATTACACAAAATCAAATTGTTGTTATGGGCAAGCGTAGTTGGGAAAGTCCTGACATGCCAAAGCCGTTACCCGGTAGGCACAACATAGTATTCACAAATCATTTCTTTGATTGCGATGATATCGAACAAGTTAAAGGCGATGTATGTGAAGCACTAAAGAGTGTTAAAAGTAGCAATAAAAAGAAAAATGTTTTTGTAATCGGCGGTCCTAACTTGCTACAACAATGTAAACCTGTTTTAGAACGAGTTTACTTAACAAGGATCCCCGGCGAATACTTAAACGACACACAGATCAATATTAACGAGTTCCTAGATGGAATGAAGTTACATCAAACAGTAAACTTAGGTTCTTGCATAGTAGAAGAGTACCACCATGAAACAATATCTCCAAGCACTACAACACGTACTAGAAAACGGGCAGGACAAGACTGACAGGACGGGGGTAGGAACCCGTAGCGTATTTGGTTACCAAATGCGTTTTAATCTGCAAGAGGGCTTTCCAGCAACTACAACTAAGAAGCTCGCGTGGCGAGCTGTAGTTTCGGAACTCCTTTGGTTCTTAGAAGGTAGCGGCGACGAGCGCCGTCTTGCAGAAATCCTACATGGCACTAAAGACCCTAGTAAGAAAACAATATGGACTGCTAATGCAGAAGCAGACTATTGGAAACCTAACGCAAAGTTTGAAGGCGATTTAGGAAGGGTCTATGGAGTACAATGGCGCAAGTGGCAACGACCATTTTTAAACTCCAGTATTGATCAACTTGAAAATTTAATTAACGGAATTAAAACAAATCCGGACGGTCGTAGACATATTATGACTGCATGGAATCCTGGGGAATTAGATCAAATGGCTTTGCCGCCTTGTCATGTACTAAGTCAATTTGACGTTACTAATGGCAAACTAAGCTGTCAACTATATCAACGTAGTTGCGATATGTTCTTAGGCGTTCCATTTAATATTGCTAGTTACAGTTTGCTTACACACATTATTGCCCGCGAGTGTAACTTAGAAGTAGGCGACTTTATTTGGACAGGCGGTGATGTTCACATTTACAACAATCACTTTGATGCTGTTAAAGAACAACTAACTAGAACTACAAAAGAACTGCCAACATTAGTATTTCCAGAAGGCAAAAAAATCGCCGACTATGTTGTCGACGATTTTGTATTGCAAAACTATAATCCAGATAGTGCTATATCAGCACCGATGGCAGTTTAAAGAATCAAGCATTCCACTAACTTAATGTCGTTGCTATCGTTCGATTCAAGAGCGATAGCAAATACTTTGCCTTCGCCTGCTGTAGCTGTGCCACCGTCGGCTGCAACTAGTTCTTGACCTTTCTTAACTGAACCAATCACCTTAACAGGAATACGTCCTTTCAATGCAATAGCTTGACCGTCTGCTTGATCGTTCATCAAGTAAGCTGGCTTCTCTGATACTGCACCAAATGCTCTTGCACCGCTTTGACAAGCTGTAGCTTCTTCAGTTCCACCGACCATAACTACTGTACCAATTTCGTACTGTTGATCTGTTTTGTAAATTTCAGCCAAGTCAGCGTATTGTGCAGAAGTTGCTCTACCGCGGAATACAACTGCATACAAATCACCTGCACCGTTACGTGCGGCAATAGTACTTGCTGATGCACCAGTCGATGCGGCTAATCCGTCAAGTAATGATGAATTAGCGGCTAAACCTGTAATGCTAATAGACCATGTGCCACCTGCACCTGTACCGTCTGTTCTAGGAACTTCTAAGTTTGTTCTAGCGTTAGCGGCTGTTGTTGCACTAGTACCACCAGCGGAAATTGGTAATGCACCACCTACACCAAACTTGCTATCAACATAGTTCTTAGTTGCGGCTTGCATTGATGTGCTGGGATCAGCATGTAATGTAATATAGCCTGTCATTGTTCCGCCTGCTAGCGGTAAACGAGTGCTATCTTCTAAAATAATGTTTGTACTACCATCAAATGGAACACCGTTAATTGTTCTACTTGTAGCTAAACGGCTTGCACTTGTAGCATTACCTGTAAAGGTATTTGCAATTAAGTTACCACTTGAATCGCGAACTGCAATAGTGTTTGCTGTTGCGCTTGTGCTTGTAACACGATAATCTGTACCCACTAGTAGGGTGTTTGCGTTTGTAGCAATACCGTTAAATGTTGTAGCATAAACAGTATCCCACTTTCTTAATGATGAACCTAAATCAAATGTTTCAGTAACACCCGGAATAACCGAGTTAGTATCGATTACAAACGGTGTTTTAATATCTGAACCTACACGCACTTTAAAAGTAATCTTAGGACCAGTGACGTTTTGAATAACAGGATCTGTACCCTGATCAATGAATACTGCTAAGTCTTGACTATCACCGACAGTATAACCAAGGTCGTTAAAACGTACAATGTTAGTAAAAACAGATGCTCCAGATCTAACAAAGTCCGATGCAACGTATCCGCCTAAGCGAAGTGCGTTACCGGCAGTTCCCCAATAAACGTGACTAGTCGAAATGCCGCTAACACCAGTTGTTGAATTAGTATTAGCTAATGTAATACCTTTCTTAACAAGGTTAGTGTCGTCTGTGTTAAAACCAACAATATTACTATCAGTATCAGTGTAGTCTAATCTAAACTCTGCTTCTGAAATGATATAAGTTACGTTATCGTTAACTGTGGCTGCAATGATCGATTTAACGTTTTGGTCAATGTCTAATACTTCACGGCTAATCATTTGTGTAACACCAGAACCTGCACTTTGCGGTCCTACTGTTAACCATTCGTCGCCTGTTCTAACTTTTAGTTGATCTCTAGTTGTGTCAAACCACAAGTCGCCCGAGTTTGGACTAACAGGAGCAGTATTTGAGTAGTCTGCGCCGCCTGTAGACTTCCAAACTTTAACGCTACCAACA
>JACCDO011341936.1_pt1 | contig 10489 bp, 6 predicted proteins | sample 7446101 | NCBI WGS metagenome assembly JACCDO01 (sample SAMN15323440, study PRJNA562643) | freshwater metagenome | isolation source: river surface water | place: USA:Blue River Watershed | collected 2017-08-16
ACTTACTCACTCACTCACTCACTCACTCACTCACTCACTCATTATGAGGAACAATCCCAAATATTAATTTTCCAATCGACAGAAGCCGTCGCTAGCACCGGTCGTTGCAGGGACAGCGCTAATGATGTAATGAAGTGTTCGTGCGCGTCTGCAATTGTTTTAGTACACAAACCTATTGCATAAAACGAGAGAATGAGTGAGTGAGTGAGTGAGTGAGTGAGTGAATGAGTGCGTAATTCAGTGAAATGAACGAAGGAGTGAGGTGGTTACCTTGTTTCACATCCATCACTTTGATTGATTTATCATCACTAACACTTACAATATACTTCCCGGATGGATGCAACACCACCCCCCGCACCCAATTGGCGTGGGTGTTGAACGACATCAACAGCTCGCCCTTCAACGGATCCCACAATTTTATGGTTTTATCTCTTGAGCCAGAAACCAAGTAACTGAATAACTCACTTTCGTTATTCTCCTTTGATAATTTGGCCATTTCCACAGCCATTACAGATTTTTTACCGAATGATAATGTTTCAATAACATGTTCGTGTCCCCGCAGTACTTGCACGCTCGTGCCGCTGCTGATGCTCCATATGTTGATGGTCTGGTCGCTGCTGCCGCTCGCTAATATATCGCCATTCAAACTGATGGAGATACACCGAACCCAATCGTTATGACCGTTAAATGTTTTGATGCAGAAACCCGATGCTACCTCCCAATATTTGATTGAATTATCTCTTTATGAGTGAGTGAGTGAGTGAGTAAGTGAGTTAGTGAGTTAGTGAGTTAGTGAGTTAGTGAGTAAGTGAGTGAGTTAGTGAGTTAGTGAGTGAGTGAGTAAGAAGTAGGAAGGGATGGAATTACACACCTTGAACAGGATATAATATGCTCATTACCCTTGGTAAACAACACGGCAGATATCGAGTGATCGTGACCCCGCAGCGTTTTTACACATGAGTGCGTGGTCATATCCCAGAGTTTGATGGTCATATCCACCGAGCAAGACGCTAGCAAAGCGCCGTTACTATCAAATACGACGCCGGTGACGGAACCGGTGTGGCTTTTTAATGTTTTCTCGTATTGCATCGTCTCGTAATCCCACAATTTTATTGTTGTATCCTCCGAGGCAGATGCAAGGATGCTGAAGATGGGGTGCATCGCTAATGCCAGAATGGGACTTCTATGCCCTATGAGTAAGTAAGTAAGTGAGTGAGTGAGTGAGTGAGTGAGTCAGAAAGGAGATTATTATCGTACCACTTAAAGTTCCTTTACATGGTTGCTTTGGTGCTTTGAATTCATTTGAACTACCTCCTATGCTGATCTCTTTGCCAATGTTACTATCAAATGAATAAATAAGTGAGCCAATAGATAAAGGAGCGAGTGAATGATTACCTATCGAATACGCCTTTAGACTGTGATTGTAATAATTGAACTTGTGCTTCTAATTCTAATACTTTCTTCTGCAGTCTTACAACGGAAATCCATTTCTTTTCTACAATAACGATATGAATGAATAAATAAGTGAACGAGTGAGAGGAAATAGTGCGAGAGCGACTGACTGATATAGGTATTACCTAAAACTTGTTTTCCTTCAGCCACATAGTTACTTCCGATTCCGCCTTCAACTTGAAATGCCTTGATCGTGTTAGCATATTTCCCTAGGAGTGAGTGAGTGAGTAAGTACGTAAGTAAGTGAGTGAGTGAGTGACATAATGAGTGAGTGCATGAGAAGCAAATAAGTAAGTGAGTGATTCGGTAATTATGCAAGTAATTAAGTCAGTGAGTGAGTAGGTCGCACCAGCATCCTGCAGTAGGTACTCGTAAATCGAGCTATTCAAGTCGCTTTTCTGCCGGTCGCTCAACATTTCCACACATTAAAATTATTATTTTTTCATCTTTCATCCAAAAAAATTTCCAAATCCCTCACACCGGTCCCGTGATGAAGTAGATCTAATAGATTATTTACTCGCTTCGCGAGAGTTTTTGGCTCAATAACTTACTCCGACTAACAGTTTTGTAGTGATATCCAATCACATCCCTCGTCCCTATTGTAGCTGTCCAGCTATGTCAACCTTGAGACTAATAGTTTTAAATTTTAAATTTACTCCACAAATCGCATCACCCCTATTTCAGCTAGCATTTGAACACATTCCTCGTGTATCCAACAATTTTCATTATCAATTTAAGTTTAAATCACTCTAATCAGTCAATCCCTCCTCCCTGTTGCGGCTGGCATTTGAAATTTTCAAAAAAATAAAAATTATATAGAAAAAAAGAGAAGAAAAAGGAGTTGATGGCGCCGAAGAAAGCCGCGGAGAAGAAGGCCGCCGCACCTGCAAAGAAGGAAGCGAGTAAGACGGCGGAGGATAAGTCGCATGGATCCGCATCACCCGCTTCGCATTCAGTGGCGGAATCATCATCGAAACACGATGTATCCTCTATTGAAGGTAGCACCGATTTTGAGGCTGGTGTGTTGTTTAGTAGGTGAGTTGCTCGATTTAGTTGTGGTTGTCGTGTTTATTCACTCGCGGTGTCGCTATCTGTGTGACTCGCACACTCGTTTACTTATTTACTTACTATTGCTACTCTCACACACACTCACTTTTCATTAATAACTAGATTCGTACCAAATACCAAAGGATTCTTGAGTGCTGACGATTTCCGTCGCATCTGGAGAGATATCAAGTCCAAACCAGTGGATATGCCAGGCTTGGCAGCAGCTATGAAACCAGCTGAAAACAATATGTTATCTGCCAATATGCTCGGTGGACCTTCATACGATGGACAAGCTATCTCATTCGAAGCAGGACAAATATTCTCTAAATTCGATGTTGATGGTGACGGTAAATTGAATAAAAAAGAATTTGAATCATTAATACAAAACTATCCTGAATTATCTAAATTAGCAGGAATCAAAGGAGCCGATGTTCCAGCGAACAAAGCATCATCATTACCCATTGAAATTGTAACTGGCAGATTGCTGACTCATTACGATGAAACAAGTGGCGTGGCAATACCAAGAACATCCGTGGAACAACACAAAGCAATGGGACATAGTGTACAACCGCTTCTCGAATCATATCGGTCACGATATGATCATTTACGTAATCTACTAACATCTAGATTGCTGCCTAGAAGGGAGCATATAATGTCGTTAAGGCGACAGTTACAAAATGCATCCAGTGAAATCACAGCCGTAAGAAAAAGTATTGAAAGAGAAACAGTCACAGATAGTGAACAAATTATAGAAAGATTACGAAGTGTAGAATCAATGAGACAATCATCTATTAATCACCAAATATTGCAGTTAGAAGAGGAGTTAGATGCCATTGAACGTGTGGTTCGAAGAGTTGAAGTGGCCAACAGAGACAGTCATAAAGCCTCTTCTAATGGGGTGTTGATTACTACCGCATTACCTCATGATACACCAATTGAATCGATTAATGCACCACGCGCTGATTGCATGGTGGAGCTAATACAACAATTCAGTGACGTGTCCTCCAACATCGAGAAGCTTAGTGTGAAGCCAATAACAGTACAAGTAGACTATCCAACCAACGATTTCCCTCGTGAAACAGCTGAAAGATTGGAAATATTAGCCCATTGTGATCGATATATGCATGCTATTACAGTGAAGGACCACATGTTATGGTGCGCCATGAAGGAGAAGGAGAAAGCAGAAGAAATGTTGGAAGAAGAAAAGAAATTGTCCCACGAATACGCCGAAGAAGTAACAAGATGGGTTGATATTGTGCAGAACCTAACCCAGCAATTGAACCAGTCTAAAGGCGAATACGACAAGCTTGAGAGATGGAATCGGCAGCTGATCGACACGTTGCGCGAGCACAATATATTCGTTGGAAATCCATAATCATTTATGTATATTACATTTAAATACTCTTATTGTTACAATAATTTTTGATATATTTTTAATGCTTTGGACCATATTTCAACTGGGAGTCGATGGGAGACCTGCGAAACGGTCTGGGTGTCATGGACGTGGTTCGTCAAGTCTGTCAGGAACTCGATCAACAGCACCAGGGATATCTCCGACTTGATCATGTTCAAGTTGCACTCGTTGTCGTAGCTGAGGGCGATGAGGCAAGGGTACAAGTGCAGTTTGAGATAGATATTATTGAAATAACGGATAGGTAAACGGCATAATTCCATTAAAAATGTTGGGGATGTTCCTTGCGATACAGCGATTTGCATGGGTTGGTAGTACAGGCATAGCAGACCTAACGACGACAGCAATTTGTTGATGCAAATATCCATGTCGCTGAATGTAAAGCACAATTTATGTTCATTTACACCGTCATGGACCCCGTTGCTAGTGACCTCAATGGTACTATGATCAACGCGAATGTAGTGGTACGCTTTGCTCTCGTCATACCCGATGATTACTGCTTTGTTGAATATAGACGTCACACTCGCTGTCTTAACTCCCACGTGTAATGATGGCATCAAGGACTTGATCAGACGATTTGCCGAGTGTATCATTGACATTTGTGAGTCGGACGGTATGCTATTCACCAGGGATAAGTCCACAGTTGTGAGGTTCATTAACGTATCTAGTATCTTGGAGCATAGAGTATACACTGGTGCTGCGAGCAAGGCATTGCCCTGTGTTTCCCATAGTATCACATCCGTTGCGTCGTCCCAAACTGCGCGACGATTCGTGGTACCATCCAATAGCAGGTTCGTCAAGAACGACACTAACGTAGGCAATAAATCTGCGATGCGAATGATGCTTATCATCTCTCTACCATGTGGATAAACATGTTTTTTTGATGACAATTGACTGGTTGTGCGGATTAAGGTGGTGGGTAAGACCCCGGCGCTGATATTCAGTATCCGCGCTATGTCGTTGAAGAAGAACAATAATTGCATCGTGAAGTAGTATGGATAGTCGTATTGCACAATGTCCGCCGTAAATTGTTGCATGGAGTGCAGCATTTTACAGCTCAAATCCATGACACCAGAAGCAAAGATATACCAAATCCATTTCGCATTTAATAGTTTCGTATTCAATGCGGAGTGATTGGGGCTGTGCATGAGATATCGCAACGCACACGACAAAATATCCAGTAATAACGGCAGCAGAGTCGCCTCTATGGGCCACTGCATCGTCACTTTATTCGTGCTTGATTTGTTCGGGGACTCTTTCTTTTTGTTTACCTTTTTAGACGTGGAATTGGTACTTAAAGGAGTACTACTGGCTTCGTTGTTGAGTCTGCTTCGCACCCACTCATCTAAATGCAGCAAGCAGATATAAATGTAATCAATAACCACTAAAATCGTCCCGGAACTGGTTAATTGCTCGATTCCATTATCATACTTACAGCATTCTCTGACGATCTTGAACACGTTTGATAATAGGCCTGATGACGAGGCGAACGTTAACGTGTCCTCGTTGCATAGACACCCGATCTCTTTCCCCAGTAGCGTGCGGAGCATGAGCACTCCGTTCTCTTGGAGGAAGGTGAACAGCACGGGGTTCTCTTGATTACTGTGGTGGTCTGGGCTCATATTACCGAGTAATTTGGATAAAATATTTAATACTTTCGCAGCGTACGTCGTGTTTACTACCGATTTATTCGTACCGACTAGGGCGGAGCCACCGGTGATTGCTGACTTGCCTCGCTTGTCTTTGCCGGACACATTGAGCAGGTTCGCATCGAACGTTGCGTACCATTCTTTAAGTAATGATAGCACACGACCACCGCTTGAAGTACCCGGTAAATTAGTGTTGGAGTTAATCCCTGATTTGAAGTATACTCTGTACTTGTCCGCGGCGCTACAATCACATATGTTACTACCATGCGTGAGACACGTAATGCTGTGGTTCCACGCGGTTATCGCGCACTTCTTTGAATTCATAATGCGTAAATGCTTCAATTGGGAGCATAACAACGGCCTGGTTGAGTCACCACCTGATGGTTTATTGATGAAGTTAACCACTAACTCATCGATGCTATCGCTGTTAACTTGCTGTTTGCTCATTATTTGCTCCTTTTTATCGTGTTTATTCTCGCTTAAAGCAACGTGATCATCCGAAATTAATGTATTTGGAATGGCTTCGGCGCCGCCGCTTTCCTCTGCAGGAACCTCGTCAATATCACTCAATGAACGTCTTTTCATCTCTGCTAAGCGCGCTAGACGGCGCTGGTTGACGCTGTTGAGTCTGCTTTGCAGCTTCTGCCATCTTTCCATTTTAATTTGTTCTAAATGCAATTTTAACTCAGACATTTGTGCTGTTTTTTGTTTCTCTTTTCGTTTTCGTTGTATTGTTATGGCTTGTATTTTCTCTTGTCGTCGCTGCGCTGCCGCCAGTATTCTCGCTTCTACTTCTTCTAGTTTATGTTGTAATTGCTCAGCGATTCCTTCGGAATTAATGCTGTTTATGAAGGCTACCTCGGATACTTTGGCATTTTCATTACCTGCTTTTCCTTTGATAAATTTGATGTATTCATCGTGTCGTTTGTCCGCCACACGCAGCCTGTCCTCCAGTGCTTGTTCCGCTTGAACTAGCCGTTGCGCTTCCTTTTCCCCAATCAATTTCGCTCGATTCCATGATACCATTGCCTTTTGTTTCTTCTCGTTCACTACCCGATCTCTATTCACTTCCGCTAGTAACTGTTTTGCTTCTTGTCGACGCTTCGCTTCGGTTGGCGAACAGGAACGGCGACGGTCTGGTGACGATAGCTTGTCGTGTAATGACCGAGTGTCTTTCGATGCCGATGACTGTTGGGATGACAAGGCATCGGGGCTAAAATTACTGTCGGAATTCTTATTTTTCGTGATGGAATTTGTTGTTCTGGCAATTAAAACACTGCCGGAGTCGCCGTTCATGCTGGCGATGGTATTGTCACTTCTGTTTTCATCGTTATTATAGGTGTCGTCATATGACATACTGCTCAACATCGAGCCCAGATTAGAAATGGAGGATTTCGTTGATGGAGTCACTAGAATATTATCAACTTTGAGTGGTAACGGTAGCTTGTGAGGCGTTTCTGAAGATATCTTGATGTTAATGTCGCTGCCATCATCTTCATAACTAGATCCTAATCGCAATACCTCCCATGCTGCCTCTTCCACCTCAGCCTCTGCTTCTATCCATGCTTCTGCTTCCGCCCAAATTTGTTCACTTGCCTTTACTACTTCTGCTTCAGTGTCGGCGTCCCAAGGGTCCGTTGACTCGGCTTTGTTCTCTGTACTCTTTAGTGGTAATTTAGCATCGTTATTGGTGGTTGGAGCTTGCTTTGACACGGTTGTTGTGTTCGTAGGAGGGTTACTACTCAATTCGTTTTTTTTTTCGATTTTACTCGGTGCTATCAAAGAAGCGACTGCAGCAAGCGCTGCAGCGCTAGTCCCTTGCTTTGCTGGCTTGAACTCGGGGGCGCTGGCTCTCAATTTAGTTTGACTGATAACTGATGCGGTGTCCGCAGGAATGGTTGGGACATACGGTTGGTGATGGTGTATTACTGGTGAATTTGCATAACTATAATTAGTATTTGGGCGATTATACATGACTGGTTTGCGTATTTCCCATGATAAGGAGATTGGGTTCGCATCGGTAAACTGCTTTTGGTCATTTATTCTTTCGATTAATTTAATAAAATCAATTCTGCTTCGTTCTAACAAGTCGATGGAGTCTGAGCATTGATGAGTGAGTAAGTGAGTAAGTGCGTGAGTGAATAAGTAAGTAAGTGAGTGAATAAGTAAGTACCTTGACATCGTTGTTGATTATTTTCTGCGCCACACAAATCGTACAACTCATCAATACTATGTGTAACTGATTGAAACAAGGTTGCCCAGACTCTATTTTGTGTATTATTGGGTGTAATCGTCGGCGTTAGTGGTCGCGAGCCAGAGTTTATGCTTTCCGCTTTCGTCTCTGATTTGGGAGTTGAATTGCCATTTAGTTTAACTGAGAGTGATCAAGTGAGTGAGTGAGAGGGTGAGAGTGAACGAGAAGTGTGAAGGAGTCACTCAGTATGAGCAAGTGGTTAAGTAAGTGGGTAAATATAAGTGTATATGTGATTGATTTAGTCATTAAATAAATTATTTCACAAGCAAGCAAGTGGAAAATGTACCTGATTTATTAATCTTTTTACCTCCACTATCTATTTCTATCGACTGCTTACTCCTGTTCTTGCGCTGTTTCGGAGACGGGTCATTGGGTATGCGCCAGGCGATGATATTGCGCGAATCGATGTCTACTCCGAACATCTTATCGCACTATTTCAACTATCGCTTTCATCGCTTCAAAATTTGAATCCGAGCCGGGATAGGGAGTAAGGAGATTGTATTCATGTGAATTGTAAATACTTTGTATTGCATTGGGCCAGAGACCGCGAGTGAGATGGGAATGGGTTGGAGAGGACAGCCAGCATCATCCATGTATGTCACAGATATTAATCGAAAATATTGTTTTGACTCCGGTCCTTTTGACCGTACTGGCTGACTTATTAGATATCCAATTGCCAGCGCGGCTTATTGCACCCGTTTTTCCCCTTTCAAGCCGTCGAATTATCAAGTAGTAACAACAATTCGTATCAATCCTTGTTTATATGGGTGTGGACATTCCCTTTTATATTTTTTACTTTTTGCGAATCGCGATATAAATTGCAATAAACAATTGCTAAATAGGTGTGAAAGGTTTCCTCCTGTCACGTGCATCATCGTGTAGCTGATTTCCCTCAAGCTTGTAGTTTTCTTGGGTGGTCACTGCACTTCTTACTCATGCAGTTCGGGTCAATAGTGCGTGGTGTTTTGAGTATCGCCGATTTGCTTCAAATTGGTATCAATAATGCATTCGATAGATCGTTTGATCCAGATAAAGTGACGATTGTGGTCTGCGAGCCGTTATTGCTGCAAGGAATTGATAATTCGCATGTAACATTAACTGTGGGGACTGAACCAGTCGAATTCATAGTGAATCATGACCGTACTAGTGGCTGCAATGATTTTCTCGAATCTCGGTGGTACAATCTCCGAAGTAATTGTAATGGTCACGCTTCTATTGGGATGAGGGTTGTATTGTTCAAAGATTTTGTTTCAAAATGGGGGATGGAACTCACTATACCACCATCATATAGTATGTTCAAGACGAAGGTATATGAAATGATTTATAATGACGATGAATATGATGACGATGATAACATCAATATCGTATGGAATGTGGCACCAGCAGTACAGAGTACAGTAGACATCACATTGTTATTGATAATTATCAATGCATTGTTGCAAACACAAATAATTTCATTACGTTTACATGACTCAAACATCATAGATTTGCACATGACCAATACTGCTATCCAAGTCCCTATTCCGCAGCTGCTTGGTGACATTCTGGACCAATTCAGCGCACATTCATACGCTTTATCATCGGAGTTATCCAATAACTTTATACAACGGATGGTTGAATACATCAATAAAAAAATCATTTCCTCTCGCGGGATGTCGAATAGCAACCACCTATTCATGAAGAACGTGTGTTCGGACAAGAAGCGATCGCGTTATCTAGCGAGCTTTGATATCGCTAGCAGTGGTGTGAAACCGTTACCTGAGTATTCTACTGGATTAACTGTCCTTGAGTTCTTTAGTGGTATTGGTGGTATGCGCTTGTCACTGCCTAGTCACATTAACGGTATCCCGATCACCAGCATCACCGCGTACGATTGCAACGACATTGCAAACCAAATTTACCATCATAATTTCCACATAAATCACATTGACAATATACCAAAGTCTGCTTTGAAGCGGATGTTAATAGATTATTTAAGTGTGTCTGATGTCGATGGTGTCGCCGACATCTGGACCATGTCACCGCCCTGTCAGCCCTACACCACTACCCGGAACAGCAAGCAACTAGATGAAAAAGACAATCGGTCACTTACTCACTCACTCACTCACCCATTCACTCACTCACTCACTTATTCACTCACTCACTCACTCACTTATTCACTCACTCACTCCTCTTTAATTCTAGATCGCATGGGATATTCCACTTGATGTACTTGCTGTTGAACATGAAGATGAGGCCGCGCTGGATATTTCTGGAGAACGTGCAAGGGTTTTGCGAGTCCAACACCCTCAAGATATTCAAAGAGGTGCTGCGGTTGTGTGGCTACAACATCAAGCAGTACATGTTGTCACCGGGTATTTTAGGGATTCCTAACCGCCGAATGCGGTACTATTTAACAGCGTGCCATAGCGGCGCTGGCGAGGCGGTTGGTGGTAGTGATGATTACAATACAGTTTACAATGCTATCGATGGCGAGGGCAGCCGGTCGGCTTGCAAGATCCAGAATTATATTGAAGAATTGTCCGTACTAACCCTCTTACGCAATCCCTTTCTTTGACTGCGACACTCACTGCTTCTTACTAAATAGGGCGGAAGAGGACGTGCAACGGTTATTAGTACCGTTGAAAATACTGTCGGCACCTTGGGCGCCAGCTAGGCTGTCAATAGTGTCGAAGC
>JACCDO011238553.1_pt1 | contig 10487 bp, 5 predicted proteins | sample 7446101 | NCBI WGS metagenome assembly JACCDO01 (sample SAMN15323440, study PRJNA562643) | freshwater metagenome | isolation source: river surface water | place: USA:Blue River Watershed | collected 2017-08-16
ATTTCAATTATTATTTATGGTTCTTGGCGTTATATTGTACGCAATGGTGGGACCGATATTGCATGGTAATATGTACGAAGATCGTGGCGAAATGGTCTCGACTATATTAGTGTGTTACGCATTGTCATCATTTGTTGGTGGTTATGCTAATGGTGCTCATTACAGTCAATATCATCAAGCTGTGTATGGTAAAGAAAAAGGTAAATTTGAATGGGGTAAATCGCTATTCATTACATGCGCAATGTACCCACTATTGGTTATCTTGATTACATTTTTATTGAATGTAATATCATTTTACTACGAATCAATTAGTGCCATACCAGTAACGGTTATCATATATATGTTAGCGATATGGGTATTCATATCTATTCCAATTTCATTCCTTGGATGCCGTATGGGACAAAGCTTTTCTGGCACATTCAATCCTTCGTGTAAAATTACATCTGTTGAACGTATTATCCCTGGTTTAAACGGCAATCCTCCATGTCCATGGTATGCGCATCCATATTTTATCATACCGGCATCTGGTATCTTACCGTTTGGATCTATATTCATTGAAATGTACTTTATATTCACCTCCTTTTGGTCGTACAAGTTCTATTACGTATACGGATTCCTGTTGTTAGTGTACATTATACTGGCGCTAGTGTCTATATGCACCACTATTGTTGCTATATATTTTGTATTAAATGCAGAAAATCATTATTGGCAATGGATTGCATTCGGTTGCGCAGCATCAACAGGATTTTACGTATATTTATATTCTATATTTTACTTCGTTTATAAAACCCAAATGTCTGGATTGTTACAAGTTTCGTTTTACTTTAGTTACATGTTCCTATTCTCTTGCGCCTTGTCACTTATGTGTGGGTCATTAGGAGTTTGGGGCGCTAGTATATTTGTTAAAAAAATATACAGAGAAGTAAAATTAGATTAATTTTGGAATAACATAATCATGTTACACGTAGTATCTTAGTGTATATCAAAACTTCATGTACTATCAATTTAAATACATCATCATAATATTATTCATCTTCATCTGACTCTATTACGTTGCGACGCGCCTTCTTGGTCGGAACGTTTTCTTCTTCTACTTTGTCGTCATCTTTATCTTCATCATCATCGGACCCAACACGTTTTGCTCCTTTTTCATTATGTTTCTCCGCTTTTTTCTTATCTTTACTCTTCTTGTCAGCGTCTAACGTGGAGGTAAGAGGTGAGTGAGTGAGTAAGGTATCAATAAGTGAGTTGAGTGAGTACCATCATCATCATCATCATCGTCATCATCATCATCATCATCATCATCGTCGTCGTCATCATCGTCGTCGTCATCTTCATCAAAATCTTCATCTTCTTCTTCATCCTCCGCTTCCTCATTTCCTTTAACAATGAAGCCATCCATTTCACTGTCGTCATCATCCTCGTCCTCACTTTCTATTTCACCATCATCATCGTAACGGCGTTTAAGGGATTTCTTTTGACTATTATTTCCTTTTTTGATATCTGAAATATTAATTGTGTCATATTCATCAGCATTATCTGTGAGGTATTTTGACGACATCGATGGATATCTGGAGCAAAAAGGTAAGTGAGTATGGATAAGTGAGTGAGTGAGTGAGTGAGTGAGGGGATACCTATTACTATTTACACGGGATGTAGTACTATAAACCTTTTCTTCCTGTTTTATTCTCTCCTCTTCTAATTTAATACGCTGTTGTGTATTCCTCTCTGGATTCATCTTGAGTCTTTCGCCGATCTTCGCTTTATCAATCTTTTGATTTTGTTCTCTTACACGATCACTAAAACGTTTATGAAATGCAGAATTGACGTCTGGTGCAGATATTGTCATCTTGGAATTAATATGACCAGCGTACTCTAAATGAACACCACCTGAGTCAATGAGTGAGTGAGTGAGTAAGTAAGTATGAAAAAAGGAGTATAATTGAGTACCTTTGTCACTACTATCATCCTCATAATCTGTGGTATTCGATATACTATTCTGTTGAATATATGCAAAACAATTTTCATCCGGATTAATTTTAACTGGAAACACACCATCACCTACGATTAACTGATAACTACCATCAGACCATTGCACTATTCGGGAGTTAGATTCCATTTGTGGTTTACCATTGGCATCTAAGGTGAGTGCGTAAGTAAGAGAATTGGAATGAATGAATGATCGAGTATTTACCTAATAAAACATTACCATCTTTATCATATTTAAACCGCCATCTTATCAATGCTTGCACATTTTTATCAAATTGGGTGGTTTCCTCTTCTGTGCTGTGGGTAGCACTGTTATATGGATTTAATTGAACTTTTAAAAAGTTCGGCAATCTCAGATACCTTGATATATCAAGTAAGTGGATGAGTAAGTAAGTAAGTGGGATATGTATGAATGAGTGAGTGATACATATTCTCTGCGATATTTGGCAATAAATCAACTGGTAGTAATGATAATTTTGATGATATTTTTGTTCTTTGTATTGGTAAATTGCTTTTTACAATAAAACCATCAACAGTACTATCGTTTATACCTATGAGTTGGTAAATGAGTAAGCAAGTAATGCGATGAGAAGTAAGCAATTATGCAAGCGAGTTTAAAGCGTGTGATTACCATTATTATCATCATCACCGAATAAATCATCCTCATTATCATTATTATTAGTGGTAGTATCAATATTACTATTACTATTTTCATCTTTATTGTCGTCGTCATCGTCTATAATCCTACTGCGTTTGGCCACGTCCTTGTTCGCATCCTCTTCAGGTGCGACCACCTCGTCGTCGCCGAATAAATCATCCTCATTTTCACTCATTTTTTAGTATAAATTTATAATTATATAATTATAATTACTTTTGGTTTTTGGTAAAGGCCTGGCCATCGCGACATCGTCGGTATACGTGTATATGGTGTAATGATAAGAAGAATAAGGATGAGAAATGTCGCAATTATTCGCTTCTGCACTCCTGCAAGTATCCACGCTTTTATTGGTTCACAAAAACTAAGTTATGAATTTAAATCATGATATTTGATTTTAAATGGAAAATGTCGGATTTTTTAAGTGTTAAAACAGCAATTGAGATGTATTTTGCGTAAATATATCAAATTATTTGAATAATCAATATACCTTTAATTTGGACCGGGTAGGGTAGAGCAGTTTTGTTTTGCCATTCGCCGAAGAGAGTAGTAGTAGTAGGTAGGTAGTTGTGAGGTACGATACATAATCACGTATACACTCACTTACTCACACACTCACTCACTCACGCACACACTGGCTTGCTCACTCACAATTATTTCCTCACTCATTTCTATTCACTAAATTTTCACTCATTTGTTCACATGATAGTAGGCTCAATATAGGAGTTGGGACATTGCCATGGCTTCTGATGACAAGGATGAATACGTCCAGATCATTCGACGCGTTTCTGGTGCTAGGCTTGATGGTAAATCTATTGAGTTAGGACCAAGAAAAGATAGCAAAGTTGACAACAACATTAAACTAGTTGGTGATGCCGAGGTTGGCGTTATTGAAGCAACTAGAAGACTATCTGGTGTCAAAGCAGCTATTATTGAAGCTAAAACTGTTGAAAAAGGTGCTGCAGATGACGACAAATATGGTCTAGGAACAAAACCATGGCATGCAATGACACATGACGAGCTATTCATCGAATTAGGTACACGATTAAGTGGATTATCAACTGCAGAAGCATTAGAAAAAGAAAAGGTTCATGGTAAAAATCAAATCACACCACCTAAGACTAGGCATTGGTTCATTAAATTTTTACTGACATTAATTGGTGGTTTCCAACTGATGTTATGGTTTGGGTCAATTCTTTGTTTCATTGTTTATGGTTTGACTAATGCCACAGATGTACAAACACTAGCTCTTGCCATTGTATTAATTATAGTCGTATTTGTTACGTCAATTTTCCAAGAGTATCAAGAAGGTAAGAGTGATGCAGTGATGGCAGAGTTAAAAAAATTATCTCCATCAACATGTTTTGCATTTCGTGATGGTGAAATTAAAAGTATTGATGCCATTGATTTAGTACCTGGTGATATTGTCAAAGTTGTTGGTGGTGAAAAGGTTCCAGCAGATGTTCGCGTACTTTCATCTTCTGATTTAAAAGTGAATAATGCATCATTAACTGGTGAAAACGTTGACATTAAATTAAGTCCTGATGCTAACTCAACAACTCTGTACGAAGCCAAGAATATTGCTAGATCTGGCTGTAACTTCACGTCTGGTAGTGCCGTATGTATTGTTTTTGCCACTGGTGATAACACATTTTTTGGTAAAATTGCGAAGTCTGTAACTAGTAGTGAGCGTCCAGAAACATTAATGAAACATGAAATTCATCGTCTTATTAACATCATGGCTGTTGTTGCATTTTCTCTTGGTATTGCATTTCTCATTTTAGCATTGTATAACGGTTACGAGTGGGTTGATGCAGTTATTTTCTGTATTGGTATTATTGTTGCGAATGTTCCTGAAGGTTTATTGCCTCAAATGACTGTAGCATTGACATTAACTGCGCAGCGCATGCTTAAGTTGGGTGTGCTTGTATCCAACCTTGAAATTATCGAGACATTGGGCGCCGTTGACGTCATTTGCTCAGATAAAACGGGCACATTAACTGAAAATCGTATGAGTGTCTCACATATTATGTATAACAAAACAATTTTTATTCATAAATTGACCACGTCATCATTAGAAGGTGATACTTTTGCGTTTGTTGACGAAGATGATTCGTCATTCAAAGCGTTGCAACGTATTGCTACCTTGAATACCGATGCCTTTTTCTTAGCTAAAACGGAGAATGATCCAGATGTATTGAAACGTGAAACAAAAGGTGATGCTAGTGAATCTGCCATTATTAAGTACGTAGAGCCAATTCGCAAGATTAAAGAGTACCGTGAAGCATGCAAGCGCCATGTTGCTATCCCATTCAATTCATCGAATAAATGGATGTTGGCGATTCATGAGCAAGAAGGTCCTGACAAGGATAAATTGCCGTTGATTCTCATGGTGAAAGGTGCTCCAGAAAGAGTGATGAATATGTGTACTAATGTGTTGAATAACGGCAAGTTAGAACCAATGACGGATGCGGTACGAAACCAAATGGAATTATTGAACGAAACATTAGCTCGACGTGGTGAACGTGTGTTAGCATTTGCTCATTTGGAATTAGATCGCAAACAATTTCCTCCTGGTTTTGTATTTGATGCGGAAGCAGAGAAACCTAATTTCCCTACTACTGGCTTATCACTTGTTGGGTTTATGTCACTCATTGATCCACCAAGAATGACTGTGAAACCAGCTATTGCCAGTTGTAACACCGCCGGTATCAAGGTTTTCATGGTCACTGGTGACCACCCAATCACTGCCCATGCTATTGCCAAGTCGTTGAATATTATTACCAAACCAACAAAAGCGGAGCTTGAACACGACGGGTTACCTGTACCAGAAGACTACCATGAGTCTATTGTTGTTCACGGTACTGAAATGCAAACATTTACGGAAGAAGATTGGACCAGGGTGTTGAAACACAAGGAAATTGTATTTGCACGTACTATGCCTCAACAAAAACAAGATATTGTTAGAGAATTGAATAAGCTTGGTAATGTCGTTGCGATGACCGGTGATGGTGTGAATGATGCACCAGCATTGAAAGCTGCTAACGTCGGTATTGCAATGGGTTCAGGTGCATCTGTCGCCAAGGAAGCAGCCCAAATTGTATTATTACAGGATGATTTTGGTGCTATTGTTGATGGTATCCGTGAAGGTCGTTTAATATTTGAAAATTTAAAGAAGTGTATCGCATACGTGTTGTCCTCCAACATCCCTGAAATCGTTCCATTTTTATTATTTATTGCAATGAAAATCCCTTTAGCAATTGAAACAATTTGTATTTTACTTATCGATTTAGGTACCGATTTAGCACCAGCAGTTGCTTTAGCGTATGAGGAGCCAGAAGATGCCATTATGCAGATACCTCCTCGCGACGAACATGCGCACATGATTGGACCTCAAATGATGGTAATATGCTACGGTACCATTGGTCAATTCGAGAATTTGGCTTCATATTTTGCATTTTTGTACACATTTTATGACTACGGTTTCACGCTCGATAACCTGATCGGCTCTGGGCTAGGATGGCGCGTCAAATATGACGATTTGGACTCTGAGAGAACTAAATTCTTTGATGACTTATGCGAGAAAAACACATACTACCAAGAGCACGAAGACGCTAGTTGCAACGGTAACGAGTTCTTTGATTTCAGGCAAGAAGTGCTTGCCAAAGCGCAAGCGGCATTCTTAGTGACCGTCGTATGGGGCCAAATCGCCAATATTTTAATCCGCAAAACACAAATTGCATCATTATTCAGTTGGAAAAGAATTGTCGAGAATTCTTTCATGAACAAAAGTATTATTTTTGAAATTGTCTTGATCATCATGTTAGCGTATATCCCTGGCTTGAACACGGTGTTTTTAATGTCGGCGCCATCGCCTAAACACGCAGCATGTGGTGTTTGGGTCATTCCATTAATCATTGGTTGGGACGAAATCAGAAAGTGGATTTGCCGCAAGTACCCAGATGGATGGATGAGAAAATACTCTAATTTTTAGATTTTTAGCTTGTTTATAACATAATTTAACATCTTTTCAAGAAAATATTTTACCTACGACTTACTCACTCACTCATGCACTTACTCAATCATGCGCTTACTCACTCACTATCACCCGAGTACGTAGGTGGTACCATCCATAATCCCTATGGCTCTAAGATTTGATAGAAGGCTTCCTGCTGCTGCTGGACATCGCTGCTCAATCAATCACTCACGCATTCACTAATTCATTAAACTACTCACTGACTAGCTCGCTTGCACGCACGTACGCACTCGATGCTAAATAATTTCGTGTATTTTTTGATGTTTTCCATATTACTATCGTCCCGTGCGTTGTTGAGGACGTCACGGCATGCTCATCAAAGATCGTTTCATTTGCAAAATAATGCGGCAGTTTCTGATGTTGAGTCAATGGTTCCATCAGGTGCGTGCTTATTGACACTCTCATGCATTTATAGATACTACTCACTCACTCAATAACTCAATCTCTCAGGTGTGGTAGCAGTATATAAACCAAGTAATTGGACAAGTACTGATGTAGTAAATAAAATTAAATTCATATTAGGAAGTGGTATGTTACTCCATCTTTTACTGATGTACTCACCCACTCACTCATTCATATGACTATTAGGTGCTAGAGATAAGTATAAATTAGATAAAAAATTGAAGGTTAAAGTTGGACACGGAGGAACATTAGATCCGATGGCTGAAGGTACTTCCCTACTTAATTACTCACTCACTCGCTCACTAATTCTCACTAGGTGTCTTAGTGATTGGTATTGGTAAAGGAACAAAGTTGATGGAACAATACTTAGCAAGTACTCACTCGTCACTGCTACTACCATCGCCACTACTTCTCACTCAATACTCACTCATAGGCAGTAAATCGTATGAAGCGAATTGTAAATTAGGGAGCGAGACTGACACACTTGATAGTACTGGAGAAATTATAGAAACGGTTGACGCATCACATGTCACAAATGAGATAATTAGAGATAATTTAAAAAAGTTTGAAGGTATTCATCACACTTCTCTTATTACTCATCTATTTTACTTACTTACTCACCCACTCGTAGGAGAAATATTACAAGTACCGCCAATGTATTCTGCATTGAAGGTAAATGGACAAAGATTGTATGATTTAGCGAGAGCTGGTACTACAGTTGAACGCAAACCGCGGAAAGTAACAGCGTATGAATTGGAATTATTGAATCCGATACTACCTGATTTTACTTTGAAAATATCATGTTCAGGTACTCACTCACTCACTTACTCACTCACTCACTCACTCACTCACTTACTCAGGGGGGTTTTATGTGAGATCATTGATTTCAGATTTAGGTAAAGCTTGCAACACTAGGGCGCATATGACAGGATTATTAAGAACAAAACAAGGAGAATTTCAACTAAATGATTGTTTATATCAAAAGGAATGGTACGTTGTACTGCCCACTAACTCACTCATCAACTTATTCCAATTCACTAATTTAGGGAATACGAGAAGATCGTTGCGCATATAGAGAAATATAAATTAATACTGGGATAATTGTATATACATTAGAATAACAATAATTTTCATTTTTACTCACTCACTCACTCACTACACATCATCATCATCATCGCAAGGAGGTAATGCCGGACACCATTTCTTGTTATGTTGCTCCCATCGTAACCGAGGAACTAGCGCCTTGCACGCACCGCAAATCACCGAGCTACCATCGGAGAAAGCATCATGCAGTATGTGGTTACCGCCTTGTGAATGAAAAAAGTAAGCAAGTGGATGAATGAATGAGTATTTACCTCACCTAATTCACTATTCAGTATACAATCCGATTGGATCAATTCATTCAATGCGCGATAAACCTGGTCCATTTGATTTCTACTTTCTATTCTATCATCTTGTTCCCGTAATTCTGCAATACGTTGTTTAGCTTTCAACAATGTTTCAACGACCTTAAAGAGAAATTATTAGCGAGAATGAGTACATGGCAGAGTGAGTTATCACCTTATCTTGACCGCGAGTCAATGTGATTGCTGAGACTAAATTTTCTAATGCCTGAGTAAGTGAATGAGTAAGTAATTGAGTGAATGGGTGAGTACCAAAGTAAGCAAATGAGCGAGTGAATGAATGAGTGAGTGAGTACTTTACTAAAACTACCGTTTTCATGATCTATTCTACATTGCTCTATAAGCGATCGGACCAAGCTTTCTTCATCTTCATTCATGATCATAGCACTAGTTACCGCCACAACATCAACCACGACGTTTTACCGCTGGTCAACGTGGACAACCACGTCTTTTGTTTATATTTTTAAAATTTCAACAAAATTTGTGGGAAAATTTCCCGCCGGTACAGTACTACCAATGCTGTTCTTTCAACAGTTCTGAACCGAATACTATATCAAATAGTTGTAAATTAAGTGCAGCAACAAGTTGAAGCTGGAGAGAAATATAGAAGAGGGCACAGAACTATAGCTAAAGCTGTAGAATTGTGCAATTGAAATTTGTATTGTATATTTGCTATCAATAATTCCATCAACCGCCTTCTTATCGACTATTTGCCCGTTTTGTTATTGAGGAAGGTACACCTGTTTGTACACCTCAACCCTGTTCTTAACGGATATTAATTAGTCTCGTACTACTCGGTGCCACTGCTACGAGTCGTCGAGTCGGTACTGCCACCGGTACTACGCCGGTACAGATATAGAGAAGGAACCAAAAATTCCATCATAAAAGGGTTCCCTCTATCAACTTGAATCAAGTATGTTGTTTCTTCTTGCAGTTTTCGTGATTTTTATTCGTGATGTTTGTGTGGGGATCGGCACTCACTCACTGACGGACTCGCTAGACTCTTGCGGTCATTTTAAATATAGACAACGTTATCCAAATCCAGGGTTTCATATTTTGTGCTTCAAATACAATTATCCTAATGATATAATGAATACATCGATTACAATCCATGCATTAGGTACTAACCCACTAACTCATTTGCACGCTTACTCATTCACTCACTCACTTACTCACTCAAATAGTGGATGGAATGGATGAGATGGTGATGTACTATGATTATGATATTGGCGACGACATGTATTTATATCGTTATTTGTTTGATCACTACAACTTTGGAAAAACAAACGATCGTACACCACCTCATTGGCAAGTATTTTCTACTCGCGGGAAACCAATATATTCTGTCAATACTATGTTATATGAAGGTACTAACTTACTAACTCACTCCTTCACTTGATTACTCACTCACTTTCGTTGAAGAAACCGTATTTTTGTTCACTAATGGTCTCTGGCTATGGCCAGGTGTTGAAGAAGGATATACGCAGTATACACAAGAAGGATACAAGTTAACGACCATATCCCTTCGCCCTTTAGTATTTGAAGTAGAAGAGTTTTTAACAGGTTCGCTTTAATTATTTACTTACTCATACCTATTTACTTACTATCTTCACAGATAATGAATGTGAGCATATTCGAAGTAAAGCAACACCTCATATGATACCCAGTACTACATCTAAAATGGATCAACATGTAAGAATATGCACTTGATTTGTATATCATTCACTCTTTCTCACTCACTCACGCACTAATAGGTTGATCTGCCGGATACGACATGGCGAACATCCACACAAGTATTTTTAACGAATCAAGGCGATAGTGTGGTTCAAGACATTGATAGAAAAGTTGCCAAATTAACAAAAACAAATACGAATCAGCAAGAATATGTGCAAGTATTGAGGTAACTCACTCACTCACTCACTCACTCACTCACTCACTCACTCACTCACTCACTCACTCACTCACTCACCCATTTAAGATACAAAAATGGACAGTTTTACAG
>JACCDO010328972.1_pt1 | contig 10486 bp, 6 predicted proteins | sample 7446101 | NCBI WGS metagenome assembly JACCDO01 (sample SAMN15323440, study PRJNA562643) | freshwater metagenome | isolation source: river surface water | place: USA:Blue River Watershed | collected 2017-08-16
CGCAGTTCCTTCAATTCGCCACTCAATTTTTTTGTTGGCAGAAGAAAGACCTGGATCAATATCGTGATAAGGCCCAAAGATCATATTAGGAGCATAGGTTGTATTGGGAATGGCCCCACTTGTGCTACTGATAGAGTATCCACTTCCTGCCCCTGCGCGGCTTACATCAAAAGTTAGAGCAGAGTTTGAACCCATTAACAAGGATGAAAAACTGTTATTATAATAACAGAAGCTAAAAGGAAGACTGATTGCCTGGCTCCAGGTGTCATCGATATAAATGGCACTTACTACTGTCCCAGTAGTGGTAGTATAAGCAAATGGCACATATGCTGGAGTTGTCACGACATAACTGCTGGTTTGCTTGATATGGGGCACCTGAACACTAATGGGGGTGCAGGAAGTTCCGCAAGGCAGTTGAATAATGCGGTTTGGGATTGTAAAAGTGGTTGCTGGGTTTTGGGCGTAAATAACCTGTGTAAGTAACACCAGGAGTAGCCCGGATAGGGTTTTTCTCATCTTCAGTTGTTTGGTGGGACAGGGTCCTCACCAAATCTATGTTTTTTTCCCTTTTTTGTCAAGAGAAAACTACAGAATCTGCTTTTTTAATCAACATAAAGAAGTTTTTAGCCTTTTTGGAAGCTAAAAAAGGCCTACATTTGCGTCCCCTTTGCGAGGGCTATCCGGATGTGGTGAAATTGGTAGACACGTCAGACTTAGGATCTGATGCCGCAAGGTGTGGGGGTTCGAGTCCCTCCATCCGGACCTTTTACTCTCTTAAAAAGTTCTATGGCAACCATCTCCCGCTCTAATCTGGGCAAACTACACGAAAAGATTTCTGTTAAACTCGAAAAAAGCGACTACCTGCCTTCCTTTGAAAAGTCATTGAAGGAATATGGTCGTAAAGCCAATATACCTGGCTTTCGTAAGGGTATGGTTCCCGCTGGATTGATCAAAAAAATGTATGGCCCTTCTCTTTTCACCGACGAGGTTCTTAAAACAGTGGACCGCGAAGTGATTGGTTGGATTCAAAAAGAGAAAATTCAAATTTTTGCTCAGCCGTTGCCGCTTGATACAGACATGAGTCAACTCGATGTGAATAATCCTCTTGACTACACCTTTCATTTTGAAATTGGCTTAAAGCCTGAGTTCAAAATGCCTGATTTAGCGAAGGCAAAAACTACACGTTACGTAGTAAACGTGACTGAAGAAATGATCGACAGCGAAGTAACTCGTTTACAAAATCGCTATGGTAACATGAAAGACGAAGAGTCTGTTCAATCTGAAGAAAATGTTATCAATGTAAATTTTGTAGAGGCTGATTCCACTGGTAATCCAATTGAAGGAGGCGCTACCAAAGAGAATTCCTTACTCGTTAAATATTTTACAGAAGGAAAACGTAAAAATTGGACCGGTAAAAAAGTGGGTGACCAATTAACCCTCACTTTAAATGAGGCTTTTGAAGAAAAAGAGAGAGAATGGATTTTAAGTGATCTGGGATTTGATAAAAAAGATACTGTCGCTGCTGATAAATACTTCAATATCGTTTTAACAAAAGTGGGCATTCTTGAAAAACGCGAATTGAACGAAGAATTTTTTGAGCAGCTTTATCCAGGTAAAGAAGTAAAAACAACTGAAGCGTTTCGCAGCAAAATCAAAGAAGAGATCCAAGCCTATTGGGATGGACAAGCCACCAATCAATTGCATGATCAGTTATACCATGAATTGCTGGATAATACGAAGATGGAGTTCCCGGAAGCATTTCTTAAAAACTGGTTAAAAACACAGGGCGAAAACCCTAAAACAGACGAAGAAGTAGAAGCAGATTATCCAAAATTCAACACACAGTTGAGGTGGACTCTGATTTCTGAGAAGATTGTCAATGAGAATAATATACAAGTAGATCCACAAGATCTTCGCTCTTTTGCCAAAAATCAGCTTTTCAGTTATATGGGAGGAGCCAACCTGGCAGATGACCAACCTTGGGTTAATGATTACGTGGAGCGTATGATGAAGGATCGCAAGTTTGTGGAGGACGCCTATCACCGTATTCAAACCCAGAAACTATTTGAATGGGGAGCTACTCAACTAAAGCCTGCTGATAAGAATATTGATGCAGAAGCCTTTACCAAAATGGTTGAAGAGCACCAGCACCACCATTAATAGGTTTTTACCACACCTGACAGCCTGTCTCCAATTTTGTTGACCCGTCTTTTGGTCGGATATTTGCTATTCCTTTCAAAAATCAGGAAATATGAGCACCCGATCAGAGTTTGAGAAGTACGCTGTTAAGCACCGGGGCATTTCTAGCAATACCCTTCACCAGTATGGCAATCATCTGGTGACTGCTATGACGCCCAATATCATTGAAGAACGTTCCCTTAATGTTGCTGTGATGGATGTATACAGCCGATTAATGATGGACCGTATCATCTTTTTAGGCTATCCTATCAATGATGAAATCGCCAATATCGTTACGGCCCAATTATTGTTTTTAGATTCCGCAGACCGTTCGCGCGATATTAATATGTACATCAACAGTCCAGGTGGGAGCGTATATGCAGGCTTAGGTGTGTATGACACGATGCAATACGTGAGCCCGGATATTGCAACTATTTGTATCGGAGTGGCTGCTTCGATGGCTTGTGTTTTATTAGGAGCCGGAACAAAAGGCAAACGCGCAGCCCTACGCCATTCTCGTATTATGATGCACCAACCTAGTGGAGCAATTGGCGGACAGGCTAGTGATATTGAGATTACCGTTAAAGAGATTAGAAAATTAAAAAAGGAATTATACGAAGTAGTGCAATTGCACACAGGTAAATCAATTGAACAAATCGAACAAGATTTTGACAGGGATAATTGGATGACCGCTGCCGAAGCCAAAGAATATGGATTGGTTGACGAAGTGCTTGTAACAAATCCCCGTAAACAAAAGAAAGATTAATACGTATGAAAAGCGAATATTATCGTTTGTCCGATTGGAAAATGGAAGACGAAGAAGAAAAGGAAGAACAACCCAAATCAGATATTGGTCTATTCAGTAAAAAACTGGAGCGCTATTTTTTTGAAAAAAGAGCTGTATATCTCTGGGGTGTTGTAGATGACAAAAGTGCCAAGGATGTTGTCAGCAAATTATTATTATTAGAAGCGGACAAGCCGGGCCAAGAGATCAAATTTTTTATCAATAGTCCCGGTGGTGTTGTTACTAGTGGTATGGTTATTTATGACACGATGCAACTGATTAGCAGTCCAGTTAGTACTATTTGTATGGGACTAGCCGCCTCGATGGGCAGCATTTTGCTAAGTGGCGGTGTCAAAGGAAAGCGATACATCTATCCACACGGAGAAGTAATGATCCACCAGCCCTCATTGGGAGGATTCATTCGTGGCGTAAGCGCTGATCTTGAAATACAAGCAGAACAAACCCGTCGAGTAAAAGAAATTGGGGCTGGAATTCTTGCTAAAAATTGTGGAAAGACTATTGAGCAAATCATGAAAGACTTTGACCGTGATTATTGGATGAATGCCAAACAAGCCATTGAATATGGCATTGCCGATAAACTGGTTGACAAAATTTAATCTATGGCAAAAAACACCCTGCATTGTGCGTTCTGTGGCAGAAGTCGTGATGAGGTAAAAATTCTCATTGCGGGGCAAGAAGGGCATATCTGCGAAAACTGCGTAGAGCATGCTCGTGAGATTATTGACCAGGAGTTAACCGCGAAAGAAGAAAAGACAAAGGCATCTTTTAAACTGACCGTAAAAAAGCCGGTTGAGATCAAACGTTTTCTAGATGAATATGTAATTGGGCAGGATGAAGCAAAAAAGGTATTGTCCGTAGCCGTATACAATCACTACAAACGTTTACAACAAAAAAATCAAGAAGCCAATAAAGAAGGAGACGTTGAAATTGAGAAGAGTAATATTGTGATGGTTGGAGAAACCGGAACAGGAAAAACATTGCTTGCGAAAAGCATTGCGCGATTACTCAATGTCCCTTTTGCCATTGTGGATGCTACTGTATTTACAGAAGCCGGATATGTAGGAGAAGATGTAGAAAGTATTTTAACACGCTGGTTACAGGTTTGTAATTACGATGTTAATGCGGCTGAAAGAGAAATTGTTTACATAGATGAGATCGACAAAATTGCACGCAAAGGCGACAATCCCTCTATTACCCGGGATGTAAGTGGGGAAGGCGTACAACAAGGCATGCTAAAACTATTGGAAGGAACCGATGTTTTAGTTCCACCACAAGGCGGAAGAAAACATCCGGAACAAAAACTGATTAAGATCAACACACAGAACATTTTATTTATCTGTGGTGGTGCTTTTGATGGTATCGACAAGATCATTGGGCGTCGTGTTCAATCCAATACTATTGGTTTTAACGTCGATAAAGAATTGCAAGAGAACAAACAGAAGAATTTACTCAGCTATGTCAATGCAACGGACTTAAAAGGCTTTGGGTTAATTCCAGAGTTGTTGGGTCGTTTGCCTGTTGTCACTCATTTAGATCCACTGGATGCCCCTACCCTTCGTTCTATACTCACAGCGCCCAAAAATGCGTTGGTCAAACAATACACGCGTTTATTTGAAATGGAGAATATTAAACTCACCATCGAAGACGCTGTATTAGACTTTATGGTGAACAAAGCAATGGAGTTCAAGTTAGGCGCGAGAGGACTTCGCAGTATCTGTGAAAGCATTCTTACTGATGCGATGTATGAACTTCCTTCTTCCAACACCAAGCAATTTCATCTTACGCTCGAATACGCGGAAAGAAAATTTGATAAAAGTAAATTCAATCTTCTCAAAGTAGCTTAATTAACAGCCATGCAAGAACTCATCGACAAACTAAAAAACGAAGCCGGTATCACTGAAGATCAAGCGAAAAAGGTTTTACTGATTCTCAAAGAATACGTAACCGAAAAGTATCCGATGCTGGCGGGAATGGCGAAGAATTTCTTTGGAAAATAATTTTTGATTGAAGGGGATAAATATCCCTCGGCCAAAAAAAGTCAGCGGAAAATTATCTCGTTCGCCTAACTTGTTCTTTAATCCAATAAACTGGGTTAATGCAAATACGAACCATCCTGTTCATTCTCTTAATGCTGTGCGAAACAAGCAAGGCATTTACGCAAGAAAAAATACATGTGCAACTAGATCGCAATACCTATGCGATTGGTGAAACAATTTGGTTCAATGCACAAATAGTTCGATTGAATAGCACCATTGGTGGTACCCTATTGCAAGTGGAGCTATTAAAGGCAGACTCGGTTGTAATAAGAGCACAAGCGCCTATCGTTTTATCTATTGCAAATGGGCAGTTAGTCGTCCCTCAAAAATTAGAAAGCGGCTGGTACCAATTGAGAGCTTTTACTGAAATAGGAGATGCTTCTCTATTTAGCACATTTATTTACATCATCGGAAATAAGAAAAGTAATCTTACAAACACAGGCCCCTTAAATGATACTACCCTGCTTTCCTTTTTTCCAGAGAGTAATAAGCTAGTGGCAGGCCTTGAATCTACCGTTGCATTTAAAGCAACGACTTCATGGGGAGAACCCAGAGCATTACAAGGTGTAATCAAGGATCAAACAGGAAGAGAAGTAGGCAATTTTCAATCCTGGCATGATGGAATGGGAACATTCTCTCTAACCCCTGAAAAGAATAAACAATACACAGCAGTCTTTACGGTCAATGGAAAAACGATCACACAAAATTTGCCAGCAATTTCAAGTACGGGAACCATTTTATCTGTCATCAATCATCCAGAAGGGTTCTTTTTTGAAATAAAATCGACCGAAAAATCACAATACCAACAAGGTACAATCCTGGTGGGCTACTTACAAGGTGCTGAAGTTTTTAAAAGTTCACTATCATTTAATCGAGATTACGTTCAAGGAGTTTTAAAAACTAAAAATTTACAATCGGGCATACTTGAAATTCAGTTACAAAATTCTATTGGTGAAATTCTTTCGAAGCGGAATGTATTTGTCAACAATGAAGAATATAGAGTTAAAACTCAATTAATCACAGATACACTCAGCACAGCTTCCAAATCAAAGAATAGTTGGAGACTACAATTGCTAGATACGATTCAGGGAAATATTTCCATTTCGATTACGGATGCAGACAGAGATTTTTTTGTAAACCGACCACCTTCAGTCATCAGCCAATTACTACTAACTGCTGAGTTAGCTGACCAGGTTTATAATCCAGATTGGTACTTCAATACCAGCAAAGACAGTGCTGAAATTGGACTTGATCTTTTACTTTTAACTACACCTAAACGAGCCCGCAGTTATGTGATCGGGGTTAATAGTTCAATGCAACAGGGCGCAAAAGGCTTTATCAACGTGAAGGGGCAAGCCTTTTTAAGAGACAGCAAACAACCCCTTGCTAACAGTCAACTGATTACCGTTTTATCAGCAAAAGGATTACGCAATCAATTATTCTTAACACCTACTGATAAAGACGGAAAATTTATAATTGACTCCTTATTGTTTTTGGGTCCGGCCAGATTTTATTTTGGAGAACAACGAACTAAAAAATTGCCACGCTACATTGATGTAAGACTAGCCGAAAAATCAATCCCAACGCTCCAACTCAAAAAAACGAATTCGGCATTTACATATAGTAATCAACCTAGCTACCTTTCTGAACCTTTGCAGTCATTACAAAACGACCTACTAGAACAAATACAAAACGCAGAGGGGCGAATGTTAGAAGAAGTCACTCTTAAAGTAAAAAAGAAAACACCACTCGAACAATTGGAAGAAGAATATACCTCAGGGCCTTTCAACACAAATGCATTCGTTGAACGCGTAATAGATTTTATAAATACAAATGAGCCCATCGTATACCCAACAATTTTTGACTATATCAGATCTAGGATTCCGGGGTTGGTTGTAGTTGATCCGGACTATTCCAGCAGACCACCCGACCCCAGCCAGCCTGGCTTTGACCCTCGAAATGATCCTACTAAATACCGAATATTTTATCGACAAATGCCTTCTGTCAGTAGCATGGGTAATCCTCCCATGGCTGTATTTCTCAATGAAATTGATACAGACACTGATATTCTACTCACGATCCCAACCAGCGATATCGCCTATATTAAAATCTTCAGCAGTTTTGTAGCCGCTGCTGGATCCGCACCAGGTGGTGCCATTGCGATCTACACCAAAAAATCTTACCATCAAACAGATACAGTAGGCAGCGCTGTTACCTACACTGGTTATTCAGAGAATAACCCATTTCAATCGCCTAATTATTTAGCCGATCCGACCTTATTTCAAAAACCAGACAATCGAATCACATTAGAATGGCAACCCACCTTATTGCTGAATAATGTAAATCCTTCTATACCCATTCGTTTCTTTAACAATGATCGCACCAAACGCTTTCGATTGATTGTGCAAGGCATCACTGCAAATGGAAAATTGATTCACAAGGAGGAGATATTACAGTAGAATTAATTTTTCTACTTTTTTTACAGATACGTATTATTTCTTCCAAACTGAGATAGGCAAAAAAAATCCCGCCAGTAGAGACGGGATTTAAATCGATTATCAACGAAGTGGGTTAATCAACCACACCCTCCCTGGTTACCACAGTTATTGCATTTGTAGCAGGCGCCGCTACGCATCATGATGTTACCACACACATTACAAGCAGGGGCATCACTTTGCATATTTTTCGCCACTGCATTCATTGCATCTAAGGCACTTTCTACTTTCTCCACCTTGGCTGCTTTTTGAGCTGCAGTTTTTGCGGGTTGAGCAGCACCAGGTGCAGGTGTGATACGAATGCTAGATAACTCAGGCTCCTTAGCATATTCCAAGGGGTTAGAAGGAACCTCATCCCAATCATCTGCGCCAGTATTCATTACTTCGGGCTTATCAAGTACATGTACTAGATCCGTACGTCCCAAATACTCGTAACCTAACACGCGGAAGATGAAGTCAACAATTGAAGTTGTCGTTTTGATATTGGGGTGCTCCACAAATCCAGAGGGATCGAAGCGTGTAAAGGCGAACTTGTCGACAAACTCTTCCAAGGGTACTCCATACTGAAGACCAATTGAAACTGAAATGGCGAAACAGTTCATCATACTACGCATCGTAGCACCTTCTTTGGCCATGTCTACGAAGATTTCACCTAAAGTGCCATCTGCATATTCGCCTGTGCGAAGGAATACTGCCTGTCCACTGATTTTTGCTTTTTGCGTAAATCCGCGACGCTTAGCAGGTAGTGTACGACGCTCAACGATTTTTGCCAATTTGCGTTTCAGCTTAGTATCAGGAGAAGCTTGTACACGCTTTTGAACTTCCTCCAATAACTCTTCAACTGTTAATTGACCCAGATCTACAATGTTGGTAGAAGCTGATTCCAGAGAGGCCTCTTCTGTAGTAGCGGCATCATCTGTTTTCTTTTTCTTATCACTCTTATTGCTCAGCGGCTGAGACAACTTAGAACCATCTCTGTATAACGCGTTTGCTTTAAGACCCAATTTCCAACTCATATAGTAAGCATCTGCAATTTCTTCTACTGATGCTTCATTGGGGAGGTTGATGGTTTTAGAGATCGCACCACTGATGAAAGGTTGTGTAGCACCCATCATACGGATGTGGCCATGTGCGTGAATGTAGCGCTGCCCTTTTTGACCACACTTGTTAGCGCAATCAAATACAGGTAGGTGCTCTTCTTTTAATCCAGGTGCGCCCTCCAACATCATGGTTCCACACACATAATCATTGGCAGCTTCAATCTGCTCATCAGTGAATCCAAGTGCTTCCAACAAACTCCATTCAAAGTCATTGTACTGCTCAGGTGTAAACCCTAAGCGCTGCAAGCACTCTTCACCCAATGTATACTTATTGAATACAAATCCAATTTCAAACGCAGTAAGAGCTGCAGCATCTAAACGCTTGATTTCATCAGCGATGAAACCTTTTTCACTTAAAGTCTGGTGATTAATGAAAGGAGCACCCGCAAAACTTGCAGAACCTACTGCATACTTAATAATGGCTTCCGTTTCTTTTTCACTGTACCCTAAATTTTTCAAGGCAACCGGCACAGACTGGTTGATAATTTTGAAGTATCCACCACCCGATAATTTTTTGAATTTCACCAAGGCAAAATCAGGCTCTACACCCGTCGTATCGCAATCCATTACTAATCCAATGGTACCAGTAGGAGCAATTACAGTAGCCTGTGCGTTGCGATAGCCATACTTTTCTCCGTATTCAACAGCTTCGTCCCAAGCTTTGCATGCAGCTTTCAATAAATAGTCTGGAGTATACTTTGCTTTGATACCCTGTGGTTTCAAGCTTAGTTTCTCATACTCATCCGCATCATAGGCAGCGAGGCGGTGATTGCGCATTACACGCATCATGTGCTCTTTGTTTTCCTCGTAACGAGGGAAGGCACCTAAGCACTGCGCCATTTCTGCAGAAGTACGATAAGAAATACCCGTCATGATCGCTGTGATTGCACCTGCGATAGCACGTGCTTCTTCGCTATCATAAGGAATACCACTCACCATTAACATGGTACCCAGGTTAGCATATCCTAAACCAAGTGTGCGATATTCATAGCTAAGTTGTGCAACTTCTTTAGAAGGGAACTGCGCCATCAATACAGAAATCTCCAGTACCACTGTCCACAAACGAACATTGTATTCATATCCTTCTACATCAAAGGTGTTTGTAGCAGAGTCATAAAACTTCATCAAGTTGGCAGAAGCCAGGTTACATGCTGTATTGTCAAGGAACATGTACTCAGAACAAGGGTTGGACGCACGGATAGGACCACCCTCTGGACAAGTATGCCATTCGTTGATGGTGGTGTTGTATTGTGTACCAGGATCCGCACAGCGCCATGCTGCATAAGCAATTTGATTCCACAACTCGCGAGCCGGGACTTTTTTCATGACGCGTCCGTCCATTCTTCCTGTCAATTCCCAGTCCTCATCCTTTTCTAATTTCTCAAAGAATGAATTAGGAATACGAATAGAATTATTAGAATTCTGACCACTCACCGTGCGGTAAGCTTCATCTTCATAACCAGAAGGATACCCTGCTGCAATCAACGCCCCAACTTTTTTCTCCTCCTCTACTTTCCAGTTGATGAAATCAACAATTTCGGGGTGATCAAGATCCAGACAAACCATTTTAGCCGCACGACGGGTTGTACCGCCACTCTTGATGGCTCCTGCAGCACGGTCACCAATTTTTAGGAAGCTCATCAAACCGGAACTGCTTCCACCACCGCTCAACTTTTCACCCTCTCCGCGCAGATTAGAATAGTTAGTTCCTACACCTGATCCAAATTTGAAAATACGTGCCTCACGAACCCAGAGATCCATGATACCACCTTCATTAACCAGATCATCATCTACACTCAAGATAAAACAGGCGTGTGGCTGTGGACGCTCGTATGCGTTTTGTGATTTTTTCAATTGTCCATCAACAGGATC
>JACCDO010292121.1_pt1 | contig 10485 bp, 12 predicted proteins | sample 7446101 | NCBI WGS metagenome assembly JACCDO01 (sample SAMN15323440, study PRJNA562643) | freshwater metagenome | isolation source: river surface water | place: USA:Blue River Watershed | collected 2017-08-16
ATCAACGGCATGTATGACACCGGGTTCGATGACCCAGGTATTCGGCGAGGAAATGTCGACGGCCACACCGTGCTCGGCCAGCATCGCGATGGTCATGTCGATATGCGGCTGGCTCGGAACATGAGGGCCGACATGGGTGATGACCAGCCCGTGCGCAAACCGTGCCCCGGCAAGAAGCAGAGCCGAGACGAACTGGCTCGATGCAGAGGCGTCGATACGCACCTCGCGGCCGGTGACCGTGCCTGCACCCGTGACGGTGAAGGGCAGGGTGCCGCGGCTCCCATCGTCGATGCTCACGCCGAGCTGGCGCAGAGCCTCGATGGTGGTCGACATCGGTCGCACGCGCGCATGCGGATCGCCATCGAAGGCCACGCTGCCCGAGGCGAGTGCTGCGAGGGGAGGCAGGAAGCGCATCACCGTGCCGGCCAAACCGACGTCGATAGTGCAGCCGCCCGAGAGTGATGCGGGTGTGACACGCACGTCGATATTGCCGACAGGCGACGTGTCGACGATCTGGATGGTCGCGCCCAGGCTCTCGAGAGCCGCGATCATCAGTCGCGTATCGCGAGCGTCGAGCAGGCCCGTGATGGTGCTCGGGCCATCAGCAAGGGCGCCGAGGACCAGGGCGCGATTGGAGGCTGACTTGGAGCCTGGCACCGAGACGGTGGCATGGATCGGATGATCGGCATGGGGGGCCGGCCAGAACTCGCTCTCGGTACTCATCGACCCCAGCGTAATCGCACTAGCCTGGGCCTCATGGCGCAGTCGAATGGTCGCGCTCCCGCGGCGGGAGGGAGCAGCCTCCTGCCCGAACTTCGAATCGGTGACGTGCTTCAGCAGCGTCACGGAGGTCTGGGCACTCCCGCGCACGTGATCCGCCTGGCTATCGCCGTCACCATCTCCTGGCTCGTGGCCGTCACTTTCTCCGGAAGCTCACTGGGGATCTTCGCTCCGGTCACCACCTTGCTGGTGCTGCAGTCCTCACCGTGGAGCACCCTCGGGCTCTCGCTCCAGCGCATACTCGGCACCGGTGTCGGTGTCCTGGTCGCGTCGATCTGGGTGAATCTCGTCGGCGTGAGCTGGTGGTCCTTCCTCATTGCGATGATCGTCTCCCTGCTCGTGGCGCGAATGATCCCCTGGTCCATCGCCGGTCAGATCCAGATTCCGATCGCAGTGGTGTTCGTGCTCGCCCTCGGCTCCGGTTCCATGCAACAGGACATCTGGCGGGTCCTCGATGTCGTGATTGGCGGTGTCATCGGCCTTCTCGCGGTGTACCTGTACCCGGCGAAGCCGAAACCGGAGGAGTTCGAAGCAGCACTCACCCGCTATCGCGATGCGATCCTCTCCGTTCTCTATGCCGTGGGCCATGGCAATGGCCTGGGCGACCGGGTACTTGATCCAGGAATGAATCATGACTACATCGAGGCGAGCCGGGCGCTGCGTGCTGAGGCAGATGCGGCTCGACAGGCACTCGTCAAGCTTGCTGAGAGTTCGTTCTGGAATCCGCGCGGTCGAGCTGTGGCCGCTGAACTCGATGAGGATGCCCGTCGGTTGCGCCGTCTCGGCGGGATCGGCGTGCAGGTGCGCGGGATCTCGGGCGCAGCGAACCTGCTGTTCGATCGCGGAGTCGTGCAGCCGCTGACTCCGGAGCGCTTCGGCGAGCTGATCGACCAGGTCGTACGCATGGCGCGCATCACCCTGGGTGACGATGGGGCACCGGTGACGCCGGCGGGGGAGCAGGTGATCGAGCGCGAGAGCGACGAGCTCACTCTTTCGCTTGATGCCGCGGCTCGTCACGTGATGGTGCATGCCGGTGACGTGCAGGCAGTGATCGACGCGATCGCCCTGCTCGGCCGCATTGATCACATTCGCCGCCAGCTGCTGATCTACGCCACGTGGACCGATGACTCCGTCGACTCCGATCAGGGGGAGGACTGATGTGCGGCCGTTATGCCGCCGCGACGACAGCGGCCGACTGGGTGGAGGAGTTCGAGGTCACCGATGGCCCGGATCGCGTGCTTGCGCCAGATTTCAATGTCGCGCCCACCAAGGAGATGTATCTCGTGGCCGCGGGGATCGAAGCTCAGGCGTCGGTGCGCCGCATGGAGATCGCGCGCTGGGGCCTGATCCCGTCGTGGGCGAAGGAGTCTTCGATCTCCAGCAAGCTGACCAATGCGCGCGTCGAGACTGTGTCGGAGAAGCCGTCCTTTCGTTCGGCCTTCGCCAAGCGCCGCTGCCTCATTCCGGCCGACGGCTACTACGAGTGGTACCGGCCGGAGAAGGGTGCGAAGCAGCCCTTCTACATCCATCGCACGGATGGCAGGTCACTCGCGATGGCGGGGCTCTTCGAGTGGTGGCGTGATCCGGCGGATCCGGAGGCCGAGCCGCGGCTGACCTGCACGGTGATCACCACGGCGGCGACACCGCAGCTCGCGGTCATCCATGACCGGATGCCGGTAATGATCGACCGGGGCGACTGGACCACCTGGCTCGATCCGACTGTCGCCGGCAAGGATCTCCCGCCGGCCATGCTCGAGGCCGGTGTCGCCCTCGGGCTCGTGGCCGAGCCGGTGTCGACAGCTGTCGGAAACGTCCGAAACAACGGCCCCTCGCTCATCGCTCCGATCGCTCCGGACGAGGGCCTTCTCTTCTAGGGAATGGCCGGGCCTGTGGGGGCGTTGACCTCCATGTGATCACCTGCGAGAGGGAATCGGGCTGTCGGGCAGCCGAGTGGCCTGGTGCCGTGCCCTTCTCCCTGGGTGCCGCGGAGTCAGTAGGCTCGACACCGATGAGCGAATCAGTGGGCACGGCGGAGCAGGCGGAGGATCGCACTGCCCGTTTCGAGCGCGATGCGCTGCCCTATCTGGATCAGCTGTACGGCGCGGCCATGCGGATGACCAAGAACCCGAGTGATGCCGAGGATCTCGTTCAGGAGACCTTCGTGAAAGCCTTCGCAGCCTTCGACTCCTACACCGATGGCACCAATCTCAAGGCTTGGCTCTTCCGCATCCTCACCAACACCTACATCAATACCTACCGCAAGAAGCAGCGTGAGCCGCATCAGTCATCTGCCGACGAGCTTCTCGACTGGCAGCTCGCCGAGGCCGAGTCGCACACCTCCACCGGCTTGCGCTCCGCGGAGATGGAAGCCCTGGACCGACTAGCCGACGCCGACATCGTCGAGGCGATGGCGGCTCTGCCCGAGGAGTTCCGCCTCGCGGTGTATCTCGCCGATGTCGAGGGATTTCCCTACAAGGAGATCGCCGAGATCATGGAGACTCCGGTCGGCACAGTTATGTCGCGCCTGCACCGTGGTCGTAAATTACTGCGCGATTCCCTGGCTGATTACGCCGTCGAGCGCGGGTACGTGCCCGCCGCAAGCGTGAGCGGAGGTGACGAGTCATGAGTTGCGGCAACCATCACGCGACCCCATGCACCGAGGTGCTCTCACTGGTCTATGTCTACATCGATGACGAGTGCGACGAAGTCAAGAGCGTGGCCGTCTCGACTCACCTCGAGGAGTGCGGGCCTTGTGCCGAAATTGTCCGCGTGGAGCGCGTGATCAAGGCTCGGGTGAAGAGATCCTGCGAATGCGCCGAGGCACCTGAGACACTACGAACATCGATCGTTACCTCGATCCGAGCGACCTACCACCGAAGCGAATAGGAGGCTCCCATGTCAGTGACCGTGCGTGCCGAGATGGTGGCCTCTGTTCATTCCGTGCTGGTTGAGGCCGGTCAGGCAATCGAGGTCGGCGACACCCTGATGATCCTGGAGTCGATGAAGATGGAGATCCCCGTGCTGTCCGAGAGCGCCGGCACCGTCAGCGAGATCTCCGTGTCGCCCGGCGATGTCATTCGCGAGGGCGACGTCCTCGCCATCATCATCTGAGCTCGGTCTCACGCGATCGGAGTGTTCGGCCCTCCTTGACGCCCGCGAAGGTAATCTCGGCCTGTGGCGATCCTGAATCGACTGGCCGAAGAGCGCACCGACCTCAGCGAGGTCGAAATCGATCGTCTCCAGCTCATCGTCGCGGAATGGTCACTCATCGCCGATCTCGCCGGTAGCGATCTCGTGCTGTGGCTTCCCACCTGGAATGAGGGCGGACTTCTCGCCGTCGCCCAGGTGCGGGCTACCACTGCTCCGACCAATATGCCCGACGATGTGGTGGGCAGTTTCATGGCCAAGGGACGCTCCCCGCATCTGGATCAGGCAGCAGCCTTCGGTCGCGTCTCCGGCGAGGCGTATCCGGTGAACTTCCAGGGCCGGGTGATCGGCATTGTCGAGCGCCACTCCTCATCGACGCGTCGGGTTGCCGGTCGCCTGGAGGAGATCTACCTGCAGACGGCCGATGACCTGCTGGCCATGCTCGTCGCGGGCACGTTCCCGTCTACCGAGATCGTGACCGGAGCCTCGGGCACACCGCGCGTGGGGGATGGGCTCATTCGGCTCGATGATGCTGGCATCGTGGAGTTCGCCAGCCCCAATGCCGTCAGTGCGATGCGACGGCTGGGCCTGGCGACCGAACTCGTCGGCGCGGATCTGTGTGCACTGCTTATCAAGCTCTCCCATAAGCACGGCCCGGTCGACGAGGCGCTTTCGCAGGTGGCCAGCGGTCAAGTGTCGGGAAGCGCTGATGTCGACAACGGCACGGCAACCGTGCTGGTGCGGGGTATCCCCATTCTCGATCGCGAGATCCGTCGCGGCGCGATCGTGCTGCTGCAGGATGCCACCGAGATCCGTCGTCGTGAGCGGGCACTCATGAGCAAGGACGCCACGATCCGCGAGATTCATCATCGCGTGAAGAACAACCTCCAGACCGTGGCCGCGCTGTTGCGCCTGCAGGGGCGTCGTGCCCAGAGCGAGGAGACCCGTGAGGCGCTGGCCGAGGCACAGCTGCGCGTGGCATCTATCGCTGTCGTGCATGAGAGCTTGTCGAAGGCGGGCAGCGAAAGCATTCCCTTCGAGGAGGTTGTCGACCGGGTGATCTCCCTCGTGCGAGATCTTGCCCCTGCGTACGCCGTGGCCGGGGTGATACCGACCATCGAACGCGAGGGGGAGTGCTCCGCAATTCCTGAGGAGCTCGTCACTCCGTTGGCGATGGCGGTGTCGGAACTCCTGCAGAATGCGGTGGAGCATGCCAAGGCAGCGCGTATCCGCGTGGTCATCAGCGAGGGAGCCGGGGCGATCAGCATTGACGTCATCGATGACGGTGCGGGATTGCCCGAGGGATTCACGATGGAGTCAGCGGGACTGGGGCTTCAGATCGTGGAGTCGCTTGTGCAGAATGAGGCGCGCGGGGCCTTTCGGCTCCTGCCCAGTGAAGGGCACGGCACATCGGCCCGCATTGAGGTGCGGGCGGGCGCGTAGAACCGGCACCCTTCCTGGGCGCGAGGGATGAACGGCGTGACTTAGGCGTTGCTGCGAGCCCGCAGGCGGGCATTGCGGCGCTTGAGAGCGCGGCGCTCATCCTCGGAGAGTCCGCCCCAGACGCCGGCATCCTGACCGGACTCGAGGGCCCAGCGCAGGCATTCGTCGACGACGCTGCAGCGACGGCAGACGACCTTGGCTTCCTCGATCTGCACCAGCGCGGGGCCGGTGTTGCCGATCGGGAAGAACAGCTCCGGGTCTTCGTCACGGCAGGCACTCTCGTGGCGCCAGTCCATGCGGATCACTCCAATAGGCGAGGGCATCGGGGTCACCGACACTCGTGATTGCTTTCACGAGACTGGCACATCAAAGGGGGCGACCCAGGGGTCTCCTGGTCGTCCCCGGAGGAAGAAAGCCAGCCCGATTCAACAAAGGGCCTGCCTAGGTTCGCAGATGTTGCGCGTGGGAACAAGGGGAACCGCCGAAATCGGCACGCCGAACTTGTCAGGTTGGTCACAAGTGCGGCTTTTGTCCGTTTATCGAATGGCGATGACCCTCAGTGCCTCGGGCACCGATCGGAACTCGGCCTCGGTCACTTCAGGGGTGGACTCCCCGTCGACCTGCATGGGCATGGGGCGGCTGCAGGTAATCGTGAACCCGGCCAAATCGTGGCGCACCACGATCGAGTCCTTGGTCGAACCGGCGGTGGAGTGGGCCAGCATGCGGCGGGCTGCCCGCATGGCCGAGACCACCCGCAGCTTGCGCAGGGCGAAGACGTCGAGGCCGGTGTCAAAGGAGGCCTGGGGGCATGGATCGATCGGCCAGGAGCCGAAGTAGGTCCACGGTGCAGTGTTCTGCACGATCGCCAGGAAGACGCCCTCGTCGACACCCTCGGTTGATGTCAGGGTCAGTGCCGGGTTCTTGCGATCGGTGCGGGCGAAGTACTGGCGCAGTGTGGTCATCAGGTAACGGGTCGGCGACGCCGTGCGGCCGGCACTGCGTTGCTGTTCCATGGCGGTGATGATCTCCGCGTCAAGACCGACGCCCGCGTTGCTGGTGAACCAGCGGCCATTGACCTGGCCCAGCCCGATGGTGCGCACGTGATTCGCGCGGATTGCCTCCATGATCTCGCCGGTGGCCTCGACCGCGTCGACCGGAATGCCGAGGGCGCGGGCGAAGACATTGCCGCTGCCACCGGGCACGGTGGCCAGGATCGGCACGTCTGCGCCGACGCCCTCCTCCAGCATGCCGTTGACGACCTCGTTCACGACACCGTCGCCGCCAAGAGTGATGACAATGTCGAGGCCTTGAGCCCGCGCCGAGCGACCGAGCTCGAAGCCGTGGCCCCGATGCGTGGTCATGGTGACCTGGAGATCGATCTCATTCGACAGGGCATTGACGATGACATCAGTGACGCGGGTCGATGTCGTGGTCGCTCGCGGATTGACCACCAGGAGCCCGCGCATGCTCCCCACCATAGCCCGAGGCTCAGGGCGTTTAGGCTGCTCCCATGCCCCGCCCGACGCGCTCCTTCGCCGCCATTGCTGCCATCGCGGCCGTCGAGGGGCTCGGACTCATCACCTATGCGATCTTCGACATCGTCGAGGCAGTGCGCGTCGGTATCACCGGCCCTGCTGACGTCTCGAATCCAGCAGCATTGCTGCTGCTGATCATCATCTATCTCGTGCTCGGACTCGGCCTGCTGCTCGTGGCCCGCGCCTGGTGGCTGATGCGTACGTGGCAGCGCGGGGCCTTCATCCTGGCCCAGGTCATTGCCGTGCTGGTCTTCTTCGACCTGACCCAGTCGAGCGAGAATCTGCCGCGCACGATTGGGCTGGTCATCTTGCTCATGGCGATCGCGGGAATCGTGCTCGTGTTCACCCCGAAAGTGCTGCGGGTGTTCGCCGAGGCCCAGCGCCGCTAGTCGGCGGTCAGCCCCTCGCGCAACTCGCCGAGGGCGCGAGCAAGCAGACGTGACACGTGCATCTGCGAGATACCGACCTGCTCGGCAATCTCGCTCTGGCTCATGTTCTTGAAGAAGCGCATCATGATGATCTGGCGCTCTCGCTCCGGCAACTTGTCGAGCAGCGGTCGCAGCGACTCCCGGTACTCGATCTCCTCCATGCCCGGATCCTCGAAGCCGAGCGTCGAGGCAACCCCGCCGTGCTCGTCGTCGCCGGAGTCATCGAGTGACTTCGCGCTGTAAGCGGCCTGCGCTTCCAGAACCTCGAGAACATCCTCGGGAGTGATGCCGACGCGATCTGCGATCTCGCGCACCGTGGGGGAGCGATGCAGCTCGCCGGTGAGATCCTCGGTGGCGGTGTAGATCGGACCGCGCAACTCCTGAAGTCGGCGCGGCAGGCGGATAGTTGTCGTGCGATCGCGGAAGTGCCGCTTGATTTCCCCGACGATGGTCGGAGTCGCGAACGTGCTGAACTCCAGCCCGCGCTCGATCTCGAATCGATCGATGGCGCTGATGAGACCGATCGTGCCGACCTGCACCAGGTCGTCGTAGTTCTCCCCGCGATCGCGGTAGCGACGGGCGATGTGATGCACCAGAGGCAGATGCATCGTGATGAGTTCCTCGCGAGCGGCCGTGAACTCCGGTGAGCCGGCCGCATGTGACGACAGCACATCGAGCAGTTCACGCTCACGCGCGCGCTGCTCATCACCCCACCTCTCGTCACCGGGTGGGCTGGTATCGACAGAGGTCACGCGCTGACCGGCTCGTGGCGCTTGACGTGAAGGGTGAGGCAGACCTCGCCCGCATCGACCGATGCGGTGACGTCGTCGACCAATGCGGTCAGGACAGTCCAGCCGAAAGTATTTGTCGCAGGCACTGAGCCCGAGTTCGTCGTGCCGCGCACCTCGATTCGCAGCGAGCCACTCGACTCGACGAACACGCACCGCATCTCGCTGCCGGGCACGGCATCGAGGACCAGTTGAGCCGCTGCCTCGTCGACGGCGAGGCGGAGATCCTCGAGCTGATCTATCGGCAGATCAGCGCGCACGGCCATCGCCGCGGCCATGGTGCGGGCCAGCGAGACGTACTGGGTCTGTGCGGGGAAGCTCACGGTCACGGCGTTGGTCATGTCACTCCTTCTCGGGCTCAAGTATCCAGGGCGCCGGTGCTCATGCGGGCCAGGTTCACGAGTGCGTCGCCCTGCGCGCGGTACGGCACCCACGAGGTGAGCCCCTCCGCCCCGAGAGCCGCGTAGAAGTCGCGACTCGGCGTATTCCAGTCGAGCACGCTCCAGTCCAGGCGGCCGTATCCCTTCTCCACGCATTCCTGCGCCAGGCGCACGAGCAGTGCCTTGCCGAAGCCGCGGCCGCGAAAGGCCGGGCGTACGTAGAGATCCTCGAGATAGATGCCGTGACGACCCAGCCAGGTCGAGTAGTTCAGGAAGTAGAAGGCGTACGCCACGACCTCGCCCGAATCCTCGACGACCAGTGCGTGAACCCGAGGGTTCTCGCCGAACAGATCACGAGCGAAGTCAGCCTCGGTCGCGATCGCCTGCTCGGGTGCCTTCTCGTACTCGGCCAGCTCGCGCACCATCTCGATGAGAGAGGGGACGTCGGACCTCTCAGCGCTGCGAATGGCCATGGACATGGCCCCAGTATTGCCAGTGCCGTGGGGCGCTGGACGGATCGCCCCACGGATTGGATGGCTAGCGACGGATACTGATGCGCATGGCTGCTGCGGTCAGCAGCGCCCCGCCCTTGGTGACCGCCACGATGGTGATCGTGTGAGTTGGCCCTGCATGAAGCGGCTTGCCGCTCACGACACCGGTGACCGGGTTGAGGCGCAGACCGCGCTGCAGTTTGCCCTTCCACATGCGGAACAGTGCGATCTCGCCGACACCGTTGACGGTCGGGCGAATGCGCGCTGTGTGGCCGACGCGAAGATGCGGGTGCGCCGGGTAGCTGATTGCCGTGAAGCCGGACTTCTGCACCACGAAGAGGAACGAGGCCGCAGCCTTGCCCGTGGCGCTAGTCTCGGCAACTCGCAGGGGAGTGGGGAGCAGAACCTGAGCAGTCGGCGTGCCCGTGATGGCGCCGGTACGCGAGTCGAACTTCGTGCCTGCCGGCAGCTCACCGCAGACGAGCGTGTAAGTGGTGCCGGTGACAGGGGCATTCGTGCTCGGTGCAATTGCCACGCGCGATCCAACGACGCCGATGTTCTGCGACGCGTACTGCAGCGTCTGTGGGTCGGCATCGACCCGAGTGGTGAACTGGCTGGACTTCGTCGTGCCATCGGCGAAGGTCGCCTGCACGGTGGTCACCCACGAGCCGACAGCCGAGGTCACGCCGTAGAGCACGCCGTACGCGCGATCAAGCTGGACTCCCGGCGGCAGTGCGCCCGCGGTGACGATGAAGGAACGAGCAGTGCCCAAGCCGTGCGTATTGGGTGCCATGGTCAGTTGCGAGCCAACAGTTGAGTACTGATTCGGGTAGAGCGTGCCGTCCTTCGCCAAGCACGGGGCATCAATGCCGGCATCTCCGGTGTTCGCCGCAAGGGCTCCGTTCGTTCCCGACCCTGCGCCATTGCTCGTGCCGGCTACGGTCGAGACAGGCTGCACGGGCGGAGCCGCGACCGGCTTTGCTGAAGGAGAGCCGATAACCGTGCCCTGAGAAGGGCGAGCCGCAGTGCTACCGGGCTTGCCGGGAGTCCCGGCAGTGAAGTAGGTCAATGCCCCATCCACGATCGTGGGAGATGCACCGAAGCCAACAGACCGGAGTTGAACTGAGTGCTTACCTGCTGAGAGCCCGGTGATGGTGAAGGAGCCGCCGGCTCCGCCAAGGGGGGCTGAGCCTCCTGGTCGAATCCATGGGTCGCGCCCATCGAGCTGGTACTCAATCCCCTGCACCGCCTCGGGATTCCCGACTCCGTAGTTGATGGTGGCCGTGGAGCCGCCCTGAGGTGCCACGACATCGCCGTCAATGCGCGGTGCGCCGGGGAGCAGAGGTGTCACCGTGTTCGTGTCGCAAGCCGCCACGGTCTTGCCGTCGAAGCTGCGGGTCGCGTCAATGTGCGCGGTCAGGGGCGTACCGAGGTTCAGCATGGAGAAGGCGACCTGCAGTTCGAAAGGGAGATCGGCCTTCGCGAACGATGTG
>JACCDO010383106.1_pt1 | contig 10485 bp, 9 predicted proteins | sample 7446101 | NCBI WGS metagenome assembly JACCDO01 (sample SAMN15323440, study PRJNA562643) | freshwater metagenome | isolation source: river surface water | place: USA:Blue River Watershed | collected 2017-08-16
ACGACGGTTGTCTTTGCGCCACGAATTGATCTCAATCGCGCCGCGATCCGAGCTTCAGTATGGGCATCAACAGCGCTAGTGGGATCATCTAGGACTGCAATAGGTGCATCAACGAAGAGCGTGCGAGCAAGAGCCAAACGTTGGCGTTGACCGCCAGAGAGTGTGCGACCACGTTCTACAACTTCTGCGCTATATCCATCACCGTCAAGTGAATCCAAGATGTCGTTCGCAGATGCGGCTTCAATCGCATCAGAAATTGAAAGTCGCTCGGAATGCTCTACTTTAAAGAGCGAATCGATGGTGCCCGAGAGGATGGCGGGTTCCTTTTCTTGGGCATAGATATTGCTACGTAAGGATTGACGATCGATATTCGAAAACGCGGTTCCATCAATCTCAACTTCTGTTGCATCAACATATCCGCCAAGGCGATCAACGATCACATCTGCATCAAGGGAGTTGTCACAAACCACGCCCAGGAAGACTTGCTTTCTAATGTTTAATCCAGAAACTCTGTCATGAATCTTGGTGAAGTTAATAGGAAATTGCTCCGAACCAAATTCTTGGAGATTTTCAACGCTTAGCAATCTCATAACGCGTCGCGCAGCAACGGTTCCTGAGGTAAGCCTCTGGGCAGATTCGGTAAGAATTTGAAGCGGGATCATGAGGAATGCGCTGTACCCGTAAAAAGCCAAAAGTTCACCAACTCGCAATTCACCGCGACTCACTAAGTTTCCGCCAATCCAAATAACACCCACAACGAGAGTTCCAGGCAAAATTACTTGTAGTCCATCAAGAAGAGCACGCATTCGAGCTGTGCGAACTGCAGCTGCGCGAACTTCTTGCGAGGCATTACTAAATCTCTTTAAGAAAGTCTCTTCACCACCTATGCCACGCAAGATGCGAAGTCCAGCAACTGTGTCCGCCGCTAACTCTGAAGATCTGGAGAGTTTTTCACGCTGTACAGACTCTCGATTCTGCAGCGGCTTAATGATTGGACCTATTGCCAAACCAAGAAGCGGAACACCAATGACAACGAGAAGTCCAAGAGTTGGAGATGAAGTAATAAGAATTATCGAAACAAAAATAAAGGAAACTATCGCTCCCGTTAAACGTGGAATCAAGTCGTAGACTCGAGCAACGCGTTCTACGTCATTAGAGTTGATTGCAGATACTTCACCCGTTGAAACGAGCCGCGGCAAATCTGCGCCGAGTTCGACTGCTTTCCGAGCAACGAGTTGCTGCAAACGAGTGGCGGCAGATATCCAACTTCCAACTGCGCGGCGATGACGAAGAATTCCGGCTGCTGCTTGAATCGTTCCTATTAGTAGCGCTACCAAAACCCATTTCCGCAAATCATCGCTCTGCTGATCTGCGATGGCTTGAATTCCGCGACCGAGGACTCCAGGCATGATTGCAACGCACAATAAGTTAATAACTCCAAAGAAGACGCCCGTTGCGATGATGCGCTTCTGTTTCAATCCGACCCAGAGCAAAAATCGTGGAACGCTCTGAAGATTAGGGGTGCCAGGATCTTCAACAGGAACGTGGTCAAATGGAGAGCGTGACATAGCCGCATTACCTTACTAGTTCCTCGCTGTGTGCAGTTGAGCCACTAGATTGTGCCGGTGTCTGCGATAAGCAAATCTGCGCTCACCTGGATTGCGCTCTGGACTGTTTATGTAATTTGGGGTTCTACTTATTTTGCAATTGCATATGTGATTGAAACCATGCCACCGCTACTCAGCATGGGAATTCGATTCTTGATCGCGGGCGTTCTACTGACGTTAATAATTGCCGCAACCCGAGGATTTAATGAAATGAAAGTTCCTCGTGCTGAAATTGCTACATCTTCAATTCTTGGATTTGTACTTCTTGGATTCGGACTGGGAAATGTTGCCGTCGCAGAAAAACACGTTCCTTCTGGGATAGTTGCGCTCATCATCGCTGCACTTCCGCTCTGGATTGCTATTTTCCGCTTTGTTTCAGGTGAAAGGCCTTCTGCAAGAAGTTGGACAGGTTTAGTTATCGGTTTTATTGGAGTTGCATTGTTGTTAAAACCTGGGAGCGTTCAATCTGTAAGCGGTGAAGGATCTTCAACTGTTGTGTTCTACATGTTTATGGTCTTAATCGGAAATATTGGTTGGGCGCTCGGAACATTTCTTGCTCCACGATTCCCGATACCTAAGAACGCATTAGTTTTCACCGCCTACGAGTTGATGGCAGGCGGTGTTTCGCTCACACTGGCCGGTCTCATCAAAGGTGAAAAGATTGCAGATTTCGTAGATGGTTCAACATGGTCCTGGCTCTGGTTTGCCTATTTAGTTTTCTTCGGCTCAATCATCGCCTACAGCGCATATCTCTGGTTAGTCCAGAACGCGCCGGTCTCACTGACTGCGACGTACGCATATGTAAATCCCGTTATTGCTGTCGCGTTAGGCGCTGTATTCCTGAATGAAGTCATTACCGTTAGTTACGCCATTGGCGGTTTGATTATCGTGCTCGGCGTTCTCGTGGTTGTCTCAGCTGAGAGTAAAAATCCAAAAGAAATTACAGGTCAATAAGTTCAGCTTGTAGCGTCTTGCGATTCACGATAAGCATCTGATGATTTTTCATCAGCGTCCAACCTTCTTGGTCCCAACCAGATGAAGCCACAGCTATGCCGGAGTCATCGAGACGATAGCGCAGTTCATAGTAAATCTCATCGGCCCAACTAGGTTTATTGATGGGATCATGTTCAGATGTAACAATCAAGTAGTCAGCATTGATAATCATTGAGTTGATGGAGCTATATTTGAAATTCGCCTTGATGTTCTTGATTGAGTTCTTAACGCCTTCAACAAAACCAGACTTGTCGATTTCGGTAAGTAGATAGAGGAAGAATTGCTCGCTATCTGTATCGCCCTTCTGCAGAATTGCGAACTTAGGCGCAACGAGGGATTTGACTGCGTCATATGGACTTAGCGCACCATTGTGAATAAAGGCAATATCTTCAAAAGTAAAGGGATGAGCATTGGTATCCGTTACTGGTAATCCAGGTGATGCCCAACGAAAATGAAGTAGCCCGCCCTGAGATTGCTCGGAGTTGATTGTCTGCTGAAAACTAGAGCTCAGTGCAGCGGTCTCCGCTTTCTTTGTGAGGGTTGCGGTACTGCCACTGGAAAGTGCTAGCCCCCAAGAATCGTGGTGAACTTTAGATAGCTCTACAAATTCCTGAAATGCGCTCCCCATAAATGATGGGAGAGTGGTTTCATTGCGTGAAGAAAAGGCCATCAGTCTGCACATACTGAAAGCCTATCGGCTAACCTAGGTAAATGCTCATTACCGCCTTGGTTCTTATTGTTGTTCTTGCCTATATCGTTGAATCTCTACTTGATAATCTCAATCAAAGTAGAGCGCGGAATCCATTGGACCCGAAGATTGCTGGACTTTACGATGCGCAAGAGCGAGAGCGCTCCATTTCTTATAGCGCGGAAAAGAATCGATTTGGTTTCTACTCAGCCACATTTTCAACAGTGGTTATGGTCTTGGCGCTTTCGTATGGTTGGTTTGCGACCATTGATAATTGGGTTCGAGAGCGAATCGAAAATCAGATTGTAATTTCGCTGGCTTTCATTGCGCTTCTCAGCGTAATTTCATGGTGGCTCAACCTTCCTTTCCAGCTCTATTCAATATTTGGAATAGAGGCAAAATACGGTTTTAACAAGATCACTCCCAAGACTTTCATCACTGATGCTATAAAAGGGTCAATTCTTGCAACAATTATTGGGGGCACACTTCTCACGGCAGTGCTCTGGCTCTACCAAAAACTTGAAAGTTCCTTCTGGATCTTTGCTTGGGCTCTGGTCTCTGGATTTTCGCTGCTGATGTTTATGTTTGGGACCACATTAATCCTCCCGCTTTTCAACAAGTTAAAACCGATAGAGGATGGAGAGCTCAAAAGAGAGATCGAGAAGTATTGCGCCTCACAAGGTTATTCTCTGGGACGCCTCTTTGTTATGGATGGTTCTAAACGATCAACCAAAGCAAATGCATTCTTCAGTGGCTTAGGCAAGAGTAAGACAATTGTGCTTTTCGATACCTTGATCGAGAAACTCTCGACTAAAGAGATTGTCGCAGTCTTGGCTCATGAAATTGGGCACTATAAACGGAAGCACACTCTTTCGATGTTTATCTTTTCGAATATTCAAACCTTTGCCACATTTGCTCTCTTGGGATGGTTGCTCGGATACCCAGAGTTATCAACCGCGCTCGGAGCAGATCAGCAAAGTTTTCATCTCTCTGCCTTAGCGTTCTTTATTCTCTTTACTCCACTAAGCATTCTTTTGGGTCTGATTAATAACTCATGGTCTCGTCACAATGAATATCAAGCTGATACTTTTGCAAAGGAAACATATGAAGTTGCACCGATGCGATCGGCCTTGAAGAAGATTTCAACGGATAGTCTGGCAAATCTTTCACCGCATCCGCTCTACGTAGCCTTTAACTACACCCATCCACCGCTGCTGCAGCGCCTTAACAATCTTGATTAATAATCTCAAATTAGAATTGTAATTAGTGGTTTTAATTAAATAATAAAGGGGCCCGCTTGCGCGAGCCCCTTTATTTGTGGGTACTTCTTAGATGTCGTAATACAACTCGAACTCAGCTGGATGTGGACGTAGGCGAACGTAATCAATCTCTGACTTACGCTTCCAGTCAATCCATGTCTCGATGAGGTCTTTAGTGAAGACGCCTCCCTTGGTAAGGAAGTCATTATCTTTCTCAAGGTTGTCGATAACAGCATCAAGTGAACCTGGAACTTGTGGAATTGCTTTTGCTTCTGCTCCCTCAAGTTCGTAAAGATCCTTATCCACTGGCTTTGGTGGCTCAATCTTGTTAGTGATTCCATCAAGACCTGCCATCAAGATTGCAGCAAATGCAAGATAAGGATTTGATGATGGATCTGGACAACGGAATTCAATGCGCTTTGCCTTCGGACTTGTACCAGTAATCGGAATTCGGATACATGCCGAGCGGTTACGAGCTGAGTAAACAAGATTTACTGGAGCTTCATAACCTGGGACGAGACGCTTATATGAATTTACTGTTGGGTTTGTAAATGCGAGCAGTGATGGCGCATGCTTGAGAAGGCCACCGATATACCAACGAGCGGTATCAGAGAGGTTTGCATAACCATCGCCCCACATCAAAGGTTTTCCATCTTTCCAAAGTGATTGATGGACATGCATACCGGAGCCGTTGTCGCCAAAGAGTGGCTTTGGCATGAATGTCACGGTCTTGCCAGCAGCCCACGCAGTGTTCTTGATGATGTACTTGAACTTCATCAGATCATCGCCGGCATGAAGAATGTCGTTGAAGCGATAGTTAATTTCCATCTGTCCTGCAGTTCCAACCTCGTGGTGAGCGCGTTCGACATCAAGTCCAACTTTTGCAAGATTGATGACCATTTGGTCGCGAAGATCTGCAAATTGATCAGTTGGCGAAACTGGGAAATATCCACCTTTGATGCGCGTGCGGTAACCGCGGTTTGGAGTTCCATCCGGATCATTATCAATTCCGGTATTCCATGCGCCTTCATAGGAATCAACTTCGTAGAAACCAGTGTTCATACGAGTTTGGAACTTCACGCGATCAAAGACATAGAACTCTGCTTCTGGTGCAAAGTACGCGGTATCTGCAATTCCAGTAGAACGCATGTAATCAACAGCCTTAGCAACAATCTGACGAGGATCACGGCTATATGGTGAGTTGTCATCTGGATTTACTACCGAGAAGTGAAGAACAAGTGTCTTCTCTTTGCGGAATGGATCGAGGAAGGCGGTTTCTGGAGCTGGAAGCAATTTCATATCTGATTCATGAATTGATTGGAATCCTCGGATGGAAGATCCATCAAACATCAAGCCATCTTTAAATACATCTTCGGTAAATTGCGCAGCAGGCACGTTGAAGTGATGCTGAATACCGGGGAGATCGATAAATCGCACATCGATAAGTGCGACATTCTCTTTCTTGATGTAGTTAAGAACTTCTGCAGAATTCTTAAACATGGTTCTCCTGTTAGGTGGGTATTGAAAGCTCGTCGCTGAGCTAAAACTGATGGGAGAAACCTAGGCCTCGGCAGTGAAAAATCCATAACCGATCTGTTACGGCCATGTTTCATGCCGCCCAAAATGCCCTGATGCGTTAGGTTGCCAGCGTGGAAAAAGCTGGTTACGGACGGAGATTCATTGCAATCTCAATTGATTGGGCGATCGCAACCTTCTCAGCAGCGCTCTTTATCCCGCTCCAATCAAGCTCGCTGGGACCTTCACTCATCCGGCTTGGGGTATTCGTCCTTGAAGTTGCGTTACTAACCTCGTTAGGCGGAGCATCTGCCGGGCAACGGATCATGAAACTTCGCGTACTGAGTTGGCCCGACTATCTCTTTGTAAAGCCAGGCGCGATATTTCTTCGCACCTTTTTGATTGCTCTTGTCATTCCTGCTGTTGTTACCGATCAGGACGGACGAGGTCTTCACGATCGCATCGCCAAAACAATTGTGATGAGAGTTCGCTAACTTCTAGCGCGGTTTTGGCATCCTCATATTTTTAGGCATGGGACCTTTGGGAAGCGCAATATTCATACCACCTACTGCCTTGAGTCGAGCGCGTAATTCTCGAAGCTGAACGGTTGATAATTTCTTTGGCAGTTTCTTTAGGCGACGTTCCAATTTACGCACAGATACTTGACCTTCATCGTTTCCGACAAGAAGTTCATACACCGGAACTCCAGGAGCAAATCGCTCCATCTTTTTCTTCTCATCATTAAGAAGTGCTCGAACTGAGTAACCACCTTCAGCGACGAGAACGATTCCCGCCTTACCGACGGCGCGGTGAACCATATCTTGAGCTTTGTTAACACTGACAGCAGGAGTAATAGTCCAACCTTTACGGATAGACATCAGAACGCTTGCGCCAGCGCCTGGTTGTCCTTCGATTGAGGCATATGCCGCACTACTAGCAAGTCTTGTGAAGAAGAAAAAGGCGCCAAGAAATGCAATCGGAAAAGTTAGAAATGCTGCATATCCAGGGCGACCAAATTGTGCGCCAATTAAAATTCCAATCAACCATAGGGGAGCGAAGACTGCGAGGCAGCGCAGCAGAACAAAGGAATATTGCTTCGTTGCTAATTCGTATGCATCACGAATTGTTTTAAAGCGAACCTTCTTTGGGGCGTTAGGATCTTTCTTCTTCCGTCCAAACATTCGCTTATATTTCCTTTCGCTGAGACTTTATGGCGGCGATCTCTTCCGGGGTTGGAGCAGTTCCGCCAAGACGTGCAGGCGCCCATCGTTGGCCGATAGGGGAGTCAGGATAATCGTTTTGTACTTGAGTCAATAACTCGGACATGCTCGCGCTGAGTGAGTTCATCGCTTCATCAATATTGCTATCGGGATTGAGGGAGATCGGCTCGCCGATAGCAACAAAAATAGGAACGTTTCCTCGTGAAAAGTTCCTGGGAACTCTCTTCGTCCAGATTCTTTGTGATCCCCAAATGACTGTGGGCAATATAGGCGCTCCAGATTCCATCGCCAGGCGCACGACTCCATTCTTCATTTCTTTCAATTCAAAACTCTGTGAAATCGTTGCCTCCGGAAAAACTCCAACTATTTCTCCGCTTTTAAGAGCGCGTAGCGCTGCAATAAATGACGGTCCGCCATTCTTCCTATCAACAGAGATGTGCTTCATTCCACGCATTAATGGACCAGCTATCGGGTTATCAAAAATTTCTTTCTTTGCCATAAATCTCACTAGTCGGCCGGAAGGTAATACAGCGGTCCCAGCGATAGCAAAATCCAAATAACCAACATGGTTCATTGCCAAAATTGCGGGGCCCTTTTTTGGAACGTGCGCTTCGCCGTAGAAAGTAAATTGAAGTCCGAGATATTTCCAGAGCGTTTTTACAATGCCGATAATTGGGGGATAAACCAACTCAGCCATTGGTGATGCCCGATCGAGATTCCATAGCTTGTTTATATAGACGGCCAGCTCGATAGCTAGAGCGAACAAGTGGTCCACTCATGACACCGAGGAAACCCAGATCTTCTGCTTCTTTGGAAAGCTCCACAAATTCTTGGGGTTTAACCCATCGCTCGACCGGATGGTGAAGCGCTGATGGACGTAGATACTGGGTAATAGTGATGAGATCACAACCCGCTGCTCGCAAATCTTGAAGAGCTTGTGAGACCTCTTCGCGGGTTTCTCCCATACCAAGAATTAAATTTGACTTTGTGATGAGTCCGAATTCTTGCGCTTGAGTTATAACATTGAGGGAGCGTTCATAGTTAAACGCAGGGCGAATTCTTTTGAAGATTCGAGGAACGGTCTCAAGATTATGTGCAAAAACTTCTGGCCGACTTTCAAAAACTTGGCGCAATAACGTGGGATTTCCCGAGAAATCAGGGGCCAGCATTTCAACGCCACAACCTGGAACCATGGCGTGAATCTGTTCAATTGTTTCGGCGTATAGCCACGCTCCTTCGTCTTCAAGGTCATCACGTGCAACTCCAGTAACAGTCGCGTAGCGCAGCCCCATTGTTTTTACAGATTCTGCAACGCGGCGTGGTTCATCTCGATCTAAAGGTTCTGGTTTGCCTGTATCTATATTGCAGAAGTCGCAGCGGCGAGTACACGCTTCACCGCCGATCAAGAACGTTGCTTCTTTATCTTCCCAACATTCAAAAATATTTGGACAAGCAGCTTCTTGGCAGACGGTGTGCAAACCTTCGCGAGAGACAAGGGAGCGAAGAGCCGTGTACTCCGGACCCATGTGAGCACGAGTTTTTATCCATTCGGGCTTGCGCTCAATTGGAACTGCCGCATTACGAGCCTCAATGCGCAATAACTTTCTTCCTTCAGGTGCAATCATGGCGCACTTACTCGCATGAGCGCTTCAAAAATATGGCGTTCCAATATTGGTTCAACTTCCTCAGTCGTAATTTTTCGACCAAGCTCTTTTGACATTGATGTAACTTGAGCATCGGCGATTCCACAGGGAATGATTCGCTCAAAGTAATTTAAATCTGGATCCACATTGAGGGCAAAGCCATGCATGGTTACGCCGCGCGCAACTCGAATACCGATGGCTGCAATTTTTCGATCACCTTGATCATCTCGCACCCAAACGCCAGATCTTTCGCAATATCTCTCGGCGTTGATTCCAAATTCTTTGCATACGTCAATAAGAGCGGTTTCAATTTCCCGAACAAAACCCACAACATCATTCGGGTTTTTCAATCTCACAATGGGGTAGCCGACTATTTGTCGAGGGCCGTGGAAGGTTATTTTCCCGCCGCGATCTACATCGATTACTGGCGAGCCATCAGTTGGCTTTTCGCTATCGAGAGTTCTTCGACCGGCAGTGAAAACTGGAGGGTGTTCGAGCAAAATGAGGGTGTTATTACGAAGAGAGTCAGCCACTTCTGCATGAATGCTGCGTTGTAATTCAAGCGCTTTTTCATACTCCATTAAGCCAGCCTTATTCAGGGCTAGAGAAGCGATTGCCGCAGTCACGACGCTAGCCTAACTTCAAGCCGGATATCTCTCCGCATGAAGGTAAACTCACGCCTGCGGCAAATGGCATTTGAAAAGTTGCCCACATCACCTACTAGTCGAGGCATGAGGAGTTTTGCGTGAGTCAGAGCGTTGAGAGTTCAGAGGGCAAGAAGCGCACCAAAGGCCGTCGCGCACTTTGGATAGCGGTTGTTTCCATTATCGCCTGGTTGTCGATTGGTGGATTTTCAGGCGCTGCCTTCTCCAAGATTTCGACGGTTCAAGAGAATGACAACTCAGCTTTCTTGCCGGAGAACGCAGAATCAACGATCGCAGGAAAAATAACAGTGAAGTTTTCAGATCAATCTGAGAATTTACTTCCTACCCTTCTTTTACTCGTAGGCGATCTCAACCCAGCCACAAATCCAGAGGCATTTTCCGCAGCGAATCAATATGCCGCCACGTTAGGAACAAAAGTTCTGCCAGAGTCAGGAAAGCCGCTAAGCGCGTATTTCGTTCCAGGAGCCCCGCTACAAGCGATTCCTTCCGCTGACGGCAAAGCCGTTCTCATTAATGTGCAACTAGATGCAAAGATCGCCGGCGAGAACATTGATAAGGAGCCTGTACTTCCATTACTTATTGATTTTATTCGCGAAGATATGGAGAAGTCTTTTGGGGCAACATTGGAATCCCATGTCACAGGTCCGGGCGGAATCTTCGCTGATCTATTCGGAGCTTTCGGTTCGATCGACACAAAGTTACTTCAAACCACACTAATCGTTGTCGCAATCATTCTCATTGTTGTCTATCGATCACCCATCTTATGGATTATTCCGCTCTTTACCGCAGGTACCGCCCTTGGCCTTGCAACCATGGTTGTCTACTACCTTGCCAAAGCAGATGTCATTGACCTTAACGGGCAAACTCAAGGAATTCTTGATGTACTTGTTTTGGG
>JACCDO010612456.1_pt1 | contig 10484 bp, 10 predicted proteins | sample 7446101 | NCBI WGS metagenome assembly JACCDO01 (sample SAMN15323440, study PRJNA562643) | freshwater metagenome | isolation source: river surface water | place: USA:Blue River Watershed | collected 2017-08-16
ATCCAAATGTAATACAATTTATATAAATATTTTTATATAAAAATGAAACATCTAATGCTGCTATATTTGCAATTGCGCCTCCAGAAGAATGACCATTAAATGTTATTTCTTTAATATCATTATTATTACAGATATTATCAATATTTTTTACTAATATTTCTTTTAAATTTAAATATTTTTTCAAATAACCAGAATGAATTTTAATATTTTTAGTTATAAATGATTTTGGACAAATATTAAGATTTATATAAATATCATTTAAAGTTGTTGTTCCTTTAAAACAAACATCTATATTTGTTTTATTATAAAAAATATAAAAAGATGATATAAAATTTGTATCATTTATATAAATAAAATTATCATATATTTTTAACATTTTACTTTTTTTTATATTAAAACTTGCATTTTTACTATAAGATATTTTACACAAATGTCCTTTTAGTAATAAGATATTTTTTATTGTATATGAATATGAAAATAAATACATAGATAAAAATAAAAATAATAATAATAAGTTTTTAACAAATATCATTTATATAATATCTAATAATTAAATACATGAATTTCTACACAATGGACATTTATTATTATAATTTAATAAATATGATTTTATACAATTATAATGAAATATATGATTACATGAAAGTTTTATAATTTCTTGTTCCTCTTGAAATTCATCTATACAAATAGAACATACATTTGTTTCAGTTTCTAATTCGTTTTTTTTATATTTAAAGACTTGAAAATTACTATTAAATTCATTTTCATTTATAGTCTCATTTTCACTGTCGGTTTCTTGTCTAGGATTATTATTTGTCAATAGTTCAGTAATATTATAAATACCATTATGACTAATTAATCTAGATAATATCCTATTTACTAAAATGTTATTGATATTATTAATATTATTATTTGCATTAATGTAATTATTAAGATTAGTTTCTGTATTAATATTACTATTATTTAGATTAGTTTCTGTATTAAATATAAGAAATACACGTGCATTTTCTATATCTGTTTCATATATTGGAATATTATAAAATTGATAAAATTCTAATAAAATAGAATTAGTAGAAGATAAAGGAATATTTAAATAATATAATTTTATCTTTAATTTTTTTATTATATCAATTTCATTTTCATAAATATCTTGTAAATATATGCGATAAGCAAATAAATCTGCAAATAGTTCTTCTTTATCTTGTAGTTCCATTATAATTAAGGAATGTTATTTATAATAATCATTTTTTTAAATGAAGGTAAAAAAGGATAATAATGTATTAAAATGTTTAATATTAAATATAAAATTGATTCTTTTTTTTTAAATGTCTTTCACGAGTATCTAAAAAGAGAAAGTCTGTTACTGATGGCTGCTTATTGTGCTTTTGGAATGAGATGCTATAATCCTAATTGTGGATATATGCATTACAACCGTTTGACACAACTTAATGCTACACTTCAAGACAGATGCGATACTGCTACTTTCTTTGATGAGGTGATGACACCAGACAAACTGAGACTTGTTAATACAAGTAATCAGCGAGGTAAGTGTTGTAAATATTCATATTTATGCTATGAGCGTCTGTGTGAATATCGTCATCCTTATAATAGGGAGTATGATTTGAGTGTCGATTGTCGAATTGAGTTTAAGCGTTTATTGGAGAAGAGGATAAAAGAGCGAATCAAAAGTGAGAAACAAACTTTTAAAAATATATTGGATCAAGAGATTAAGGATATGAGAGAAGGAAAAACTGCGAGAGTGGATTGGAATGACTTGTTAGAATAAAATGAAATGATCTTGTAATAATTAGAAAAAATGTCGAAGACGATAAAAAGTTTTTGGCATTTAAAAGAATAATTAAATCTTTTTTTATTTTTTTTATTTTTAAAATGACAAAAAAAATTCTCCCCCCCCCGAATTTTACTCACTTACTCACTGAGTGAGTGAGTAAAAAAGAGAATATATAAAAGTAAATATAATACGAGATATAGAAATGGAAAATATATATTATAAATGTGAACTATGTGAATATAAGACAAAAGGAAATATAATTTATATAGACATGAAACTGGTGTACATAAAATAAAAAAAGAAGAATATGTCGATTATAAAAAAACAGATATTGATGATAAAAAAACAGATATTGATGATAAAAAAACAGATATTGATGATAAAAAAACAGATATTGATAAGAAATGTAATAAAATTTTGTCATCAAAATATTATTTAAAGAAACATATATTGATATGTAAAGGAGTATCAAATGGATTAGAATGTCATATATGTCATAAAATATTATTTGATAGTAGTTCAAAATCAAAACATGTAAAAAGATGTAAAGAAAAATCACAAGAATTAGTAGTAATAGGAGGAGAAAAACAAATAGAAGTAAAAGAGAAAGAAATAATAGCACAATTAATAGTGAATAATAGAAATTGTAATAATAATAAATTTAATAAGATTTGATGAAGAGGAATTAAAAATAGAATTTGATATTAACCATTTGGAAAGTAATAAAATAGTATATAAGATGTATATAATAGCAGCGGAAGATGGATTTCGTTTATTTTATAAGAAATTATTTGAAAATAAAAATAATCAAATGATTATAAAAAAAAATTTAAAACATACATATTCTAAAGTTCATACTGGACGTAATATATGGCAGAAGATGTTAGATGATTATATATATCATATAATAATGCATTTTATAGCCGAAACATTAATATCATATATATATAATAATACTGAAAATAAAGAGAATAATAATTATAAAGAATTAAGAGATTATTCAAATTATATGGCAACAAAAGGATATTCATATAAAAATACAAAAGAAATAGAGAGATCATATAAAAATCATATAAAAAGTCTTAAATATCTATTCAATACATTTAAAGACGATTAAATATAATATGATAAAGTTCTTATTTTATCCTTTATTTCATGTTTTATATTATTAAAAATTTCTTTATCAAATGATAAATCTAAATAATTCAATCTTGAATGTATAAAATCTAATAATTCTATTTCTTTTTTTTCTTTATTCATATGAATTATTTCTAAATAAATTATCAGTTAAATAATCTATATTTATTAATGACCAATTATCATTCTTTTTTATTAAACATCCTTTATTTCTTTCATATTTAATATTATCATTTTCTGGAAAATTTTTATTAAAATGTTTATATTCTATATATTTTGGTATTATATTATTTCCACTATTTAATATTCTTATAATATCATCAAATGTTATATAATCTGTTCTTTCATTCCCATAATTATTTATTATATTATTATTGTTATTAATTATTGTAGTATTATTATTCCCATTTATAAATATTTCTTTTTTATACTTCTTGCTTTACAATTATTATTTTTTATATGTTTACTTTTATTACTTGTATTACTAAATGATTTCATACATTTAAAACAAGTTAAATTATCAATTCCTTTACACTTTTTTTCATGTTCTATTAAAAATTTTAATGTTTTATAAGTTTTATTACATTTTTTACATTGGACAACATTTTCTTTATTTTGGACAACATTTTCTTTATTTTGGACAACATTTTCTTTATTTTGGATATGTTTTTCTTCATTTTGGATATGTTTTTCTTCATTTTGGATATGTTTTTCTTCATTTTTGGATATGTTTTTCTTCATTTTCTTCTTTTTTTATTTTATGAACATTGAATTGGTGTCTAATTAAATTATAAGTTCTTTTTGTAGTATATTTACAATACTCACACTTAAAATTCATTTATTTTATTAAATTTTTATTATATAAAATGCTTTTATTTTTTTATTCTTAAATGTAATTTATTTTGCTCATTTGCTCATTTGCTCACTTGCTCATTTAAAAAATAAAAAAATTTTTAAATGTTTTTTTTAATTTTTTCCTAAATAGTCTTAGTTTTATGAAATAAAATTAATAAGCATATTTTTTATTTTCATCATAACTATGGTTCATCATTTCTGCAATTATTTTATGTTGTTGTTCTGTTATATTACCATTAATAACTTGATCTTTAAGATAAGTTGAATATAATCGTCTAATTTCAACGGCTGAAATAGCAATACCATATATTTTTTTATAAACCTTCATTATTTGAAAAGAAAGTTTAGAAGATGTATAAGGTTTATTATTTTCATTTAATAATAAATGATTATCACAATCATTAGATCTTGATAATATTTCATTTTCTATTATTTCTTTTAATTCATATGATATTGTATAATGTTGAATATCTTTATTTTTTGTAATATTAAAAAAGAATTCACCATTATAATAATAATTATTTCTTTTTTCTAATTTAATTTTCTTTTCTGTTTTAGGTTTTTCATTTATAGAAATTAACATACGATTATAATCAACAGCTCTTCTGGTTGGAAATAATGTAAAAAGAGAAAATATTAATTTTTCTTTATTTGTTAAATTTAAATCATTATCATTTAATATAGCAATTATATCTTCTTTTTTAAATGATAATTTGGACATTTTATTTTTAACATTTATATCTGTTTTTTTATTTATTCTTTTATTATTATAATTGGTCTGGTTTTCATGAATATAAGGATATAACTGTTTAATGGTATTAGCAAAACCTCTTATACGTGTTAGTAAAGAATAAAGATTTCGAATATCTGCATTAGTAGAAGATTTGATAATATCATAAATATTAATTTTAATAAAATTTAATTCTTCATTAATTAATTTATTTTTATATTTTTCATTTGATAATAATTTAAATATTTCATCTTTTAATAACCCATTAATATCATTATTATTATATTTATTATAAATGGTATTAAGACTTTTAAAATAAGTTATTTTTGTTTGTTCTTTTAATACTGATTTATTTAAAGGATTTAATTTCTCTTTCAAAGGTTTTAATATAATAAATTCCTTAATTTCTTCTTTTTCTTTAACCTCATCTTCAAGTATTTCATTTTTAAATGTTTTTTTATAATATCTAGCTTTAATTTCTTTTCTTTTTTTTAAAAAATCATCACGATTTTCAGCAAGTTTTCTTTGATAATAATTTCTTTGACTTTCTGCTTTGCTTATAACCATTATTAAAAATTATACAAATATATATTTATATTAATATCATTTTTTAATAACAAATAAAGTTTAAATAAGTAGTTTAATCAAAAGAAAATAAGAAATCACTAAAAGTTTCTTTTTTAATATAACCATAATTAAAAAGATTTTCATTTCTATTTTTAATAATAAGATAATCAATATTATTAATAATTTTAATGGGTAAAAAGATTTGACCCGTTATGAAGGAATATGCTAATATTAAAATTTTTTCAGAGAATAATAAATTAGAATAAAAAGGTTTTTGTGTATCTTTATATCTTAAAACTTTAACATTATGAGTGTCATAAATAGAATAAAATAAGTTAATAAAACTAGAAGATATAAAATAAGTATTATAAAAATTTTTCATAATAAATAATTTAACATAAATTTTAAATAAAAATGTTACTAAACTCATATAAAAAAAATTAATAAAAATAATGTTTTATATTCTTATAAATATTCCTTATTAAAATTATATAAGAATAACTTATTTAACATTTGAAATTCTTATAAATATTTCTTATTAAAATTATATAAGAATAACTTATTTAACATTTGAAATTCTTATAAATATTCCTTATCAAATTACATAAATATTCTTTATTAAAGTACCAAAAATCTTCACAAATATATGGAAGATATAAGGTACTTATTTTATTTTATTTTTACTAAAATCCTCTAATATGAATAGTTTTATTGTTATAGCGAATAATGATATTTCTTCTATCAATTCTTTCAGCATTATTTAACTTTGAAACAATATCATCAGTTAAAGTATAACAACAATTTGCATTAGTTGTATTTAAGTCATTAAAACTAATATTATTTAACACAATAACGGAAGTATCTTTATATTTAATACATTCGCAAATGTGTGAAACAAGTTCAGTCATATTTAAGTAATTATTAAAAGGTAATTATCATTTTTTTAATATAAAAAAAATAATCAATACATATTTATGTTAAATACTGTTTTTTACACCCATTGGAAAAAAGTCATGAAATGATCTACCGTAATATTATTCTAAAGTTAGGTTTAATGAATTTATTTTTTTGTTTTTTTAGTAATTGTCTTTTTACAATCATTATAATTCATATATGATACAGAAGTTAATTTATCATATTTAATTTCAGCAGTTTCATCAATATTATCTTGAATTAAATCAATATGAGAAACAATTATTATAGAATTGAAATAAGATAATAGACTTTTAAGGAAAGAAGGAACAATTGAAAGATTATATTTATCAAAATTAACAAAGCCTTCATCAATAAATAATTGATTACATAATATCTCATTTTTATTACTAAATAAACTCATTCTTAAAGCAAGTGAAATAGAGAAATGTTGAAATCCAGATGCATGTGACACAGATGTTAGTTTCTTTTCTTTCATATGTTCATTACCAATTAACCAATTAATATGAATAATATCTTTTGATACAGATAAATAATAATCTAAATTAAATGGTTTTGTATCTTTATGACATAATGTTTTAATAATTAAATTAGTTCTATCTTTTAATTTATTTAATATGTGTTTATCATAAAGTTCTATTTTAAAAGCTAGGAAATTTGTAATTATTGTTTCTAATGTATCAATCATAATAGTAATTTCGTCATTTATATCACATAATCTATTATAATTGTCCTTATTTTCTTTATTATAAGCATTAATAGTAGTTCTTTTAATATTATTATCATTCAAAGTTTTTATTTTTTTATCAAGTTCTTTTATTTCATCATTCAATAATAATTTATTTTTTATTAATTCTTTTGATAAATTATTTTTATTATATTCTTTATATTTTTCATAAGTATCTATTAAATTTTTATAATTATATAATTGATTTATATTTACTATCATTTGATTTGTATTAATGTTTTCCCATTCATTATATAAATCTTTTAATTCATAATATTTTTTAATTCTAGGTTTAATATTTGTATTATAGTTATATTCTTTCTCTAGATCATTTATTTTAATTGTTAGGTCATTTATCTTTTTAATTGATTTTTCATAATTAATATTCCAATTATTCCATTCTTCATATTTATTAATGTTTATAAACATTTGATATAATTCATATGATTTAAGATTAAAATTATTATTATAGTCTGTTATTTCTTTTATTTCATTTTCTATTATAGTTAACTTTGCTGTTATTTCTTCTTTTATTTTAATAATACTATTTAACTCAATTGTTATCTTTTCTTTTAAATCTTTATTTTTATAATATTCATACCATTCATTTAATAAATAATATTTATCTTTTTGTATTTTATTATTTTCATATTGTTTTAATATCAATAAATAATTATTTTCTTTAATTTTATCATTTATTAATTTAATTTCTTCCTCATATTTATTTATTAATATTTTTATTTCTTTTATTCTACAAACCCATGGACGTTTGCAACAATATTCACAATTAGGATTATATTTATATTCATCATTTGTATTTAATAATGAAAATTCTTGATTATAAGATATTAATTCTTTTTCTAAATCTATTTTTCTTTCTTCCAATAAATAATATTCTTTTAATTGTTCTTCTCGTTTTTCCATCTTTTCTAAAATTTCTTTAATATTAATTGTATTCATTGTTCTTTTTACTGTACTAGTAGTTTTATAAGTTATTGTTATTTGTGGTTTATTAACTGATACAATATCTTGTTGTTTTTTAAAACATATTTTAAAATCATCTTCTAATTTCAATAGTTTTTTATTATTCAATTCTTTTAATTTTAATAACTCATTTAATCTATTTACATTTTTATTATATTGATCATAAGTAATAACTTTTAAAATAGATTGATTTAATGAAACCTTATTATTATTTTTAATATAATTATATAAATCTTCAATTGAATTATAAATTTCTTTAATTTCATATAAACATTTATCTTTAGTTATTAAACATTTATCTACTTTTTCGGGTTTCATACTTATAATATCATTTTGTTCTGTTTCATATTGTTTTTTTTCTTTTATTAATTCCTTAATTGTTATTTCTAATTCAGTAATATCTATATCTCTTTGTTTTTCCTTTTCCTTATTTTTATAATCTAATAAATATGATATTAGAAACAATTCTTCATCTTTTAATAAACTTATGTCACAAGGTTTATTAATTATTTTTTTATTTTTTAATTCTTTTTCTAAATCTTCTGTATATTTATTCTTTAATATATTTAATTCTTTTTCATTAATATCTTTAAACATATACTTTAATTCATTGTATTTATCCAATAAAGCATCATATTCATTATCAGTAATAATAGTATAATTCATATCTTTTATTAGTTTTTCATAATCAGTATCTAATATAATTAATGTTTTAGGATTTTTTATATCAAATGGAATTGAATTAAACTTAATTAATAAATTATCTTTTTCTTTTGTTAATGTTTCTAATAATTCATTTGTCTTAATAATTTCATCTTCATCTATTTCTTCTATTTTATTGGTTGATAACATTTTTTCATATACTTGTTTTTTATTTTCAATTGTTCTTTTAAAGTCTTTATATTTATTAATTGCAACTTTAAATAATTTATTTAAATTACAAATATATTCAACATTACTATATTTATCTATTAGTTCTAAACATTTCGATGACTCTAAACTTAAAATATCATTATGTAAATTTTGTGTTATCATTGATGAAAATAAGAAATTATTATAATCACCTACTAACTTATTGATTTCATTATTACAAGATGTTTCCTTTTTACAAATTTCTAAAATATCAATATCAACATATTTATACAATACAGAACTATAATTATGTATTGTATTAGACCCTTCATTTTTTCTTCTTTCAAAACTTCTTGTTATCCTATAAACTGTATTATTTATTTCAATATCAACACATGTATAAGCTTTTTCTTTTTTATGATTTATCATTCCACCCGATAATGTTTTACATTTAATATTTGTCCCCCAAATTGCTAATAATAATATATCATAAATTGCTGACTTTCCAGTTCCATTTTTTCCTTTTACTAAGAATGTTTTACTATTTAAATCATACATATTTAACCAATTTTTATTTTCATAACATAATAAACCTTCCCATTCTAAATATCTTATTATAAATGAAGAATTAATTTTACTAATTTCTTCATTTTTATCACATAAAGTTATTTCTTCAATAATGTCTTTATTTTTTTTAATACATTCATTTAGTAAATCATCTGGATAACTTGAAATATCTAACAATAACTTTCTTTTATCATTGATTATTGATGATAATAATTTATATTTTTCTAATGTAAGCATCTTTTCAAAATAAGATAAAATATAATCATTATTATTTATTTTTGTAATTTCATTATGATTATAGATATCAGTCATTATATCATCTTTAATATTAATATCCTTAATAAAAGGGTTTTCATCAATTTTTGAAATTATAACAAATGTTATTTCATAACTTTTTAATAATTCATTTAATTTATAAAAATTAATTTTTGAAAAAGTTTTTATTTCTAAAGTTTTAGGAAAATATTCTTTTTTACTTTTAATTAAATCTTCTAATTTAGTTTCATAATTACCATTTATACGAATTAATATTTCTCCATTCTCATTTTCTCTAATATTAATATAACCAATATTATTATAAACATTTATTTCTTTTATTTCTTTTGTATCTAAGTTCCATAATAAATAACCATGATCTATTATATCTTCTCCATAATTTTGTTGTATTAAACTTCCACTATAACCACAATAAGTATTTTTATAAAGAAATATTTGTCTTTTATGAATATCTCCTAACAACATATAATCAAAGTCTTTTATCCATTCTAAAGGATAAGGATTTGTATTATCTTTTATTTCATCACCATTATATAATTTAACTTTAGCAAAAGATCCATGAAATAATCCAATCTTATATTTAACATCTTCTAATATTTTTGGAAATTCTGGTAATTCTTGTAATCTTCCACTATTTTTATAACTATCTAATGTTTCATTTACACTGACATATGAAAATCCAATATCTTCATTATTAATTTTTAAAATAAATGATTTTGAATTTTCTAATATAATTAAATTTTCTATTTCAAACCCAGAAGAATAAACTAATGATGGTTGGTTAATTTCACTTTGTATATAATCATGGTTCCCGGGAATAACTATAACTTTCCCTATTTTTGATAAACTTTCAATAAAATTTCTATAAAGTAATAATCCATAATTACCAATAACTGTTTTATTATGGAATATATCACCAGTTATAATAATTAAATATTGATCTTTTGTTAATTTCATTTCCTCTATATTGTAATTTATTGATCTTATAGTATTATCAAATACAAATTTATATTCATCATATCGACTTTGTATTTTATCTCCATTTCTAATATGCAAATCAGACA
>JACCDO010881467.1_pt1 | contig 10484 bp, 14 predicted proteins | sample 7446101 | NCBI WGS metagenome assembly JACCDO01 (sample SAMN15323440, study PRJNA562643) | freshwater metagenome | isolation source: river surface water | place: USA:Blue River Watershed | collected 2017-08-16
ATTAAAAAGAATAATTAGAATGAAACTAAATACAAGTACAATTGTGTGTTTAATAATTGGTATACTACTGATAGCTATTATTATTCGTTTGGCAACAAATGAAGGTAAATTAATGGAATATTACAGAAAAAAAGATGATGATCCATGTCCAAGATGTAGAGATAGATATAGTTATTGTAAATCAAGAAATGATCCAAACTATGATTGTAAAGGATGGGCTGGAGAAAAATGTGGAACATGTGGATTATAAATAAGTTAAAAAATATAAAAAATATAAAATGCAGACTATAAATTAAAATGGCAACTAAAGTTGCAAAATTTAGTACATTATTTTAATTATGGCTTAAAGACAACAAAATATATAATAAGTGTATAAATACGCAAAGATAAAAAAATGGCATCAGGTAAACAATCATCAAGTAAATCATCAGCATCAATTGCATCAAAAGTTGCAGAAGTAATCAAACCAAATACAGAATCAAAAGGTAAATCTTCAAAAGTTTTAGCATCAGGTATAAAATTAGCATTAATGCCTGTATCATCTGCACAATCATCTTTCTTTAATGTGAAAGAATTGGGTAAACAATTTTCCAAATGTATTGAAGCAGCAACAAAAGCAATAGTTTCACTTGAAACAGTAAATGAAGAAACTGTATCAGAAGCATTACAAAATGCATTTGATTCTACTTATTCACAAACATTAGAAGCAGTTTCTAATTCAGGTAAAAAGAATAAGAAAAATAAACGTGTAAAAGATCCAAATGCACCAAAGAAAGCATTAAGTAATTATATGGTTTATTGTATGAGATATCGTAGTGATGTTCAAGATAAAAATCCAGGATCAAAACCAACAGAAATTTCTAGAATTTTAGGAGCACAATGGAATGCTTTAACACCAGATCAAAAAGCAAAATATATTGATACAACTGTATCAGCTTAATTGAATAATTGAATAATTAAAAAATATTTTATTATACTGAAAAGTATAATAAATATACTAATTTTTAAAATTGAAAAATATTTACTATTGATTTAAATAGTAATAGTAATAAATAAAAATGTCCCAAATATTTTTATATGATTTTATGGATAAAAATCCGTCAGTAAGTTTAGAAAAGTTCATAAACTTTTATAAAAGTAATGATTGCAAAGTAAATGACTTAGTAATTAAACTTGCGTCAACCCCTAAAGTAAAAGAAGATATATTAAATTTTTTATTAGAAGAATATTATATATCAGAATTAGGAATAGATAAATTACTTAATACATCCATTTGTAATAAAAGAACATTAGAATGTATAATAGAATGTATTAAAAATAAAAAAATAGATAGTCATGTATTATATAATAGTATATATTTATCTATAAAAACAAATAATATTTCATCTTTTTATTTCTTAACTTCAAGTCTATTTTGTTCCGATTTATACAATAAAGTTAAAAAGTATATAAAAATGTATCATTTTACAGAACTATATGGTCACTGTATATTACATTTAGAATCCCATGATAAAAATCCATTTATGCATCAATTGTTAAAATGTAATATACCAATAAACAAAAATATTTTATTATGGTTAGCAAGTGATAAATATTATGAAATATTAGCTGAATGTTTTAAAAAAGAATGTTATAACTGTGATATAGAAGCAATTGAAATTGTGTTTTATGTATTAATTAAAAATAAAGATATAACTAAAGAAGAAAGTAACTTAATAATTGAAAGTATACCGTCTATTGATTTTATTCCAATGCATATACAAAATCATTTAAACTATATAAATAGTAATGATAAATGTAATAATCATTTTATTATACAATTATATGATTATTATCAAACAGAAACATTAAATAAGTTTACAATGTATAATGTTGTTAATAAAATTGTAAAAAATATAAATCGATTTGTATATAATTTATATCAATATTTTTGTAGTAATTAAAACAAAATTAAAAATAAAATTTTTATACTTTAAAAAAAGTATAAAAAGGTAGGTAAAAAGTATCTAATTACCACATAAATGAGAAACTTCATCTATAAGATTTTCATAAAATTTATGATTTAAAGTAGATAATATTTCATGATTGATAATTAAAGGATTTCCATAATTAATAGATTTAAAATTTTTAGTGGAAGTAGTAAAATCACAGGTTACAGTATGATTAAAATAAAAAGAAGAGTGTTTTACAAATGTATTAGATGTAATAATTAATCTATTTAATATAGATTTATTTGTCTTTGTAAATATGCTTGATGTAACATCTGTACATCTTGTTTTTTTTGTTGTATCAATTACATAATTATAAAAACTATTAGTTGTATTAAATGTTTTATTGGTATAAGGAATAATATAATTTAAACTAGTTTGAACAGGACATTCAATATAATCTATATTACAAGTATTATTTTTATTCGCAATAGGAACATTTAAAACTTTCAAATTACAATATAAGTTAATATTATTATGATATTTATAATAAGATAATAACTTAAGTTTACTTGAACTAAATGAAATTATGTATGCAGCCAAATAGTAAATTAATACTATAAAAATAATATTAAAGATTAATTTTAATAAAGTTTTAAAGATAGAGTAAATTGTATTAAAAATAGAATAAATAATGGTTAGAAATTTATTTGACTTTTCAATTAAAATAGTCTGAGTTACTATAAATTTTATTAAATATAAATCATCTTTTAAAGATAATATCTTTTTTTCTAATAAATCAACTTTTTCAGCTGGAGTTAATGTAGAATTTTCTGTCATATTGATTATTTCAAATGAATAATATGTTAGTTAACTTGATATATAAAAGTATAAAAAAATCAATTTAGACGGGAGGACGACGTTCCCTGTACCCCCTTCTTTATTATACTTTTTAGTATAGTATAATAAATGTTAAAAAATGAATATAAAATGAAATAAATATAAAAAGAAATGATAAAAGGAGGGGTTATGGGGAACTACGTTCCCCATATTAGAACCAGGCCTTTAAGTAAAGATCATAATCTTGTTGCAATTCTTCCAGTTTAGTTTTTTCTTTTTCAATACTTTCTTCTTTTTTAGCTATTTTTTCATTACATTTTATAATAGCATTTTGAAGTTTAGTTCGTTTAGAGTCAGAATTAACAGTTTGAATTAAAGTTTCTTTATTTTCTAATTGTTGAACTTCTGATTCTAAACTAGTATTTAGTTTATTCAATTTTAATTTAAGACTTTCAATTTTTTCAGATTTTTTATCACGTTGTTTACGTAATTGTTCACGTTTTAATTCACGTTTCATTTGTAAAGTTTGTTTTTTTTCTTTCTTCAATTCAACATTTTTAGTTTTAATTTCGTCAACAACTGGTTCCCATTCTTCTATAATTTGACCTTCGTTCCATTTATGTTCTTTTTTAATATCATTAACATCAGGTGGACGTTGAATATCATTATAAGGAACTAAACCATGTGCATTTGGTTCTTCAATATATTCAGCGATATCTTTCCATTTAAGTTTATATTTGCATTTCTTATCTAAGATAGTATAACATTCTTCATGAAATAAAATTTCATTTTTTTTATCAAATTCGTGAATAACAGGTTCACCATTATTTTCAACACTATTACGAGTGTAACTATTTCCACTTACATGATCACCAGCTAAAAAACGTTTATTTTTATGATTTAAAACCCATGCATCAGCTAAATAGTGACCACAAATAAAGCAGTAATTATCGGACATTTTTGAAATAGTTTATTTTATATTAAAAATTGTAAATAATGTTTAAATTTCAATTTATAAAAAATGTAATTATTTTACTATTTTGAAAAAAACTAGTACAAAAGTAAAACTTAAATTATTTTTGTACTAGTTTTTTTCATTTTTATTATTTTTTAAAATAATAAAAAATAATAAGTATAATAAAAAATGATTAAAAGGAACCTTAGTTAGATCCTTTTTTATACATTTTTTAAATAATGTTGACCAATAATGTAAATAAATTTTTGTATTTGTTCTGTATAAGTTTGATAAGATGGTTTTATAAAAGATTGAAAAGATTTTTCTGAATCTTTTAAATTAAATTCTTCGTTTGAAAAATTAGTATATGTGTTAATGGTAAACCATAAATTAATATATTTTTTTAACCATCTTGTTTTACAACGTTTTAATTCATAATCAAAATTTAACCAAATTTTATTTGCTAATTCAATAATATAATTAGAATAGTTTGGTCTAGTGTGATAATCAAGAAAAATATCTCGTCCTAATTGTTTTGTAAGTTCATTTAAAAGTAATTCTAAGCTATTTCTAGTTATATTTTCATCCAACCAATTTATAACAGTTTGTTTTAACATAGGTAATTTTGTTAAGAATAAATTAGTATGTTTGTCATGAAATAAAGGTTTAAAACCTCCGTCTCTTTGTTGAATTTTGTTTTCAATTGAAATACAGTTTTGTATAATTTTATCAAAAATATCTTTTGGTAGGTGACTAAAGCTACTACAAATAATATTGTTTTTTATATTATTAGCTAAAGTAGAATTATTTAAAATAGATTGGATACATTTATCTTTATTTACAGTAAAATGTTTATAAACATCGGGATTAATACTATTAAACCATTCTTGTTTTTGAATTTGATTTGATGGATCAGGTAGATTATCATTTTTTTTGCCACAAAATACTTTATGAATAATAAAATTTTCAAAAATAGATGGTTTGTACATATCTTTAATATTTTTAAATTGCAAACATTCGATAGAATGTCTAAAACATTTGATAACTTGTATTTGATCATTTAATTGAGTTTTTATTGGATAAATAGAAGTAGAAGATTCATAGTTTGTATCAAATGTTTTTTTTAAAGAAGCAGTAAAACATTCATCAATAAAATTTCCATTTGTAAAACACTGTATCATATCTGTATCATTACTTATTATTTTGATATTACAATTTGGATACTCTTGTAATAAATACTGTGAAAAAACATAAATTTGTTCATCAGCTTCTGTACATGTTCTATCAGATAAACTACATAAATGATCATTTAAATAAAAATGTATAAATCGTTCTATGCTTGCTAATTCATGTATAAATTTTTCATTTCTTTTTGTATTTATTTTTAATATATCAAGTTGATCTTCAATTTCCCATTTTTTTTCAAATGGTATACTTTCTTCATTACTTTCTTTAATTAATTTTTCTTTTTTTTCAAAATATGTATATGTGTTATTGTCAGCAAATCTACTTTTTCCATCTTTATAAATAGGAATATATTTTTTTCTCCAATTAGATGAATGGTTACAATCTCTAAAAAATATAATATTAGATAATGGTATACCTTGTAATTCATTAAAATAATATATAATATAAAGATATGTATCAATATATTTTTCAATTATATAAGGATGTTCATATATATTAAAATTTATATCTTTATTATTTAAATTAATATCTATATCTGGATATAGATTTCTTATTTGTTCCATAATAATACTTCCAAAATTGGCATTATCTATAAGTAAAAATGTAATTTGTTTCATCCTTATTTTTTATATTTTTATTATTGTTTAATAATCTGCATAATAAGAATAAAATATATTTTAAATGGTAGTAAAAAAATATTTTTATTTTCTATTTGTATAATAAATAATATAAAAAATAGAAAATGAAAGATTCAACTAGAAAATGGATTTGTATACCTGCATATATTATTGTCGCATTATGTGCATTATTATGTGCATACTGTAGACTTGAACTTCCTGGATATAAAACAATAAATATGGATTTACTCCATTTTAACTCTGAAAATAAAACAGTAAAAACAGTAGTTAATGTTATCTTATTATTAGCTGCATTAGTTACATTAAGTTGTGCTGTAGGTTGGATGGTAAAAAAATAATATAATTATTTTTATAAATAAAAAATTAAAAGTTTAATAAATAGTGTTCTATTTATTAATAGTAACTATACTTTTATCAAAAAAATGTTAGTAAAAGCAGTTGCAACATTTATACCAAATAAACATTCAGATTTATCTGGAGTCATTCATTTTGAACAATCTATTGAAGGAGGATATACACATATATATGGATATATAAATGGTTTACAAGTAGGTAAACATGGTATACATATTCATCAATATGGTGATCTTACAGCAGGTTGTGAATCAGCAGGTCCACATTATAATCCATTTAAAAAAGATCATGGAGGACCAGAAATGTTGAATAGACATGTAGGTGATTTAGGAAATATAGAATGTGATAATGCATATACAAGTACATTCTTTTCATTAAAAGATAAATATATATCATTAATAGGACCATATAGTGTAATAGGTAGAACCTTGGTAATACATGAAGATGAAGATGATTTAGGATTAACTGATAATCCACTTAGTAAAACAACAGGTAACTCAGGCCCAAGAATAGGATGTGCAATTATAGGAATTGCATCATCAAATTAAAATAAAGATAATTTGATAAAAAATATTTTTATTTATTTTAAATATTAAAAAGAAATACAATCACAATCACAAAAATGTTTAAAAATATAAATGAATGTAATATTATATTTATTTTATTACTATTTTGTATTATACTTTGTGTATTTATTATAATTAACAATAATAAAAGTAAAGGAGAAAATTTTGTTGATATTAAATCAACGTTTTTAAAATATTTAAATGATTATTCACGTTTACCATTAAAATTGTTAAAAGATATACCTTATACAATTTTATATCCATATAAATTATTATCAGGATTTGAAAATCCATATAATTCACCAACAACAGATGTACTTAAGTTTTTATCTACATATGGAAATTATAGAATTATAGGTTTACAATTATGTCGTACCCCATTAGTATCTATAATACGTAATTTATTTAATTATGCAACAACAGGACAATTTAATGAACAATTAAGAGTAAGAGGAATGGATGATATATTTCATTTATGGTTAAATATAACATTAACTAATGGAAGAAATACATTTACAATTAAAACAGAAAAAACATCTATTATAGAATTTAGTGATAAAAATTTATTAGCAAAAGATTGTTTTACAATACAAGGTATCCCGGAAAATAATCAGTTAACATTATATAAATTTTTTGAGAATGCAATTAAAGTACATCCTTTTGAATTTTATTTATATGATGGTCGAAATAATAATTGTCAAGAATATGTAAGATCATTATTAAAAGGAAGTGGTTACTTATCAAATGAAGCTAATACATTTTTATATCAAAATGCACAAGAATTATTTGATAGTTTAGGATTTAAAGGACAAATAGTTGGAAGTTTTGTAAGAAAATTGTCAAATTTAGCTGCAAATGCAACAAGATATATATATGATTAATAAAGGAACCTAGCGCTTGCGCGTTAAAACCTCCTCTTTATTTAATTACTTTTTATTATAACTTTTAATTTACAAATTATAAATATTTGTAAATTGTAAATTTTAAATTTTTAAAAAAAAACTAGTACAAAATTAAATATAGAAATAAAAATGTATTAGTTTTTTTAAATATTTTTAAAAAAGTAAAATTTGAAAATAAAATAGTTAGATAAATAATAAAGATAATAAGATAATAAGATAATAAGATATGTATAATTGTAATTATAATATAGCAAATATTATCTTAGTGCTATTTATTTTAATAGGTTCTATATATTGTTATTCAGGAATGGAACAATTTGGATGGGGATGGCGAAATAGAGGTGGATTATGGAATCCAAATTATATTGGATATCCTTATGGTAGAGGCAGACGAGGATGTAGATGTGGTAGACGAGGATGTAGATGTGGATATGGATATAGAGGAGGATGGTATTGGTAAAATAATTAATTATAAATTACCTTTTGTTTTAATAAGATTTTGTTCATTAATAAATTGATATATATGTAAACCAATAATTGCACTTCCAATAAAAGTAATAAGTTGATTTTTGTATTTCCAATTTGAATAAGCTAGTATAATTAGAACAATACCTGCTAATATACTTTTTAAATGAACTATATATAGTGGAAAACGTTCTTTATTTAAGTAATGTAAACGTTCCCAACATTTAGGACTTAATGATTTTGAATTAAATCTTTCTCCATAATAAAACCATAATGCTCCAGCTATTATACCTATAATAATCCATATTAAAAGATGTTTTAATGTAAACATTTATTATTTACTTTTTATTATTTACTTTTAATATAAGTAAATAATAAAATGTTTTATAATTCAACTAAACTATTTGTTGGTTTAATAATCTTAGCTATTTTATTAGATATTTTACATAATCAAACAATAACATGTATAAAAAATCAAAATTCGTTAATAAAAAAAAGTAAAGTATATTTTATTTTAATTGTTCATCATGTTTTAAATATATTTGCAAATTTTGGTTGGTTACTAAATGATAAACGATTACTTATGTTATATATAATTTCTCCTATATTTATGGTAATATATTGGAAATTTAATAATAATAAATGTGATTTAACATTAATTGCAAATGATATGTGTGGTTGGAATGAAGATACATATTTTAATGATTTTTTTAATATACTTCATTTTAAACGTTATGAAAGTTGGAATAATGTTTATCATAAATTATTCTTATTATTTGGTATTTGTGTTGCTATATATAAATTAGTTAAATACTAATTAATAATCATATTTGCAACAATCCAACCTAATGCAAAAAATACAGTATCACCTACACTATTTATAAATGTATCTGATTTTTGTTTTCCACCAGGCCAAAATGTTAAATAATGATCTATAAAGTAAACTCCTTGTTTACTATTTTCAATAATTTCAAATAAAATATGAAGTAGTAAACTTATAGTAAAGTTAATATTAAAAAATCTAAATAGTATACCAACGGCAAAATGTAATAAACTATATTTATCCATAAAAAATTGACCCATTTATTGTTTATATTTTTATACTTTATAAAATATAAAAGATAAAGAGTAATAAAAATGATTTTTAATTTATTATTAGTATACTAATAATAAATTAATACTAATTAATAATTAATAATTAATAATTAATAATTAATAATGAATTTAAGTGATAATGAATCTAGGTATATATTTGGTATAACATTATTAGAATATACTAAAACAACAATAAAATTTGCAAATTTATGTGATCAAAGTATGTATATACCTAATAGTGTAAAAAATAGAATAAAACATGTAGTAAATGTATTAATTGATATAGTAACAATTTATACAAATATATTAAAAAGAAATAATAGATTGTAAATAAAACAATACTATTTTATTTACAATCTATTATTTCTTTTTGAGTAAATCGCGTATTTCTTTTAATAATTCAATAACAATAAAAACATCTTCATTTGTGATAGAAGATGAAGATACATTTTCTTTTTTAATATTTTCTTTTTTATCTTTGCTTCTAGTTTGAATAGAAGTTTTCGTTTTAGTTTCAGTGTTATTAATTCTATTAATAGCTCCATTTAATTGATTCATAGTTAAATTATATTTTGTAAGTAAGTTTTCTTTTGAAATTCCATTTTTAAAATCAGTAACAGCTAAATCTCCAATGTGATATTTAATATCACCAACTTTTTTATCTAAAGCAATAGCAATTTCTTGATAAGAAATTTTTTTATTGCAATATTCAAGTAAAATATTATTTTGTTCTTCTGTCCAGATTGGTTTTGACATTTTTAATACTATATAGTATTAAAAAAATATGTTTTTAAATAAGTTATTTGTTTATATTGTATTTAATTAGATTGATCAATTTCAGTAAAAGTAGCACATTTTTCTTCTTCTTCTTCGTCTAATAAAGATCGGAAACGAACTGTTTTCCATTTACCAGCAATAGGATTACCCCATCTACGACTTAAGTCTTCTCTAAGTTCGATTTTATTAGGACATTTACTATTAGTATAAGTAGCTTTATACCAGTCGACAAATACATTGTAAACTTCAGATAAAGCAAGACCGTTATTTTCAGGAGTATAATCCATTTTAATATTTTCATTAATGAATTGTAAGAAGAAATCATTGTTTTCACGATAAGCACGAGTAGCTTCAGTAACTTTAGGTGGATCAACCATTTCACTAAGTTTAACATTTTTAAGTTGTTTATAACGTTGAAGAATGAACCACATAAAAGGAGCTCTCATATGAGGAATTTTTTCACTGAAATCATTATCACGAGGAAATATTTTTTTAGTTTTTTGTTCTTCGAATGTTTTAGGTACAGATGAAGCATTTTTTGGAAAACAAGATTCAAACATTAAAACACGAACACGATTCCAAGTAGCTTGATCATCAGCAGAAAGACGTGGAAGTTTATTACAAATTAAAGCAAGTTTAAACATAATACGAATTTCACGACCATTTTTAAATAAACCACGAACATACATACTATCATTACCAGTTAATTCTTTTAACATACCTGCATTAATCACATCTTTACCATCTGGTTCTTGCATAACAGCAAAACGACGACC
>JACCDO011914615.1_pt1 | contig 10484 bp, 10 predicted proteins | sample 7446101 | NCBI WGS metagenome assembly JACCDO01 (sample SAMN15323440, study PRJNA562643) | freshwater metagenome | isolation source: river surface water | place: USA:Blue River Watershed | collected 2017-08-16
ACATCCGAAAAGAGTCAGTCAACATCCGAAAAGAGTCAGTCAACATCCGAAAAGAGTCAGTCAACATCCGAAAAGAGTCAGTCAACATCGTTAACACGTCTAAATGCATCTCTAAAATCTGTGAAATCCAAAACTCGTTGTTACGAGGAGATCATCAAGACGCTTATCGACAATACGACGCTCTCAGACGAAGCTATTCAAGTGTTAATCGACAAGATGATCAGTTTCGTGTAATAGAACAAGTAACGTTAAGTTTACCCGAAGCTTAACGTTACAAAAAGGAGAAAAATGAAATTAGAAAAAATCGCAGAAGAATTCCAAAAATTAGATCCTGTTAGTCAAGCTTTGCACATTGCTTTAATGCCTTGGTATAAAAGATATTGGCTAACTGTACGTTTACAGATAGCTGTTTGGTGGTTAAATTTTCGATTCAATATTAATTTTTTAAAACACCCAATAGCTTTATTAAGACTAGTAAGAAGCTATATATTTTTAGGCTTTGCTAATTTATTATTAGAGCTTGTTAAATTTTATCTACGTTTTCAAAAGGAAGAAAAATAATGTCGCAGTTAAAACAGTATACAGTTAACTCAATACGTAATTTTGAAGATCTTAAATATATAGCTAGTTTATTTGCCCAAGCTCAAACTTTTGGTAAAGACTCACCGCAAGTATTAGCTGTAAAAATAATGGCGGGTATAGCTTTTGGTTTAGATCCTTTTAGTGCGGCTACTTCTTTACACGTTATACAAGGTAAAGTAGTCATGTCAGCAGGTTTACAAGCGCGTTTAATTAAGCAGCATCCTAAATATGATTACATGGTAAAAGAAATAACCAACGAAAAATGTGAAATTATTTTTTACTGTGATGACAAAGAGTGCGGTACGTCGGTATTTACTATAGATGATGCTATATTAGCTAAACTTAATAGTAAAGATAACTGGAAGTATTATCCAAAAAACATGCTTTTTGCTCGTGCTATATCTAACGGAATTCGTTGGTTTTGTCCTGATGCGTTAGGTCAAAGTGTTTATAGTGCAGAAGAACTAGAACTACCTACTAAAATAGTAGACGGCGACGTTGTTTATGACGATAGTAAAGTAAAAGCAGTTGCTCATATTTCCGAAGGATTACCTTTTGATTGTGAAGAAACTGCATTAGAATGGGCTAAAGAGTATTTATCTTGTACTCTAGAAGAAGCTGTTAAGTTGTTTCATTCGACTAAAGAGGATACTAACGGAAAAAAAGGTTTAAATTTTTATTTGCGTGTTTGTGAAATAAAAAGAGGTGAGTAAATGCCTGTAATTTTTCATGCTACTACAAATATAACACGAAAGTTAGAAGGGATGTTATATCCTTTAGATTGTTATCATGATGGCATTATAAGCTTTATAGAGATAACGTCTTTTAGCTTAGCTTTTTCAGTAACACACGAACAATGGGATTTAGCTGGCGTAGGTCTTTTAACCATTGAATATAAAGGAAAAGAGTGTTTAGGTTTTGATTTTAGATTCTTTGTGGAAATACTTTTAAGTCTAAGAGAAATTAATATGCGTATAAATCAATTTTATACTAATATGGAACGGAAGATTGACGTTTTTAGCTAAATAATAATTTTAAAAATGATTAGACATGTGATTAATAGCGCATGTCTATTTTATCGGGATATGGGGTCTAAAACCCTGCCCTTTAGCGTAGCTCAAAATGTCTGTGGACTGGATGCGACGGGGAGTATTGGTCACAATACTCTAGTTGGCACAGGACGAAGCAGAAAATCTAAATCGCAAGTTTTAGAATCCCCCACTATAACGACGTTAGGAGCTTAGTGGCGGGAGTATCTCAATAGAAAGAGAATATTTTTCTCTTAGAGCCGAAGGACAGTTGTAAATAAAATCTTGACACTTTTCTACTTCTCAGTTAAAGTAGGATTATGAAATAAATAAAAGCCATGCAAATAATTAAAATGAAAAGCAAAAGAGGTAAGACAACATATATTGGTATAAAATTTAAAGCTGAGGTAGTTAAAGTACAATCTAGAACAAAAGCTTTAGATATTATTGAATCAATACAATCTGATGTCACATTAACTTTAGAAAAAGCTAGTCACCATTTTAGATTATTTGCCAATGGCTTAGATTTAGGACGTATCTCAAAAAGAGATTTTTTAATTTTACAGGAAAAACAAAATGAAAGTTACTCTTCAAGCATTCGACAAAGCCAATCAAGTTTATGTCCAACAAGTAGAAGCACGTCTCAAACTAACGTACAGCCAAATAACCAGTCTTCAAAATCAACTTCAATCGTCTTACATAACACACACAACTGGGGGACTTCAAATTCTCTGGACGGAGAGCAGTTCTGCCAAACATACCGCCATTCGGAGTCAAGTAGCAATATCGGACTGGTTTGCGGACAAACATCGGAGGATTTCGAGCTTGACAATACTGGCGAAGCGTTTGGAGTCATGGCTACAGGCTTACAACACCTTACACAGTGCTTTCGATATCTCTATGACTGCCAACAACAACTTGGTAGAGACCAACAACAACTTGGTAGAGACCAACAACAACTTGGTAGAGACCAACAACGAACTAAAAGAACTTTCACAAAAAGAATTAGCCTTGCAGAAGGAAGAATCGCAACTACGCGAGACTTTATATCGCGAGCTATTACAAATAACTAAAGAACAAAATTCTTTAAGTTTCAAATTATATGATTCTGGCGAATTAACTGATGAAGAAATGTCTACTCTTGTCGCGTTAAGAAAAAGAATAAGGGAAGTTAAAGAATTTTTAAATTTTAGCTACAAACAAAGCTAAAATCGATAAAAACTGGATTAATAATTAGCGTTAATCCAGTTTTTAACTAAAACATAAAATAGGAAAAAGATGCAACTAAATAACGAGCAAGAATTTATTGTAAATCAGTTTATAAAAGGAGAAAGTTTTTTAATTAATGCGGTGGCAGGATCGGGAAAATCTACTTTATTACGTTATTTGTGTCATACGGAATATGCAAAAAGTAAAAAAATATTATTAGTAGCTTTTAACAAACATATTGCTGATGAAATGAAATTTACAGTACCCAAGAATGTAACAGTTAGTACTTTGCATTCATTAGGTTTACGTTTATTATCAAATCTGGAGGGAAGTTATAAACTTAGTTCTATTGGTACTCATGATTTATATAAGAAGTTAAAGCTAAAACGTGATAATATAATGCGTTATGGTGATTTTGAACAGTATTGGCAAATAGTACGATTAATGTGTCCTACTTGGTTACATTCGTCATTGTGGGTGGAAAAGACAAAACAGCTTGTAGAATTATGGGCGCAACAAAATATAGATTTGTCTTGGGTAGAAAAAGCTTTTGAATTGCATAATAATACACGTAAAGAAACAGGTAGTATCGATTTTACTGATATGCTCTGGTTGCCTTCAATCGATAAAAAAGTAAAAGCAGGGGTTTATGATTGTATTCTGATTGATGAGTGCCAAGATTTGAATAATGCGCAATTAGCGTTAATCAGAAAAATTAGTTTACCTACAACACAAATAATAGCTGTAGGCGATCCTATGCAATCTATTTTTGGTTTTAGTGGGGCAGGAATCGATAATTATCCTTTAATTAAAAAATTATTTAATATAGAAGCTGTTTATAATTCCAGTTATTGTTATCGTTGTCCTTCATCGCATTTAGATTTAGCTCGTAGTTATAATCCTATTATACGTAACGTAAAAAGCGATCTAGGCTTAATCGATCATAGAGAAAAATTAGATATTACAACTGTTCCCAGCCATAGTTTAATTATCGCGCCAACATATAAATTATTAATTGATACGTTACTCGATGCTTTAGATAAGGAAATTCCAGTACAATTAAAAGGTGTTAATTGTTTTTCTGGTATTTTAGATTCCATTAAGACTAAAGGATATTCTCAGGGTTTAGATGATATCATTGAAAAAACTAAAAATAAAATAGAATATACTCCTAGGTTGCCTTCCACAAAAGATATTTTAAGAGATCTTGAAATAAAATTAGAAATAATAGAAGAAATTATTTGTCTTAATAAAGGGCAAGAAACTTTAAAACGCTTCTTATACCAGATACAAAATAGATCTTTAGATTCAAGAATAATTGTAAGTACTATACACAGGGCTAAAGGACTAGAAGCTCCTTTTGTTGCTTTATTTACCGATGATAAATATCAAAAACCTTCATCTGAAGAGGATTTAAAACTAAATTATGTAGCTGTTACTCGAAGTCAACAGGAGTTAGTTATAATTGGCTAATCAATTTGTACGTCTTAATCCATGTCCTGTTTGTGGTTTGAATAATAAGAATTGTTGGAAGGTTCGAGGCTCTAATATTTATCATTGTAATAAACCTCAACGTAATTTTACTTTTACTTTATTAGAAGGAAAAGACAAATTTGGTTTTTCTCGCTATCTTCATCCTAGTGAAATAGCTATTAGTACTTATATAGAAGAAGCGGAAGAAACCATTGAAAGTAAAGATAAACATATACGATTTAGTTTGTTAGTATTAGAAAATAAATCAAAAAATAAAGATAGGTTAAAACAACGTAATTTAGATGAAAAACAAATAAATTTAATATTCGATCGAATATTTGAGGTAGATAAAGATAGAAGTTTAGGACAGGTAATAGCAGGAACAGATATTAACGGAGTTTGGCGCAATCAGAGTGGTCTTTATGTAGCAACTAAAGGAGTAGATAATTTATTACGCGACGGTCAAATTTTGACTAATAGTGGTAAACCTAAATATATTTGGGGTAAATCTCATGTGAGTAAAAAACTTGAGTCAGGCAATTTACCCTATCAATATGCCTGTTTTACCGAGCGACCTTTAGCTTTGTGTATAACTGAAGGCATATTAAAACCTTTAATTAGCGCGGCGTTATATCCTTGGTATGCTTGGTTAGGTTTTTCTGGAGGAAGATCGACGCAACAGGAAATTGATGAAGTAGTCGAACACGCTAAGTTATTAAATATAAAGTATATCTTCATTTTGCCCGATGCAGGTAGTTTTCTGAATGACGCTATCGTATTAAATTATCGTAGGACTTACGAGATGATAGCTAAGAAACTACCAGTAGCTATTGTTTCTTGGCAGCAACTGTACGATAAACAAAAATTAGATTGTGATGAAGTTAATTGGCAAGATAAAAGTATCTATTATAGGAGTTCTATTCTTTATACTAAACAAGAAGATATTTTAGACGTTAATAAATACTTTTGGGGCTATAAAGGGCAAAAAATATATAACAATCTTGTTTGCACGGGAAATGACTCTACTAACTGGTTAGATAGTATTAAAAAAAGTAGTAAGACTTTTCATTTAGTAAATTTACCTGTTGGTGCGGGTAAATCACACGCTATAGGAGATATTAACATAGATAATCCAGTATATTATTTGTCACTGCAACCAGATTTACCTGCAACAAAAAATTTAGCTATTTGGGATAGATTTCCAATACGTTATAGTGAAATCAAAGAAAATAAAAAAAGTAAAAATAAAGTAGGAAAAGAAAGTAATGGTAATTGCCTTTATGCATACGAACATACTAAACTACTTAATGCTACTGATGAAATAAATATTTGTAGTTTATGTGAGAAAAAACAGTTGTGTAGTACTAGCCAAGGAGAAGGTTACGGTTACTTATATGAGATACGTAATTTTTATAAAGATAAAATAAAAGTTAGAATTCATGCAAAAAGTTTAACTGCGATAAGTAATGACTCATATATTATTATAGATGAAGTTAAAAGTGCCTGTCCAGCAATAAATAGCCAGTTTATTTCTTTTAAAGAACTTTATTTGTTGGAAAAATTATTTAGTGATAAATTAAATTTTTATTTTTTTGTTCGTCAGTTAGAAAATCAAGTAAAAACTAAATTTTTTGGGATTGAACATGAAGAAATACTAAAATTAATAGGGCTACTTAACTTTGATGATATAGATATAAAAGAAGAAAATACTAAAGTATTGATTTACATAATAAAAACTATTCAGAGAGAAAAAAATAAAAAAACTAAAACTTTCTTACCTTCGTCAATTCTTTATTTTTTATATGAAAAAAATGCTCGATTTTATGCTACAAAGGGAGGTTTACAGATAATAACAAAAAATAATTACAATCATTTATTTAATGCAGAAAAAGTTATCTTCTTAGACGCGACATTACCAAAAGAAATATTAAACTTATACTATGATTTAACAGAAGTTACTACTTATTTTGCTAAACCTTATACTAATAACTTACTGATCACAGTTGTTCCTGATTTTGATATTGATATAACGAATCAAAGCAATAAACCTAAGGTGATTCAGAAACTTCAAAACACCTTAATAGCACAAGGTTTTTCTATTATAACGTGGAAAAAATACGCTACAGAAGATAGTCTAGTTTTTTTATCGACTAGTAGAGGGAGTAATAAATTTGAAAAAGCAAAAAAAATAGCGATATTAGGATTACCTCGACCACATTATGGCGTAGTAAAAGAAGAATGGCTATTACTTGAAGGACAGAAGAAAGATATATCATTAAAGCAGTATTACGACTATTTAGTACTTTCTGAATTAGAACAAGCTATTGGGCGTTTACGTAATACAAGACGTAAAGATGAAGCTTTAGAATGTTTAATAATAAGTAAAGATTTTGCGTTAGAAAATTTACCTTATTATAATAGTAGATACCAATCGATTAAACACTATGACATTTTTTGATATTGTAGAAAAAGAACAAGTATTTTCTTTCGATTTAGAAACTTATTCATCTAGTTATCAGCATAGTGAATATGCTTTAGTTCCTCAATTAGGTAAAATTCGGTTAATAGCGTTAGCTTGCGGTAACAGCAGTTTAGCTATAGATCTTGGCTATAATTACGAGTTACTTACCGAAGAATTGAAAGAAAAGTTAAGACGTTTAACTTCTTTTATGCAAAACAAGAATATAGTTAAAGTAGTCCATAATGCTATGTTTGATCTGCCTTTTTGGGCTATTTTTGCTCGTGATTATCTGTGTTTAGAAATACCTAATTATAATAATATTATTGATACTCAACTTTGTTCCCAATGGATATGGGCAGGAATTGATTATACTTCGGGTTTTTCTCATTCATTAGCTCATTTAGCTAAAAGAGTATTAAATATCGATCTACCTGATAAAGCACTGCAAAAATCAGATTTTGGCTCTTTTATTTTAGCAAAAGAGCAAACTGATTATGCAAAGAAAGACGCGGACTTAACGTTAAAAATATATAAACAGATAAAAGATCAATTTTTAAGCACGCAGCCACAATATTTAGCTTTTTTGAAGTTAGTTAATAATACTATACCTGTTTTTGTAGATATGATGTTGAGAGGCTTTCCTGCCGATATTAATCTAATAGAAAAAAATTATAATGCGCATAAAGAAAAAATGCTAGAACTTACTGATATTTTTAAAAAAATATATCCAGCTTTAGAAATAACTTCAGTAACGCACAAAGTAGCTGAATATATTTTATCTGTCTATCCAGAGGCATCAAGCTATATTACTCGTAAGTCTAAAAAAGATTTACCTATGGTAGATAAAAAAGAAGTAGCAATAATAGCAAATCATTTTAATTGTGAAGGTTTGCAAGCATATCTATTAGCTAAATCGTTAAACAAACGTTTATCTGTATACGAACAATTTATAAGTTGTTACTCGAATGGTGTTGTATATTCTACTTTTCGCCTTGCTGCAAATTCTGCAACGGGAAGAGTTTCTTCAGGACAGATTGGTGGTATTTTTGGATCTAATCAACAAAATCATCCACGTCCGTATGAAGAAAATCATCCTTTATATGAGTGTGGAAATATACGTGATTGTTTGCGCGCTCCTGAGGGATTTAAGTTAATTATTTGTGACTATTCATCGGCACATTCGCGTATAGCTGCCGAGTTATCGCAAGATGAGATGTTAATACGAGCATATAAAGAAAATTTAGATATACACTGTTTAACCGCAGCAAATTTAGTACTTAGTTTTGATTTTTTAAACACTTCTATACCTGAAGATTGGAAAATAGGCGATCTAGATACTAGATATAATAAAATTGTAGAAGCTTATAAAAGTAATGATGCTTTAGCTAAGAAGCTAAGAAACTATTCAAAAACTACTTTTTATTTAGCTTTAAATTTTGGAGGTAAAAAACGTCTTTTTGATACTTTTTTGGGTGAAGTTTCATTAGCACAATGTGAAATAATTTTAGCTAATTTTTGGGCTACTTATAGCGGTTTATATAGCTTTTGTCGAAATCTACCTAATTTAACTAAAAAAGTATCTACGGCTATAAATGGTGTGTATTATAAAACATATCGAATGCCAACAGGTTTAAATAGATATTTTCGTCTCTGGGATGGTGAATATGGACAGCAAGTTAAAATTAATGACTTGGTTTCTAGCCAGTGGCTACTTTGTGAAGGTGTTGCTATGTTTAGTGCTATGACTAATATATATAATACTTTCAAAAGTAATAGTCATTGGCTAGCTCGATTAGTTACCGTTAATCATGATGAAATAGTTTGTATGTGTAGTGAAGAATATGCTTTAGATGTCGCATCTTTTGTTCAAGAAGCTATGGATCGAGGTATGAGCCGTTGGGTAAAAAGTTTTCCCGCTACTGAAACAAAAGAAGTTAATGATTTAATAGCTAGATGTTGGTCGGATAAATAGAGATAGATAATTCAAAACTAGATTCATCTAGATGCTGTACAATTAATCGATCTATTTGTTTAGTTGTATCATTTGCTAAAATGCCAGCTTTAACTAAAGCATCCATTACCGCGCCGCTTAAATTATCTAGATCACATCGAGAATAATTACCACTAAATTTTAGATTTAAAGTTATAGGATAATCTAAGCAAGAGTTTAACTGTAGTTTAAAAAGGTTAGCTAAATCTCTCTGGTTTTCGACGTACTTTTGCGGATTGTACACAATCCCGCTATGGGGATTAAAGCGTGGTCTGGTTTTGGGTATAATTTTTAGGTCGGAAATTATTGCATTTTGCATTAAAACTATGCTACCTTTATAGTGGACTATATTAGTATCAAAAATGTTAATAGCTTTTGAGGGAATTGATGGAGCAGGTAAAACTACGCTAGTTAGACAAGTCGCTTACCTTTTATGTACTAAAAATGTACAAGTGAGTATTATTGCTTTCCCTACGAAATCTAGGTTTGGTCAGTTGGCAAGAAGCATTATTAATGCAGGCGATAATCTAGATAATTTACAAAAAGTGTGTTATTTAGATTTTTTACATATGCAGCCAAAATTAATGGGCGACCAATTGGTTCTATTAGATCGTTATATCTGGAGCAATATTGTCTATAATTCTAGTACTGATTTTTTTGACTACGATGAGTTAAAGTTACCCGATTTGACTGTTTATATTGATGAAGATGTCGACATTGCTTTTAGTCGAAGTAAAATAGATCGGCTAACGGCTGATATAAGTAAACAAAAAGAAAGACAAAGTACCTATGAACTATTGACGAAGCAAATTGAGTCTGATAAACTGTTATTTATAGATAGAAAACAAGCAAATAAAGGAGAGTTAATCACAAACACAATACATTCTAAGATTTTAGAACAAAGACCAAGTTATTAACTAATTCAAAAACTGTTTCAAGTAATGGAACTAAGTTTCTCCAAGAGCCAAATAATATGTAATTGTTTTTGTAGTAAAGCCGTTCTATCTTGAAGATAGAACGGGGTTCTCGATTTATTTTTCTTATGCTTTTAAATGATAAACAAATACTAGAATTGTGTGTAAAGGAAGATTTAATTCGTCCTTATGCTATGCAAACTAAAGTACTTGGTGGGAACAAGGTTATATCCTATGGTCTTTCTAGTTATGGCTACGATTTACGTTTAAGTAATACAGAATTGTTACTAATAAATAATTCCTCTACTTTATTAGACCCAAAATACAGTAATAGTGAAAATTTTATTCCTTTACTGTTAAATACAGATAATACTGGGATGTATTGGCGCGTACCTGCTAATTCTTGTGTGTTAGGTACAACGTTAGAACTTGTACATATGCCTGAAAATCTTACTGCGATCGCTCTGGGTAAATCCACTTATGCTAGAAATGGTGTTGTAGCTAACGTTACACCAATCGAAGCAGGTTGGTGTGGACACATTACAATAGAATTATCTAACACTTCTAGCAAAACAGTTAAAATTTACGCTGCTGAAGGAATTATTCAACTTTTATTTTTTAAAGGAGATAAATGTTTGACTTCTTATGCTGACAGAAAGGGCAAATATCAAAATCAAACTGAAAAAGTTTTTTTTAGTACTTGACCAAGAAATTGGGATACAAGCCCCGTCCTTCTAGGACGGCTTTGTGTTATAATTAATGTGGTTGAAATCCCCACCTAAGAGTGCAGCGATATATACTCATCAGAGTTGAAACCGGGACTGCTC
>JACCDO011927655.1_pt1 | contig 10484 bp, 9 predicted proteins | sample 7446101 | NCBI WGS metagenome assembly JACCDO01 (sample SAMN15323440, study PRJNA562643) | freshwater metagenome | isolation source: river surface water | place: USA:Blue River Watershed | collected 2017-08-16
GAACCGCTCCCGCATGGTCCCCACGAGCGAGACGACCGCGTCGCAGCCGGCGAGCGCGCCGTCGAGGGCCTCGTCGTCCTGGAGATCGAACACCGCGGCGTCCGGGTCCCGTCCCAGGGGATGCCGCGCAGCCGTGGCAGGTCGCACGTGCGGCACGACCCTGTGGCCCCGCGCGCGCAGGCGCGGGACGAGGACCACGCCCGTCGCACCGGTGGCTCCCGCGACAAAGACCCGCATCAGCTCTTCCTCCCCGAGGCGGCGGGGGGGCTCCCCGCGTGGTGGTAGGGTTCCCCCGCACGGATCGTGCAGGCCCGGTAGACCTGCTCCGCCAGGAGCACGCGCGCCACGGCGTGGTTCAGGACCATCGGCGAGAGCCGAACGACCCGCCACGCGCGGTCCCGCACCGCCTGCGTGTGCCCGAAGGCGCCCCCGATGGCGTAGATCAGGTGGGTGGCGCCTTCACGGGCGGCAGCCTCGAAGAGCTCGGCGAAGGCCTCGCTGGAGAGATCCTTCCCCCGCTCGTCCAGGACGACGAGTCGCCCGCGCGCGGGCACACCCGCGAGCAGTCGGGCGCTCTCCTCTTCGCTCGAGCCCGCCGGGTCGAGGACCTCTTCGCAGGGGAAATACCGACGCGTGCGCGCGAGGTACTCCCCGCAGGCCTCGTCGGCCCAGCCCGTGCGACCCGCGCGGACCGATCGGACGACGAGCTTCACGCGGGGTGTGCGGGTGCGTCGAGCTGGAGGCGCACGCGCGGCGCGTCCGACCACAACCCCTCGAGGTCGTAGAAATCCCGCAAGGAAGCGTCGAAGACGTGCACGATGACATCCCCGAAATCGAGGAGCACCCAGCGGCTGGCTTCCAACCCCTCGACGCCGATGGGCGACACGCCCGTGGCCCGCAGGTCTTTCACCATGCCCTCGGCGATGGCGCGCACCTGCCGCCGGCTCGAAGCGCTGCAGATGAGGAAGCTGTCGCAGAACGAGGCGCGGCCGCGAAGGTCGAGGAGGACGATCTCCTCGGCCTTGCGAGCGTCGGCAGAGCGCGCGAGGGCCTGCGCGCGTTCGTGCACACCGGAACCGTTCCGGTCGGGGGCGGCGGTGGGAACGGCGGACGAACGCGTGGGCGTGGCGATGACGACACCTCCAGCCCTCATGTATCCACGCGCGCGAAGGCAGTCAGCACCACGTACCGCACCCCGTCCAGTTCGAGGCTCCGTCCCTCCAACCGCAGCTTCGCGCCCGCGAGCCCCTCCTGCACCATGGCCTCGAGGACGGCCGTGGCGACGAGGAGGACCCCATCTTCCACGCGGTAGGGGGCGGCCACGCGCGAGGGGAGCGCGTTGTCCGTCGGGGTGACGGGGCCAACCCACGAAAACGGCGCACCCTCTTCGAGGACCCGCCGCGCGGTCATCCCCGTCGTGAACGAGCAGTTGGCCCCCAGGAGTTCCTTGCTGCGCGCGCTGTGCGCGGCGTTGTCGGGCAGGGATGTAGCGTCCGCGGCGGGTTCCACGGCGACCGGAGCGGCGGCCGCCCCACGCGCCTCCCGTGCGAGCGGGTCCGCCGCGCGCCCCACCCCTGACGCGGCGACCGCCCACGTGAACGTGATCCACAACCCCACGCACGCCCTCCGCGACCAGACGCCTCAAGGTACCGCGCGGGGCGGGCGTGGCAAGCGCGCCTCCTGTCACGAGATGTGCCGTCCACGGGACGAGGTGTCCGCGGCAGACGGCGCCCGACGTGCCCCCACCCGCCGCCCGTTCCCACGCCGCGCGCTAAGAGGCCCACCGTGTCCTTCGTCCAGGTCGCCGTTCCCCTCCCCGTGCACGGGGCCTTCACCTACGCGGCGCCCGCCGCCCTGGGGGAGCTCGCGCCGGGGGACGAAGTGCGCGTCCCCTTCGGAAAGCGCACCCTCCACGGGTGGGTCGTGGCGGTGGCGGACACGTCGGACGTCGAGGCCCCGCGCGCGGTGCTCGAGCGTGGTCGCGCGGGGGCGTTCACCCCCGAGCAGCTCGCGCTCTACCGTTTCGTGGCGGACTACTGGCTCGCGCCGCTCGGCGAGGTGATCGCGGCCGCCACCCCGAGCGGGGGGAGTTCGCGGACGCGTCATGTCTACGTTCCGACCGAGGCCGGAATCCTCGCGCTCGCGGGGGAGGACGCCGCGGGGCCCCTCTTCCGCGCGGACGAGCCCACCGCCGCGCCGCGGGGCCCCGTCCCTTCGGGAGAGGTAGCGGTGATCGTGCGGGAGGTCGTGTCCCGTCCGCGGACGACCCGCGCCGCGCTGGAGCGGCGCCTCCACGACGAGGTCGAGGACGTCGCGCGGGCCCTCGCGAGCGCCGTGGCGCACCGCTGGATCGTCGGGGAGGACGAGGAGGTGCGGGGTGCCCAGGACCTCGAGCGCTGGGCGGTGCGGGTTGGTGCAGACCAGGCGGCGGCGACAGGAGGGACTCACACAGAGGCACAGAGACACAGAGAAGAGGAAACAGGGTTCAAAGGGGGCGGGGCCGTGGGGCCCCGCAACGCCCCGGGCACGACGCGGGACGACAACGATGGGACGCCTCCGGGGGAGGCGTTGCGGAGGGGCACGCCGCCGCGATTGGCCCCGTCAGGGGCCTCGAGCGGCGAGCGTGGGGAGGATGCGTCCGCCGAAGGCGGCGCCGCGTCAGGCGCGGCGAGCACCGGACCCCGCCCCCGGAGGTCGCCATCCAATGGCGACCGCGAGGGGGCGGGCCCCCCTCCGCCCCCAGCAACGTCCGGCAAGCAAGCTCGCGCAAAGGCACTCACCCCGCCCGTTCCGCCCGTCCGCTCCCCGGAATCCATCGCCATGGCTGGGCTTCGGTCAAACCTCCCGCAGGTGCGGGAGGCCCTCGCGCGCGTGAGCGCGGGCCCCTGCCGCGCCTCCGAGCTCGACGCGAAGGCCCTCGCCGTGCTCGTGAAGAAGGGGCTCGTCGCCATCGAGGAGCGTCCCCGTCTGGACGCCTGGCAGCCCGTCCCCGCCCGCACCACGCCACCGCCCCTGAACGCCGCGCAGGAGGCCGTCGTCGCGGCGGTGGAGGGCGAAGGCACCTGGCTCCTCCACGGGGTCACCGGCGCCGGGAAGACCGAGGTCTACTTGGCCCTCGCGGCGCGGGCGCTCTCCGCGGGGCGGCAGGTCCTCGTGCTCGTTCCGGAGATCGCGCTCACGCCGCAGCTCCTCGACCGCTTCGCGGCGCGCTTCGGGGAACGCGTGGCCGTGCTCCACAGCCAGCTCACCGGGGCCGAGCGCCTCCGGGAATGGCGTCGCATCCGCGAGGGCGCCGCCGACGTGGCCGTGGGGGCCCGCAGCGCGATCTTCGCCCCCTTCCGCGCGCTCGGACTCGTCGTCGTGGACGAGGAGCACGACGATTCCTACAAGCAGGAGGAGGGCGTGCGCTACCACGCCCGGGATCTCGCGGTCGTGCGCGGACGCTTCGCGGGGTGCCCCGTCGTCCTGGGGAGCGCCACCCCGAGCCTCGAGAGCTGGGAGAACGCCCGCACAGGGCGCTACCACCTCGTCCAGCTCCTCCAGCGCGCGACCCCCCGCGCGGTCCCGACCCTCCGCGTGATCGACATGCGCGCCGAGCCGAAAGACCCCCCGACCGGAGAGGGCAAACGTCCCCGCGAGCCCCTCCTCGCCGCGCCCGTGCGGGAGGCCATCACGGAGGCGCTCGCGGTCGGCGGCAAGGCCATCCTCCTCTACAACCGTCGCGGGTACGCCACCTTCGTCGAGTGCCCGGGGTGCGGGGCCTCCCAGGAATGCCCGAGCTGCGGGATCGCCCTCGTCTACCACCAGAAAGTAGGGCGCCTCGACTGCCACACGTGCGGATTCCACCGTCGGTTCCTGCCGAACTGTGGGGTCTGCGGGTCCGAGGTGGAGGTTCTGGGGCGCGGGACCGAGCGCGTCGAGGAGGCCGTGTCGGAGGCCTTCCCGGGCGTCCCCGTCGGACGCATGGACGCGGACACCACCGCCGAGCGGGGTGCCCACGCCCGCATCCTCGACGACTTCCGCGAAGGGCGTACGCAACTCCTTGTCGGGACGCAGGTCATCGCGAAGGGGCACGACTTCCCGGACGTGCACGTGGCCGCGGTCCTCGGGGTCGATCACGTCCTCGGGATGCCGGACTTCCGCGCCGCCGAGCGGACCTTCGCGCTGGTGACCCAGCTCATCGGTCGGGCGGGACGCGGGAGCGTCGCCGGGAAGGTCTTCCTCCAGACGCGTCACCCCGATCACCCCGTGTTCGCCTGCGTCAACGACATGGCGGCCTTCGCGGAGCAGGAGGGGCGGATCCGGCGCACGTTGGGGTATCCACCCTACACGCGGCTCGTGCTCGTACGCCTCGAGGGGGTGGACCGCACGGCGGCGCTCGCGGCCGCGTCGGAGGTCGCGCGCCTCGCGCGGGCGCGGGCCCCGGAGTTCCCGGGGGTGGACGTGCTCGGTCCGACGCCTGCCCCCCTCCCGCGGGCCGTCGGGCGCTGGCGCTTCCAGGTCTTCCTGCGGGGGCGCAACCTGCAGGCCTTCCGCGCCTTCCTGAAGGCCGTGCAGCCGGAGTGGCGCACGGCCCCCGGCGTGCGTCGCATCGTCGACGTGGACCCACGCGGCCTCGCCTGAGCCCCCGCAGCGAAGGCGAAAACATGACGTTCAAGGCTGACAGCCGAGGGCGTGTGCCTACGTCCTCCGCATGACGCGCACCCTCCTCGAACGACCGCCCGCCGCCGACCCCCGCACCCCCGCTGCGCCTGGGACCGCGAGCCTCCTCGACCTCGTCTCGAACCTGCAGGATCTCGACCGCTTCCGCGCGCAGACCTGGGAGGGCAGCTTCGCCGAGTACCTCGAACTCGTGCGCGCGCGTCCGGCGATCGCACGGAACGCCTGGCAGCGTCTCTACGACTGCATCGTGAGCTTCGGGTCGGAGACCCGCATCGAGCATCGTAAGCCGATCGTGCGCTACCGCTTCTTCGACGACCCCTTCGACCACGGAAAGGACGCGGTCTTCGGGGTCGACGTCCACCTCATGAAGCTCGTGAACGTGCTCAAGTCCGCGGCCTACGGCCTCGGCCCCGAGCGTCGCGTGCTCCTCCTCCACGGGCCCGTGGGCAGCGCGAAGAGCAGCATCGTGCGGCTCTTCAAGAAGGCGCTCGAGTGGTACAGCCGCCAGCCCGAGGGGGCCCTCTACACCTTCCGCTGGCATCTCGCCGACGGCACCGTCGTCGACAGCCCGCTCCACGAGGAACCCCTCAAGCTCGTGCCCGTCGACGTGCGCGGTGCCTTCTTCGAGGCGCTCAACCGCGAGGTCGGCGACAGCGCGACCTACCCGCTCCAGGTCGAGGGCGACCTCGATCCCGTGAGCCGTTTCCTGTACCGACAGGTGCTCGCGGAGTGCGGCGGCGACTGGCGGAAGCTCCTCGACCACGTCCGCGTCCACCGGCTGCTCCTCTCCGAGAAGGATCGCGTGGGGATCGGCACCTTCCAGCCCAAGGACGAGAAGAACCAGGACAGCACGGAGCTCACCGGCGACATCAACTACCGGCGCATCGCGGAGCTCGGGAGCGACAGCGACCCGCGGGCCTTCAACTTCGACGGGGAGTTCTGCGTCGCGAACCGTGGGATCGTCGAGTTCGTGGAGATGCTCAAGCTCGACGTGGCCTTCCTCTACGACCTCCTCGGCGCGAGCCAGGAGCACGTGATCAAGCCGAAGAAGTTCGCGCAGACCTACGTGGACGAGGTGATCATCGGGCACACGAACGAGCCCGAGTACCGGAAGCTCCAGTCGAACGAGTTCATGGAGGCCCTGCGGGACCGCACCATCAAGATCGACATCCCCTACATCACGACCTGGAGCGCCGCGGCCCGGATCTACAAGAGGGACTTCGCGCGGGCGCTCGGGCCCCGCCTGAAGAAGCACCTCGCGCCGCATGCGCTGGAGATGGCGGCGATGTGGGCGGTGCTCACGCGGCTGGAGGAACCGAAGAAGGCGAACCTCACGCTCCTCCAGAAGCTGAAGCTCTACGACGGCGTCTCGCTCCCCGGCACGTCCGAGGAGAGCGTGAAGGAGCTGCGCAAGTCTGCCGTGCGCGAGGGCATGGACGGGATCTCCCCGCGGTTCATCCAGGACAAGATCAGCAACGCCCTCGTGCGGGATGCCGAGACGCCCTCGCTCAACGCCTTCATGGTGCTGAACGAGCTCGAGAGCGGACTGCGGAACCACTCGCTGCTCGTCGACGAGGAGAAGAAGAAGCGCTACCGCGAGCTCATCGCCGTCGTCCGCAAGGAGTACGAGGAGATCGTCAAGAACGAGGTCCAGAAGGCGATCACGGCGGACGAGGGTGCGATCGGGCGGCTCTGCGCCAACTACATCGACCACGTGAAGGCCTTCACCCAGCGGGAGCGCGTGCGGAACGCCTTCACGGGCGCCTACGAGGAGCCCGACGAGCGCCTCATGCGGAGCATCGAGGAGAAGGTGGACATCCCCGCCAGCCGACGCGAGGACTTCCGGCGCGAGCTGATGAACTACATCGGGGCGCTCTCCCTCGACGGTCGTCGCTTCGACTTCAAGGCCAACGAGCGCCTGCACCGCGCGCTGGAGCTCAAGGTCTTCGAGGACCAGAAGGACACGATCAAGCTCACGAGCCTGGTGAGTCAGGCCATGGACCCGGAGACCCAGGCACGCATCGACCTCGTGAAACAGCGCCTCATCTCGCACTACGGCTACGACGCCCACAGCGCCAACGACGTGCTCCACTACGTCGCGAGCATCTTCGCGCGCGGCGACGTGAAGGACCCCGCGTGACGCGGATCCTCCCCATCGAGGCGGACGTCGAGCGCTTCCGGCAGATCGTGAAGGGGCGCGTCCGGAAGGACCTCAAGCGCTACATGGCGAGCGGCGAGATGCTCGGGCGACAGGGGAACCAGCGCGTGGCGGTCCCTCTCCCCGAGATCGCCATCCCACGGCTCCGGTTCGGGAAGAACGACGCCAGCGGTCTGGGCCAGGGCGAAGGCGAGTCGGGGACCTCGGCCGAGCCCACCCCTGGCGAGGGGAACGCGGGCGAGCAACCCGGCGACCACCTCCTGGAGGCGGACCTGAGCCTCGAGGAGCTGGCGGACATCCTCGGGGACGAGCTCCAGCTCCCGCGCATCACCCCGCGGGGGGTGAAGCACCTCGCGAGCGCGCGGGAGCGGACGACGGGCATCGCGCGGAACGGCCCGAGGAGCCTGCGACACGCCCGTCGCACCTTCCGCGAGAGCCTGCGCCGCCAGATCGCGACGGGGACCTGGGACCCTGTCGCGCCCCGCCTCCTCCCCGAGCGTCCTGACTTCCGGTTCCGAACCTGGCAGACCCGCAGTGACCCGCAGTCCGCCGCGGCGATCCTCTACGTGATGGACGTGAGCGGGAGCATGGGCCGCGAGCAGAAGGAGATCGTGCGCCTCGCCGCCTTCTGGATCGACACCTGGCTGCGCGCCAACTACCACCACCTCGAGACGCGCTTCGTGATCCACGACGCGGTCGCGCGGGAGGTCGACCGCGACACGTTCTTCCGCACGCGGGAGAGCGGGGGCACGCTCATCTCCAGCGCCTACCAGCTCGTCGAGCGGCTGATCGCCCAGCACTACCCGCCCGAGTCCTGGAACCTCTACGTGTTCCAGTTCAGCGACGGCGACAACTGGTCGGCCGCCGACACGCGGACCTGCATGGAGACCCTCCGGGGTCGCCTCCTCCCCCAGCTCAACCTCTTCTGCTACGGCCAGGTCGAGAGCGAGTACGGGAGCGGCCAGTTCTACAACGACCTCCGTGGAGAGGTGGCGAACGACGAGCGCGTCGTGCTCTCGCGCCTCCCCGACCGCGATGCCATCCTCACGGCCATCCGCGAGTTCCTCGGGAAGGGGCGCTGACATGGATTTCGTCCGCACACGCCGGAACCTGCCCGACGACCTGGAGGCCGAGCGCCGCGGGATCGAGGGCCACGCCCGCGCCGCCGGCCTCGACTTCCACGAGGTGATCTTCGAGCTCTGCGCCTACGACGAGATCGACATGATCGCGGCGCTGGGCGGCTTCCCCACGCGCTACCCGCACTGGCGCTGGGGCATGGAGTACCTGCGCCTCCAGAAGGGGCAGGAGTACGGGCTCCAGAAGATCTACGAGCTCGTGATCAACAACGATCCCACGTGGGCCTACCTCCACGAGGGGAACTCCCGTGTCGACCAGCAGCTCGTGATGGCCCACGTCTACGCCCACGCCGACTTCTTCAAGAACAACGCGTGGTTCGCGGGGACGCAGAAGAAGATGGTCGACCGGATGGCGAACCACGCCGCGCGCGTGCGGCGGCACATCGACCGCGAGGGCGCGCTCGCCGTCGAACGTTGGGTCGACGCCTGCCTCTCGCTCGACAACCTCGTGGATCCCTACCTCCGCGGGGGGGAAGCGCGGGTGGGCGCTGCGGGTCGGCCCGACCGGGACGTGATGGGCTTCGTCCTCGCGCACGGGAAGATGGCGTCCTGGCAGGCCGACATCCTCGGAATCATCCGGGACGAGGCCTACTACTTCCTTCCCCAGGCCCAGACGAAAATTCTCAACGAGGGATGGGCGAGCTTCTGGCACACCCGCCTCATGACGGGGACCCTCGTGGGGGCCGCCGACGTCGTCGACTACGCTGACCGCCACGCAGGCACGGTGGCCGCGCACGCCGACCAGGTGAACCCCTACCGCCTCGGCCTCACCCTCCTGCGGGACATCGAGCAACGGGAGGGCCTCGCCCGGGTCTTCGAGGTGCGGCAGAGCCACAACGACGTGACCTTCCTCGACCGCTACCTGACCGAGGAGACCTGCGCACACGCCGGTCTCTACACGTGGACCGTCGACCGGAAGAGCGGCACCTCGGTGATCGACTCGCGGGGGTTCCCGGAGATCCGCGCGCGGCTCCTCGCCGCGCTGGAGAACCGCGGCGAACCCGAGATCGCCGTCACCGACGCGGACCACGCAGGGCGCGGCGAGCTCGAGCTCACCCACGCGCACGCGGGGGTGGACCTGCACGTGGAGTGGGCCGGGGAGGTCCTGGGCAACCTCGCGCGGGCCTGGGGGCGCGCGGTGCACCTTCGGACCCGCCTCGACGGGCGGGACGTCGTGGTCCATCACGACGGCGCGCACCTCGCGACCGAGGGCACCCGATTGCGCGTCGACGCGTGAACGATGCGCGCGGGGCCGTTAGACCGACCCCATGAACATCCTCATCGTCGACGACAGCAAGGTCATGCGGATGATCGTGCGTCGCACCCTCCGGCAGGCCAACGTCCCCGCCCACAGCGTGGAGGAGGCCGAGAACGGCCAGGACGCGCTCGGAAAGCTCGCGGCGTTCAAGGCCGACCTCATCCTCTCGGACTGGAACATGCCCGAGATGGACGGCCCCGCGCTGCTCGCCGCCGTGCGCGCGGCCGGCAACGCCCACGTGAAGTTCGGATTCATCACGTCGCAGTCCTCGGTCGAGTCGCGGGAGACCGCGCGGCGTGCGGGCGCCGAGTTCCTCATCACGAAGCCCTTCACGCCGGAAGACCTCGAGGCCGTCCTGAAGCCCGTCTTCGCCGCGAAGCGCTGAGCACCGGGAGTCCACCATGTCCGCCGTCACCAAGCTTCCCGACATCAACTTCGTCGCGAAACACTTCCAGGACCTCCTCGGCCGGAAGTGCAGCGCGATCCTGACGAAGCCGCCCCTCCGCACGGGCCCGACCGACACGACCTACATCTCGTGGTACGAGCTCGACGACCACCGGATCGTGGCGGTCATGGCCGTCGACCACGCGCTCGCGAGCATCCTCGGGACCGCGCTGGCCATGGTGCCGCCCACGCAGGCGCAGGCGCTCACGAAGGCCGGCACCTTGGACCAGAATGCCACGGACTGCCTCTTCGAGTGCTTGAACGTGTCCTCGCGCTTCTTCCACCGCGCCTTCGAGAAGCCCGTCACCATCCTCCAGGTGGCACGCGCCAACGTGAAGGGCGCCGCGGGCGTCCCCGACGACGCGCGCGCCGTCTTCGCCTCGGCCGGTCAGCGCTTCGACATGGCGCTCACGGTCGACGGCTACGGGACCGGGACCGTCTGCATCGCGTGCCTGTGAGGCGGAGGGTCAGCGGGTAGAGCGGTCGTCGGTCAGGACGTCGCGCAGGTCCGCGTCGAGGTCGTCGACATCGACGCCGAACTCGTCCCGGAGCATCGACAGGAGGTCGTCGGTCTCCTGTCGTGGGGCCGTTTCGGTGGGGATGGGGGCGGAGGGGGGCTCGGCGCCCCCCTCCGCAACGCCTCCCCCCGTGCCGTCGGAGGGTGCCGCGGGAGGAAACGCGGCCGCGGGGTCGAGGGCTACGTGCACTCCATCGGTCGGTGGGCCCGCGTCACGCGCGCCCGCGACCTCGGGACGTACGGGCACGTGCGCGGGCGGAGCACACCCGCCGTCGACCTCTCCGAACACGCCGGGCCAGGCGAGGGCGA
>JACCDO012228673.1_pt1 | contig 10483 bp, 10 predicted proteins | sample 7446101 | NCBI WGS metagenome assembly JACCDO01 (sample SAMN15323440, study PRJNA562643) | freshwater metagenome | isolation source: river surface water | place: USA:Blue River Watershed | collected 2017-08-16
CACTATCAATCGTGACACTAGGAGTGCTCATATTACTTGACTGTGTCATTGGCGTCTTGTCAATAACGGGACTAGGTACCTCGACATCACTGCCTTGCACTGCTTGTACTGCTGACGGAGTGTCATTAGTAGTGCTCTTGATACTGTTTCTCCTGAACTCTCTAAAGCTAGGAACCTTAACACCACCACTATCAATCGTGACACTAGGAGTGCTCACATTACTTGACTGTGTCGTTGGTGTCATTGGCGTCTTGTCAATAACGGGACTAGGTACCTCGACATCACTGCCTTGCACACCACCACTATCAATCGTGACACTAGGAGTGCTCACATTGCTCGACTGTGTCATTGGCGTCTTACGTAATACATCATCACCACTGCCATGCGCTGCTTGTAGTGCTGACGGAGTGTCATTAGTAGTGCTCTTGATACTGTTTCTCCTGAACTCCCTAAAGCTAGGAACCTTAACACCACCACTATCAATCGTGACACTAGGAGTGCTCATATTACTTGACTGTGTCATTGGTGTCATTGGTGTCATTGGCGTCTTGTCAATAACGGGACTTGATATCTCATTAGCACTGCCTTGCACTGCTTGTACTGCTGACGGAGTGTCATTAGTAGTGCTCTTGATACTGTTTCTCCTGAACTCCCTAAAGCTAGGAAACTTAACACCACCACTATCAATCGTGACACTAGGAGTGCTCACATTACTTGACTGTGTCGTTGGTGTCATTGGCGTCTTGTCGATAATAGGACTTGATATCTCATTAGCACTGCCTTGCACTGCTTGTAGTGCGGATGGAGAGTCATTATTAATGTTTTGAGTTCCTGCGTCAGCACTATCACTATCAACCGCGACAATAGCATCGTCATCACTACCTTGCACTGCTTGTACTGCTGACGGAGTGTCATTAGTGGTGCTCTTGACTTTGCTTTTCCTGAATTCCCTGAAGCTAGGCACCTTGTTTTGCGCTGCTGATGGCGTTCCTGCGTCAGCACTATCACTATCAACCGTGACACTGGGCACTGGCATTTTTTGATCTGGTTGAGTAACGACAGCGGTATCAGAGCCGTACAGGCATGGCAGCAGCTGTAGCCAGTCTATCTCCGGCTCTTTGGCCTGCCGTTTGTGGCTCGTAATTTCTCTTATTTTTTTCAATAAATTCCCTACATTTCTCTTTAAATCTTGTAATTTTTCTTTCTTTGGAATAAAAACCGTTTCAATACTTGGATTTTCCATAGAAATTTCTCTTTCTAAAACCGTCAAAACCTCGCGGTACGACTTGACCAGCGGCATGATCTGGTCGATTTGCTCGCTTATCTCACTCTTGAATGTCGAATTCATCATTTTTATGACTTTGACAGGGAGCGGAAATGGGATGTCGTCGAAACGGGCGCCTGGGAGTGAGTTGTAGTGAGTGGATAGTGGTGCACGAGGGATGAAGGGTGTGTGTACCTAGGTATAACAAGTAATAGCCGTATCTGTAGATGCCATTAGCAGCAATGAAGCAGGAAAAGATGGTGCTTACGTACCCTTTGGCAGGGACGTTGGTGATGCCGTACACATAACTGTTATTGATTGTTTGAATAATTATCTGAGGAAGAATGTAAGTGAGCGAGCAAGTGAGCGAGTAAGCAAGCAAGTACCTGAGGAATTGCCTCGAGGCAAAATTCATGAAATAAACTTTCGTTAATTAGTAAGCGGTCAATGCTGTAGACAGCATCGAATTGCTTGCTGCCAGTCCACACGTAGAACCAAAAATCACTTATTTTCCCTGAGTATATTAATGAGTGAGTGAGTGAGTGAGTGAGTAATGGTCATGGTCTTACCAAGTGAAAACATCTTGCATATATATAGCAAGTAACCAAAAATAAACCATGCAACGGCAAATATAAAGGCCAGCACGGCATGTACGCATTGAATCAACATCAACACAAGGAAGAGTACGTAGTTCGCGCCTGTAGCAATGATCCCCCAATCACTATCTAAACTCCAAGAGAATGGCTCCCCTTTAAAGGCAGGTCGATGCTGGACCAGCTGCAGCCATATGAAGTCGCAGCCTCCGGGCTTCGGTAACGCTCTCTTATCACGAAATACTAAATTAGCAAAAGCCAATAACGGCGAAACGACAAACCTATTAGAAGCGGAGTTCGTAAGTCAATTGGATCAATGCAACGAGTAAGAATAAGTGAGTACATCATACAGAGCCCAGTCAATGGCAAGTTATAGAATGAATTAAAGATGATATATTGCATATCACTTGCTACATTACCAAGTGAGAATACGCACATAGTTAGCATGAAGATGAAGTTGTATCGGTCGACGAAGGCCAAACTAGTGACGAACAGCAGTAGCATCACCATTAAGATGAAATAAAATACGATTGACGGCGCTTTAAATGAAAAATTTGGACAGTCAGGGGATCCCACATTTACATTAGTTGTGAGTCCTGGACACGATGCGCAGGATGTCGCTCCGCTGGCACTGAAGGTGTTGATGGGACATGGTGTGCAATGCAACGAATTTAATCCATCGGAATAGTATCCTGGGAGACATGGACCACAGCCACTACCAGCCTATTAATAAGTGTGTAATATATTGAATTAGTAAAAATAATAATCAGTGCGTACCTGAAACGATCCTGTACTACAACTTGGCATAGCCGTTGGCATAGATGTGGGATATGCAGAGTGTGCAATACTTGAGTTACACGATGAAAAGGTCACATTTTTAATTGTTGTATTTTGCAGCAGAGAACTATTCTGCATAATACTTAGTACGGGATATGAAGCTGCCAGAAACTGCTGCTGATTATAGTCACAAAAAGTATCAACTGTTTGTGCACTATTAAGTTGTATAACTGAAAATAATAAAGTGATTTCTAATGATTTAGTAGTTAGAAGTAACCGGCGGAAATCAATCACACCGCATTCAATTTCTGTTTCAGTTGTACTCAGTGCTCTTCTATAACTAGAATCTTCAACATTTACAATAGAAACCTCATCTTCATTCAGACCTGGCATAACCTCAAGCACCGCCTCGATGAACGTCTTATTTGCATTAATTTGATACGAATCCCAATCAGCTAGATCAACTCCAACATATTTTGTCTTGGCCTCAAACGTTACTAATCGAGCTAACGCCGATGATGGTGTACTCGTAGGTTGACCAGTAGGCGCGTAAGTTGGTACACGAGACGGTTCAAACGTCGGTGAGCTAGTAGTTGGTTCTACAAACTGTAATTTTAGCAGCAAAACGATTACAATTACTATCAACATCACTGATTCGGACAGCTTGTGACTTGGTCACTCACTAAGTCAACTGACTAATTCATTCATTCATTCAATCCTGAGTTGACGAGGCTTCCGTTTCCTCAAAAACACTCCGTCAAAATTATCGGCCCTTCTACATGGATTGAGCACCGGTACCGCACCGGCGCACATTTTAAATCGGTTATTTTTCACTTCGGCAACCGAGTAATTGGCCGGAGATAGCGTTTTATACTAGGAGCTACAACGGTCATTGCGCTCGCGGGTATCGGAAAAATAAAAGTAATAAATATTTACAATAAAATCGTAACAATTAAATGACACCGAATTGCGGGCAGCAAGTACTGGCATTCTTGTTTCTATTATCGCAAAACATGCCTTCGACGAATTCACCCTCTAGCACTTGGCCGTTTTGATACGTGAGAAGTCCCATTCCGTGATATTTGTTGTGTCGGAACATGCCACTATACGTGTCACCATTTTCAAGATACAGAGTGCCTTTACCGTGCCGAAGCCCATTATAATACTCGCCTTCGTACATGATGCTTCCATTTGGATGCCGCAAGACGCCGTAGCCATGATGGATATCCTTCTTGAATCCACCACGATACAGTTCCATCGACCCCTACAAGAAAAGGTTAATGAGATAGTGCGCAAGGAAGAGAATGAATTCAATGTACCTTCGTGATGTCCCTTATCACACCTTGTCCAGTGCGATGGCCATGACTCCATTGGCCTTGATACTCTTCAAATTCCTCAGTAACATACCATATAAAATCCGTTTTCCCCATGAAAATACCATTCTTCCAAAGGCCATCGTATACTTGTGTATGCACTTGCGGTAACCGGCTGGCTTCTTTCGTACCAACCGGAGAGTTATATATAGAATACACACTGCAGTCTTCAAGGTCTCCTGTGCTCGCGTACACAGCAACATCATTGGTTACTACACTCACATCATTAATGTCTACGGCATTGGCGGTGGAATACACACCAACTTCATTGGTAACCAATGGCGTTGGACTCGTTTTGTACACTCCATGACCATGTTTTTTGGAACGAGCGAAAGAGCCAGTGTACTCGTGTCCATTGGAATACGTTATTCTCCCTTTGCCTGTATGAGAAGAGTGTTAGTGTTGGATGGAGTGTCACGCATGATTGCACTTACCATGATAAGTATTTTCTGCAAACGTTCCTACGTACGTGGTATATTTGGTCACCAAAGTGCCATCACCATGCATGAAATCATTGGAAAAGTGGCCAATGTATTTGTCGCCGTTACTAAAGACCATTTTGCCATAACCCTCTCGCTTACCCCGGACCATCGAGCCCTCGTAGAGGTCGTTATTGGAGTACCTATACACCCCAACTCCGTGCGGCAAGTCATCATGCCACTCCCCTTTGTACACGGTTTGACCGGAGGAATGATCCATTAAAACACCTTTCTGCGAATGGGTTAATGCGATAGTAACCATTTCATCCCGCCAGGTATAGGTGTGGATAGTGTCACCATCAGCATCGGTGATGATACCAGTAGCGTGCTTGATAAAAACTTGAATAGCTAACGAACCTGTTACCCTCCGAGACATGACACTATCACCATTAGCATCCATGTCAGTGAATGCGATAATAGTTGCGTTATTACTATTGAATATCGACAAGCTCTTACTGCGTTTATCACCGGGCAAGGCGACTGTACCAGTGCTTAAAACTAAATCAATAGGCCTTCTAATATCCGTCTCTGCAGTCGGGTAATGGAAGTCTCCTCTGATTGCTATGTTCGACTTCTCGCGCCAATAGCACGCGAATCGCTTATTATTATTGGCTGACGAGAATATCGAGCATTTTATCATGAAATTATGGACTTGAAGCAGCATGTTTTCGGAGTACACGTCATCATAAAGCACCTAAAATAGCATATTCATGAGTGAGTTCGTGAGTGATAGAGTCGTAGTATATATACCTTATTATCTAGATCGATTAATGTGCATCTGACGTTGCCCTGATACTCTTTGCGCCAGTAATTACTCCACACTCCTTCATATAATACTCTTTCGCTCATCATTTCTGATATAATACATTTCTTTATGGTGTCAGTAACATCAACCGTCTTCCTCTTCCCACGACTCCAGTATCCATCATAGATATTGCCGTTGGAATAAAGGTATTTGCCTCTACCAGAGTACGCTCCTTCTCTAATGGCGCCGGTGTATCTAGAGCCACATGCGTACCAAATTATTGCCACTGACTTCCTATTATTGTAGGTGTAATTAACTGAGTCAGTTGCTGACGTGACCACGAAGGCAGTATCGCTGCTGGTGGTATGGTACTTATCATTCTGAAACTCTCCCATGTATAAATCACCATCGGCGTGACGTAGTTTACCAAGGCCCTCCCGGTACCCGTCAACCCAGTAACCATCATAAGAGGACTCGTAATCTGCATAATAACCGGTACCATCACGCCGTTTCGATTTAATTTCGCCATAATATACGCCATCGTTATCGGGATAGTGCACAGTACATAGCTGTTCCTCATTCATCAGCACCTCTTCTCCCTGGACTGGTCTCTGTCGCCGGCTCAGTGACAGTGCATCACTCACATGCTTCCATATGATATCCATTAATGATTTCCTTTGCTCCACTGACAGTGAAGAGTCATTGATTGGGTTATACAAACGTGACCATAATCTGAAATTTAATGGCGGCAATTGAATAGGATCTCCTACTGGACAGCACAGGAAATGCGGCCGCAAGAAGGAGTCACAATATCTCATATGACTGTTTCTAACGTCTATCTCTTTCCTCGTGGTGCAACGCGCCGGTATATTCGCCGCCAAAAACATTTCAATCAACGAATAGCCACGCTTCAGATACGCGTGAGAACTTGCACCTAGAAAAGAGAGTGAGAAACAGTGAAATAGAGTCGGTATAGGGTCGTATTACCATTCCAATTATCACAGGGGAAATAGTCGTTGGACAGGATGTCTGTACACCAATCAGGCGCATCAACCGCTCCAACCGCTTCAACCGGAGTAATTACAACATCGCACTTATTAATAGCATGGTATACGGTGGCTAATGTAGTAGCCAGGGAGTCACTCGCCTGTAAGCATTCACTATCGACCCACAAGTAGCAATCCTCGTACGAATTCACGTTGATAACTTTCTTTATTGCGTCTATAATCAATTTTGATTTCTGTTTCGCATCCAATGGTGTGTCTACGTCAGTCTCATAAGAGCGACTCCAATAAGGAGAAATGAATAGGAAACACGCCTTTGAATTGGCCTGGATGATGTCATCGTATTTCTGTATCGCCGGTTTGAAAATATTACTAACGATGAATGAGGTGAAATGAACAAACTTGATATCAGTAGGCTCATTACCCATGACGTCACTCTTCTCGGCGCGCATATCAAAGGGTGTAGCCCCACTAGTATACTGGTGTAACTGCTGCTTCACGTTGCTCGCTAATCCCACTAACAGCTCTTTATTCTTGGCGAATTCGTCAGGGTAATGGGTTCGGAATTCTTCCAAAACGCACAAATAGTTAGCTAGCTCTGTTATAGTAAAATAAATATCCAGAGTCGGCTTAGCGCGCCCTAAAAGGTCACTGGATGGTTCTAACACTGCCATTTCGCCGATTTTATCTGCTGCAACCAAGTCTCCGAGTATGAAATGATCTAATTGATACACGTACTTATGCACTACGTAACGCACGATGGAGTCAGTATACGAGTCATAGATGAGTGAGTGATTAGGTGTTAAGGGGGTTGGTACCTATATTCTCGGCGTATTGAAGCAATCGTTGATTGGCCTTGTTCATTGCGGCCATCGTGAGTACCGAGCTAAACGTCTCCTCAATAGCAGTGACATAATACTCGAATGGTAACAGCAAGGCGTAACTCTTACGTTTTCCATTGGATTCCTTCACTTTTAATTCGCTTAACCGTGTCACAAACCGGCTGGTCATGCTATCGAGCTCCTCTATACTATCGGCTATACTTTGCAATTGCAGCTCATGCACCTCCTTCTGCTCGTGACGGAAATGCTCCAATACATTCACCACGTCACCAAGCGATCGGATACTCTTGTCTAATGATACCAGCGATCCTGTGATCTCCTAGTGTAACAAACAAATAATTTTGTGGATGACAATGTGACCTAATGAAGGCGCTTACCTCCGTCGAATTGACACTATTACTGCCCGTAAACGGCTCTAGATATTGCTCAATGATGCTTAAAACAGATAAATAACGGAAGAAATCAGTTACGTTAGACTTGATACTCTTAGCACATTGGTGCGCAACCACCCCCGCGTTCCAATTGCCATGCTGGTAGCTTAGAACGAGGATGCTGATGAGTGGGCTGTCCTTCATAGCGTCACTCTCGCACTGAGCTGATGTAATCGAGACTATTCTTGCGCCTTCGAATAAGGCCAGCAATATCACCAGAAGGGAGAACACCGCACTGAACATGGCAACTAATAAGTGAGTAGGTGAGTATGCGTGGACGTGTGGTAGGTAGTCAACAATTAGGGTTTACCTGGTGGATAAGATGAAATAGAGAGCAGTGATCTGGTATTTAAAACCTGCACGATCAACTGAGGGATTGACTCACTCACGCACTGGATGACGCAGGTGTACTCGTACGACTGAATTACTCCTATAATAGTGACTTCTCTATCATAGTTATTGCCCGTCCAGATATAAAACCACGTATTCCACACCTAGAGAAGCAAGTAATAGAGTCAATAACGAGAATGAGTGCATGTTATAGTCGCAGGTACCTCGTAAATAGTAAATAGTCGAGTGCTGTGCAGCACATAGCCAAGGAAAAACCAGAATCCAAAGAAAGTTGACGAAAGCACCAAACTCACCGTCTGTTGCACGATGAGCAGGACCCAGTGGGTCCAAAACCACAATAATTTCACCACGTTGTCATGATTTTCATGGGTCCAGACGGACACCTCCCAGTCGCCGCTATTGTTCGCTATCAACGGTTTACCTTGAATGATAGAGTGAGTGACGGGTAAGCAACGAGTGAGTGAGTAAAGATTGGTTTACCAAAGTGCAACGGCTTGCTTCTATCTAAAATCATTCTCAACCACAGCAAATTGCTTATTCTACCAGTTGGCACTGCATTAACGTGATATAAAAGTGCTATGAAGCGATGTGCGGGAAACACCAAGAAAATAACGGCAGGAATAAACAACCCCAACGACCAAAACGGGAACTCAATGACGTACAACAGGTTTGTTAGCTTGTCGAGCCCGATGATGACTCCAATAGCAACAAAGACTACCAACTGCAATACTTGCTTGGTATTACTGAGCAACAAAGTTGATTTTTTCACTAGTAACAAAGAGAGAATTCCGATGATGAAGAAGAAACTGCTCACTGCGTACACCAAGCTAAGCGCGCCGTCGTTCATTTTATAAAACGGACAATCCACGGATCCGACTACAATGTTGCTGGTTAAGTAAGGGCATGGAGTGCACGCGGACGATCCTTCGGTGGCGCTGTAGTACGAGATAGGACATGGAGAGCAGGTGAATGCACTGAACTCATCGGAGTAATAGCCTGCGGGACATGGACCGCAGCCACCACCAACCTATTGGAAATGATTGCATGAGTAAGTGTATAATTATTGTAGAGAAATAGTTAAAAAGAACCTGATACGATCCAGTACCACAACTTGGCATGGCAGTTGGAGATGATGTTGGAACTGACGAACGCGTTACTTGTATTGTGTACTGATTGATTGTCACTCCACCGAATACAACCGATTGATACTTACTGCTGTACTGCTTCAAGTCGTCTATGAAATCGGTTGAAGCATTGGACATCTGTGACTTAATGGTAGAAACAATCGCTGCCAATTGCGAGTTATCATTATTCGACGTAGCTAATGGGTAACTAAACGATAATATTAGTTTCAGTCCTTTAGTTAGTAAGGTTCTGCTACTGATATCAACGGTACCACACACCGTCTCATCCTCTTGTATTAATCTTCTGGATGTAATATCCTCTGCTATAATGGATGTCACGTACTCGGGCAGCACCCCGAAGGACAAAAATGATTCCAACAATATAGCCGACAACTTTTTGTCATTGTCCCAATCGTACTTATTGATACCTTTGAATTGCAATTGACTTGAAAAGGATAATGCGGTAGCAAGAGAGGTAGACGGCTGAGTAGTAGGTTGTGAACTAGGTCCACCACTTGGAGTCCCCGTTGGTAAAGCTGAAGGAGCAGAAGGAGCAACCGTTGGTGTTACAGAAGGACGCCCAGATGGTTGACTACTTGGTTGACTAGATGGTTGACTACTTGGTTGACTAGATGGTTGAGTTGATGGCTTCGAACTAGGTTGTGAACTAGGTTCAGATGAAGGTACTGATGTAGGTTGGCAACTTGGTTTCGAACTAGGTTGACTAGATGGATGACTTGATGGTTGACTTGATGGTTGACTGGATGGTATGGTAGATGGCTCAGATGATGGTTGACTACTTGGTTGTGAACTGGGTTTCGAACTAGGTTGTGAACTAGGCTCAGATGAAGGTTGGCAACTTGGTTTCGAACTAGGTTGACTAGATGGCATACTAGATGGTTGACTAGACGGCTGGGCACTAGGTTGACTTGATGGTTGACTGGTTGGCTGACTTGATGGTACAGTAGATGGTTGTGAACTAGGTTGTGAACTAGGTTCAGACGAAGGTTGACTACTTGGCTGGGCACTAGGTCGACTTGATGGTTGACTTGATGGTATACTAGATGGTTGACTGGATGGTTGACTAGATGGTATGCTAGATGGTCGACTACTTGGTTGTGAACTAGGTTGTGAAGTAGGCTGTGAACTAGGTTCAGATGAAGGTTGACTACTTGGTTCCGAGCTAGGTCGACTTGATGGTTGACTAGATGGTATACTAGATGGTTGACTAGATGGTTGACTAGATGGTATGCTAGATGGTTGACTACTTGGTTGTGGACTAGGCTGTGAACTAGGTTGAGATGAAGGTACTGATGTAGGTTGACTACTTGGTTGACTAGATGGCTGACTAGATGGTATGCTAGTTGGCTGACTACTTGGTTGTGAACTAGGCTGTGAACTAGGTTGAGATGAAGGTACTGATGTAGGTTGACTAGATGGCTGGGCACTAGGTTGACTGGATGGTATACTAGATGGCTGGGCACTAGGTTGACTTGATGG
>JACCDO011177308.1_pt1 | contig 10482 bp, 9 predicted proteins | sample 7446101 | NCBI WGS metagenome assembly JACCDO01 (sample SAMN15323440, study PRJNA562643) | freshwater metagenome | isolation source: river surface water | place: USA:Blue River Watershed | collected 2017-08-16
GCCGGTTCGCTCGTTGTTGTGCTTTAGCGGTACGGCTCTTAGCGAGATGGTCATGTTGGCAGACTCAACGTCTGCTCGCCACGGGGCTTTGCCGGCAACAACCAGGGCGAGGTCTTCATCGCTGCGAAGTTTTTGGTTGGTTGCCTTTTCGATGGCCTGCGGGAAGTTCTTGCTTTCGAGCTCGCCTTGGATTCCGAAGCGGTTGAAGGCACTCAGGGCGTTTGGGCTGGCGAATTCGATTGTGGCGTCGTTGCTGATGATAAGTAGGCCGTCTACGGCACGTGGTGCTCCACGTTTAGAGGCGGTTGGGTTGACGAAGTCTGGGTAGGTGCCGTCTTCAACCATCTCGAGTAGTTCGTTACCGACCTTGCGGAAGGCGATACGTTGCTTCGTCGGTTCACGTACTTCGCTGAGATTGGTGTGAACCGTGACGACGGCGATTGGGGTTGAAAATTCGTTCTGGTTTGGCTTTAGCCTTCTGCGCACCGGTACTGCCTTGACGCGCATTTGGATGCCGTCGTAGGTGTCTGGTGTTGGAAGCTCTTGGTTCTTGCCCTCAATGTAGGCGTTCTTCACATGTTCCGCCCAGAGTTCGGCTCGGCTTTCGCCAACGATGTCGCGGTAGAAGATAGTACCCGCGGATGACGGACGGGAGTGGGCGACTGCGAAGAAACCGGATTCGTCTTTGGCTGGAACCCAGAGGATCAGGTCACAGTTCACGAGGTCTGCAACCATCTGCCAGTCACCAACAAGCAACTGCAGCCACTCCACCGAAGCGTTAGGCAGTTTGCCACGCTTGGAGATCAGGCTGGGAAGTGTTAGCACTCTAAAAGTCTATGGGTGAGGTTTAGGATTGCGATTCTCGCCGGTGACTTTCTGCGAGTGATGGCTAGAGGAAGGCCCTGCGATTCAGCAAGGGTGAGGCTAGTTTCGTCTCGCGGGATTTTCAGAGTGACCGTTTCCTTTGTTAGTTGCTTGATGACGTTCGGTAGCTTGTCGTTCTCGGCCATGTTGATTACTAATTTTCTGTTCTTATTGAGATTTTGTAATTCGATGAACTGGTTAGCGTAGTTCTGGAGTGAGAGCTTGGTGTTCTTGATCACGGAAACTGTCGCGGAAGCTTGTTGAAGGGCGGCTCGGGTGGCACCGTTTCTGGTGGTTGGGCTTTGAGTTGTGGTCAGGTTTTCTTCTAGCGAAGAAGATAGGTCGATCACGATGCATTCGAAATCGAGTTTGGCGATACGGATAAGTTGAACGACGGTGTCCTCGGTGATTTCGTTCCAGCGGTTTGGGGTGGAGAGGCCGGGTAGAAGTCGAAGTTTGCTGCTTTTGTGTTTTATTTGAATGCTGAGTCTTTGTAGTTCCTCGGAGGTGAGCCTCCCCTGCCTGATCAGCCTTGCCACTGCGGTGAGGCCCGGGGCTGGTTCGGTGAGGCCGAGCAAAAGCGATTGAGAGGGTGCTGTGAGGTCTAGGTCGACCAGCAACGTTCTCTTAGTTTGGGAGATTTCGAAGGCGAGGTTGAGTGCGATTGTGGACTTACCTGGCGAACCGTGGGGACCCCAGATGGCATAGACCTGCGGTTCGAATGTTTGGGGTCTGGCTGGATTGGTAGGCCTTCTGGTTAGGGTAATCGTCATGGTTGGTCGGCGAGAGTTTCGGTGAGCACTAACTCGATGCTCAGACCGTTGGCTCTTGCTTCGAGTACACCGACTAGGTAGTCGGGGTTAATTCGCAGCTCAACACTGGTCTGATTGATGGCCATGTTGTTGGTGTTGATCACCTTGGTGACGATGGCGTCGAAGGCTACGACCTCGGCTCCAGTTCCATTTTGGTGGTCGTTCGGGGTTGCCCAGACATCAACGTGATCGCCGATACTAAGTTGCTCACTGATGGTTTGTAGTCCATTGAAGCGGATTGGTGTTCTGAGCTCCTGAATCTGGCTTATGGCCTGCCTAGGTATGAGTTGCCCCTTTAGGACGGCTTGGGTGGTCTTGCCGTCTTTGGGGACTTGGGTTACGTAGCTTTGTGGGTTGAGGTTGGTGGTTTGGATGGATGTGTTGGTTTCATTCAGGGTTTCACCGACTGGGATGTCTTTGGTTGCCATTAGGACTCTGTGGAGCTTGTTCTGGGTTTGAAGATTTACGGCGATAACCAATATTGCGACGATCGTTACGGCTAGTGAGATACCCGGCAGGATAAGTTTTTTGCTGGGTTTTTGTAATTTGATTTCCATTAGTTATCGCTCGCGTGGACTTCTAGCCAAGCTAGGCGCTCAATAGCTACGCCGGTTGGGGCGGTGGCAGGTTCGAAGAGAATCAGGCCTTCGGTCACACCAAGCACTCTCGCCTTTCGGATTTGGCTGCCGTCGCTGGTCAGGTTGAAGCGAATGAAACGTCCAGGTAGTACTTCTTCGAGGAGATCGGCTGCTGGCTTGGATATATCTTTTTGTGTTTCGCTGGGAATCAACCGAAATACCGCCATTGTTCGGTGAGGTTGAAATCGCCAAATGGCCTTGCCGCCCAGAATGCCGGCGACGTAGGTTTCTCCAAAGGTTGGTTTATCGATCGTGATTCGGATTCCACCCACGGTTGTGGCGAGCCTTTCGGCAGACTTTGGGAGTTTGCTTTCGTTGGCCAGGCTTGCCTCAAACTGAGTTTCCAGGTCTTCAATAACGTTTTCAATGTTCATGGAAAGAGTTTGAAGGATTTCCAATTTCCCTAAAGAAAGTTATCCACAGCGAAAGGTGTGGTTCCTAGACGGGTTTTCCTTTCGGTCTTAGCGTTTTGACCAAAGGAAGGAATTGGGGATGAAAGTTTTAGAAATTGATGAGAAGGTGAAAGCTCAAACTGCCGCCCAGTTGGGGTTCATGGCGCCGGCGGTGATCGAAGTGATCGAAGGTTCTAGAAGCGTGACGCAACTTGGTGGACTAATCAACGAAGATGTTTACCAACTGCTGAGACAGTCTGCCATCGAGCTTTCGATGAAACGACGCAGGCTAGGGATTTGCGGCGAGCACCCAAAAATTTCGGTGACCGACATTCATCAGGAGTCAAGCAGACCGGGTTTGATTGACTCGATTGTGCTGTTGCGGATCAAGAATCGCACCAGGGCTATGACCGTTCGGCTAGAGCAGCGTGTTGGTCGCTGGTTGGCGACCGCAATCACGATCCTCTAGCGCTTGAAGAAGCTGCTGCCTGGGGCGTGACCGCCGGCGGTGTCTGGCTTCTTGACCTCGCGCTCTTCGTGAACGATCTCGGTGTCGCCGTCCTCGTTTGGAGCAGAGTAGGTTAGGTCTTCCTGCGCTGCAGATGATGCAACCTGAACTTCTAGGTTGAACATGTAGGTGACAACTTCTTCGCGAATCGCACCGGTCATCTGCTGGAACATGCTGTAGCCCTCACGCTGGTATTCAACCAGTGGATCGCGCTGAGCCATCGCTCGGAGACCGATACCTTCCTTCAGGTAGTCCATCTCGTAGAGGTGTTCACGCCACTTGCGGTCGATAACCGAAAGGACCACTCGACGCTCAAGTTCACGCATTGCCTCTTCACCGATGACCTGGGTTCGCTGCGCGTAGGCAACACGGGCATCGCTGATGAGTTCGGCGGTTAAGAACTTCTTGGTAAGTCTCGCGCGTGTTCCAGCCTCAGCCAAAACCTCAGAGATCTCTAGCCCTACAGGGTAGATGGCCTTTAGATCACGCCACAGCGCTTCTAGATTCCAGTCTGTCGAAGTGTCTCCGGTGTGCTGGTTGACCACGGCTTCAATGACGTCGACAAGGAATTCGTCAACGCGGGTGTCTAGCGAGTCACCCTCGAGGATGTGGCGGCGATCCGAGTAGATAGCGTCACGCTGTCGCGACATGACGTCGTCGTACTTCAGAACGTTCTTACGGATCTCGGCGTTGCGGGCCTCGAGCTGCGACTGGGCGCTGGCGATGGCACGTGAGACCAGCTTGGACTCGATTGCCATTTCGTCTGGGACGTCACTGCGGTTCATCATCGCCATGGCGGCTCCGGAATTGAAGGCACGCATTAGGTCATCGGTTAGCGATAGGTAGAAACGAGATTCACCTGGGTCACCCTGACGACCGGCACGACCACGTAGCTGGTTGTCGATACGTCGCGACTCGTGACGCTCGGTACCTAGAACGTATAGACCGCCGGCTTCGAGAACCTTTTCGGCGTCCTTGGCAACGCTCTCCTTGATCTCGGCGAAGGTCACGTCCCAAGCCTTCTGGTATTCCTCGGGTTGAAGATCTGGATCTAGTTTTTTAGCGGCCAGTGCTTCGACGGTTAGGAACTCGGCGTTTCCACCGAGCATAATGTCGGTTCCACGACCGGCCATATTGGTGGCAACGGTTACGGCACCGAGACGACCGGCCTGTGCCACGATGTGCGCTTCACGGGCGTGGTTCTTGGCGTTTAGAACCTCATGACGAACACCAGCCTTGGCGAGCAGCTTCGAAAGATATTCGCTCTTTTCAACCGAGTTGGTACCAACCAGGATCGGCTGGCCGGTAGCGTGGCGGGCGACGATGTCTTCGACCACCATGTTGAACTTGACCTCTTCGTTCTTGAAGATCAGGTCAGGCTGGTCTATACGAACCATCGGACGGTTGGTTGGGATTGGAATTACACCGAGCTTGTAGGTGGCCTGGAATTCGGCAGCCTCGGTCTCGGCGGTACCGGTCATACCGGAAAGCTTTTCGTAGCTGCGGAAGTAGTTCTGAAGGGTGATGGTGGCCAGGGTCTGGTTCTCGGCCTTGACCTCAACCCCTTCCTTGGCTTCGATGGCCTGGTGTAGGCCCTCGTTATAACGACGACCGGCAAGAATACGGCCGGTGTGTTCGTCGACGATTAGAACTTCGCCGTTCATGACCACGTAGTCCTTGTCCTTGCGGAACAGGGCCTTGGCGCGGATGGCGTTGTTTAGGAACGAGATCAGTGGAGTATTAGCCGATTCGTAGAGGTTGTCGATACCGAGGTAGTCTTCGACCTTCTCGATACCAGGCTCGAGAATACCGACGGTGCGCTTCTTCTCGTCAACTTCGAAGTCGATGATTGGTTCGAGCTTTTCGGCAATCTTGGCGAACTCGGTGAACCAACGGTTGGCATCTCCCGAAGCCGGGCCAGAAATGATGAGCGGGGTACGGGCTTCGTCGATCAGAATCGAGTCAACCTCGTCGATGATTGCGAAGAAATGGCCGCGCTGGGACAGCTCGCCCTTGGAGTGAGCCATGTTGTCGCGAAGGAAGTCAAAGCCGAACTCGTTGTTGGTTCCATAGGTGATGTCGGCTAGGTACTGCTCGCGGCGGGTGCCGGAGTCTTGGTTGCTCAAGATGCAACCGGTGGTCATGCCAAGGGCGCGGAAGACGCGTCCCATTAGTTCACTCTGGTAGCCGGCGAGGAAGTCGTTTACGGTGACCACGTGGACGCCGCGACCTGCGATTGCGTTTAGGTAGGCCGGCAGGGTTGCAACCAGGGTCTTACCTTCACCGGTTCGCATTTCGGCGATGTTTCCGAGGTGAAGGGCTGCACCACCCATGATCTGTACGTCGAAGTGACGCATTCCAAGGGTTCGGCCGGCTGCTTCGCGAACGGCAGCGAAAGCTTCAGGTAGTAGGTCGTCGAGGCTTTCACCGGCGGCGTAGCGCTCACGCAGCGCTGCGGTCTCACCGCGTAGCTCTTCGTCGGTTAGTGCCTTGAAATCGTCTTCAAGTGCGTTTACCAGGGTGACGTAATTGCGCAGTTTTGCGAGCACGCGGCCTTCGCCAGCACGCAGCAATTTAGTGATAATCGATGCCAATTACGACTCCAAGCCTCAAGCGGATAATCTCCCTCAATCTTACCCGCAGGGAGGCTGGGAGGTGGCTGAGAGTAAGTCTCTAGACCAGCGCGATGACGCCGTAGTTCCAACCCTTGCGCTTGTAGCAGGCGCTTGGCTTACCGGTCTCGGAGTCAATGAACAGGTAGAAATCGTGACCCAGTAGTTCCATGTTTCCAACGGCTTCTTCTGCTGTCATGGTTTCGGCGTGGAATTCCTTGCGGCGGATGACTACCGGTGACTCCCCCAGATCTGGAGCTGCGGCAGCCACTTCTTCGGGGTGCAGCACACTTAGGTCGGCTGGGGTGACGTCTAGACCAGCGAAGTCACTGCCGCTTAGCTCGGATGCTCCAGGCGCGCTGTGGCGGCCGTGGTGTGGCTTGCGGCGGTCGTTGGCACGGCGTAGGCGCTCGGCTAGCTTGCCCCACGCTACGTCGAAGGCAGCAAACTTGTCTTGGGCGTGAGCCTCGGCTCGGATGATTTGGCCAGAGGCGAAAACGGTTAGCTCTACCTGGTCTTCCTGACCGGTGTTGCGGGAGTGGTCGTGGCGGGTGACTTTGACCGCGAGCTCTTGAACCTTATGCAGGAGATGGTCCACCTTTTCGGCTCGCTCTGCAACGTAGTCGCGGAAGCGATCTGAGACGGTTAGGTTTCTGGCGGAAATATTTAGTTCCATGATGATCTCCCATCTTCAGGCAGTGGCCCGTGTAGTCAAGTTACACCTTTTTTGGATTCAGTTTCTGCAAAAGTGACAAAACCAACGAAACGGTGACCAGCGTGTTGCAGGGCGTCCGCGGCCGCACGCATGGTTGCGCCGGTGGTGATGATGTCATCGACCACCACGACATTCAGCCTGCCTGCCTCGGCGACCATCGAGTTTTGCTGGTTGAGCGCTCGCTCTACAGGTTTCAGCTTGCTCTGATCCAAGGTGTTTCTGGTTTTGCGCAGCAGCCGACGAAACCCTAGTTCTGGGTTCACTTTTTGGATTTCTCGCGCCAGCAGCTCGGCCTGGTTGAAACCGCGCTCCAGGGTCGACTTTCGGTTGCCGGGGATGGCTGTGAGTGTGAGGCCGGTGTCGTGAAAACAATCGACCAGTGTGGCCATGGGTCGGGCCAGTTTGGGCGCCAGTGAACTTTCGCCCAATTCTTTGAATGACCTAATCAGCGCCCGAACCTGTGGCGAGTAGTCGCCCGCGGCAAAGCCGAAGAGACCTTGCCTTGTGACCATTCGAGGAGCGTTTGCTAACAGCGGTTCACAGACACTGCAGACGCGAGACTCAACGCGCCCACAGAGCAGGCATTCTGAGGGTATGAAGATCTCTAAAAGGGAAGCCATTCAATAACAATCGGGCTTAGCCACTCTCGTTACCCAAGATTTACAAATTTGTGGAAAACTACTGACCCGACATGCGCAGCGACTTAACCTCGCGCTGAATGACATCCCAAGATGCTCCCTTGGAAACCAGCACTTCACCCTGCTCGTTGAGGTAGTAGAGGTTGTCACCGATTGATGAGACCAGTGCGACCGCATCGGTCATAACCTTGCCATCGGTAACTGAGCCACCGATTTGTAGCGAACGAACTTGCTGCATTCGGTTGATTACCGCAATACCCATGATCGTGGTTCGGTCAGACCAGGTGAGGCCTCGGATCTGGGTGCCGAGCGCAGGTAGCGGAAGCGGATCCGCTAGCGAAAGTACGTTGCCGTTCTTATCGCGAATCACCGGATACACATCCACCACGCTGCCACGGTAGTTGTCGTGAACAATTGCCAGACGCGCACCTTCAGGACTAAGCGCGATTTCACGGATCCTGATAGAGCCGGGATATGGGTTCTTCAGCATCACGGTGCTTCCGCCCTGATCAACGACTCGAAGTGGGTCGCCAGGTTGGCCGGTTGCAGTCCACACCGCATTGAAGGCGTCGACGCTAGGCGCCAGTAGGTTGGCACGAGAATCAACCAAACGTTCCTGCGAGGTGAGAACACCTAGGTTGTAAACGTAGATCGTTCCTTCGCCACGAAGTGCCAGGTAGCTGGAGTCATTTGACAACGAGAATGCGGTCGCGTGAAGCTTCTGCACGTACTTGGCTGCCGCCGCTAATGGCATCGGTTCGGTTCCGGCAATACGACTGATGTCGTTTTCGGTCAGGATCACCGGAAGGTTTAAACCAGTGTTTGGCATTCCAGACGAAGTCGTGGTGATGTTCAAAACGGTTCTCTGGATCGAAACCGAAACCTCGGTTAGACCTGGTACCGCACTCAGTGTGGCCAGTAATTGAGACTTGAGATATGGAAGCTTCCAAACCGGGATCTTTAGCGCTGATGCGTTCAAGTCAATCGAAGCCACCCCGCCGGCAACCGTAACCGAGTTGATGTTTAACTTGGTTCCCTTGGGGAAAATGTTCTGTGCGGCCGGCGCCAACCAGTCGGTAGGACCAGCGAGCATAGTGTTGGTCAACTTCGTTGCCAGCGAAGCCTTGACCGGGAACCAGCGGACGTCGGGGATTAGATAACTCAGCGACTTGTCCCAGAAGTAGACCGAAACGGCCTTGAATAGCACTTCGAAGTTTGGTCGCAGGAGCGAGGTGAGATTTGGCGCCGACGCAATGCGCCACTGGTTATTTTCTTCGAGAAGTCGGAACTCGATTTCACGCGACGAACCGGGTTCGGAGACATATGTGCCGTCCTCGGTGATTCTGGCATCGTAGGAAACTAGGATGCGGACTTTCGTCCCGGTATCGGAGATCACCTTGGTGGGGCCGCTTTGAATCAGGGTCTCTTTACCTGGCTGCCACTTGGTGGAAAAGCCACGGGTCAAGAACTGGCGCGCCACCGCGTAGTCGTCCTGCGGTCCGTTGCCAGCGTAGAGAAACCCGGTGATGATTTCATCCTGGGTATCGCCAGAAGTAGGGCCGGCCGGAGAGTAATAGAGAGATTCTTGTAGTTCGTTGGTGAGCACTTCAGGACCAACCTTGTTATTGCCAACCAACGGCAGCGAGGCGCAGGCGCTCAGGACCATGCCGAGTAATGCCAGAAGCGCGAATGAGTTGACTTTGCGCATTAGATACGACTCCTGCTGCTCAGGGTTTCACCCAGTGGCAGTGGCGACTCGGTGAAGATACCGCCCTCTTTTCGAGGCAAGGTCACGCGGAAGGTAGTGCCCAGGTTTGGCTTTGATGTGACCTGAAGCCAGCCGTGGTGAAGGTGTGTATCTTCCAATGAAATCGCAAGCCCCAGACCGGTTCCGCCGGTGGTGCGCTTGCGCGCTGGGTCGGCTCGCCAGAAGCGGTCGAATACTCGGTCCATTTGGCTTCGGCTCATACCGATACCGTGGTCGGTTATGGTGACCGCGACGGCGTTGACCGATGCCCCAACCTCAACCTCGACCGGCTTACCGGCTCCGTGCTCGATTGCGTTCGAGATTAGGTTGCGAAGTACGCGCTCGATGCGTCGAGGATCAATGTCGGCTTCAACCAGACCCTTCGGCACCTTGAGTTTCAGGTCGCAGCCAAGGGTTTCGGCTAGCGGCTCAAGCCCTGCCACTGCCCCACCTGCGACCGCGTTGAGATCGGTTCTGACCAGGTTCGCCTTGACCGCACCCGCGTCATAGCTGGAGATTTCCAGAAGATCGGCGAGAAGCGCTTCAAATCTGGCGATCTGTGAAAGAAGGGTGTCAAGTGAGCGCTTAGCCTTGGCATCTAACTCCCCCGACTTGGCTTCAAGCATTTCGGCAGCGAGCTTGATTGTGGTCAGTGGTGTGCGCAGTTCGTGCGAGACGTCGGCAACGAATCGCTGCTGCATCTTGCTCAGCTTACTTAGCTCGCCAATCTGTGTTTCCAGACCCTGCGCCATCTTGTTGAACGAGCGAGCCAGCGTTGCCACAACGTCTTGACCGCGTTCCGGAAGGCGCTTGTCAAGCGAACCGGCTGCCAACTCCTCAGCAACATCGGCAGCTCTGGCCACCGGAGCCACGATTCGCCCGGTGACAAAGTAGGCAACCAGACCCAGCAGCAAAATCATGGCGAGACCACCGACGGCCAGAGTGCGTTGGAAGAAGTCCAAGGTTTCTTGAGTGTCGGCAATGTCATAAACCAGGTAGAGCTCATACTCGCCGGCTACCGGAATGGAGATCTTGGAACCCACTATGACGCTTGGTTCTACGATGCCGTTTCGCTCAATTTGCACTGCGCGATAGACCAGACGGTTTTCGGTCTGAACCACCTTCGCACGTAGCGAATCTGGAATCACGGTTACATTCAACTCGGACGAAATCGGCGACTGTAAAAACTGTGCGGTGGCCTGACCGGGAGTGCGAAGAAGTGCAACCTGTCTAGACCCAATAGCGGTTGATTGCTCAAGATTTGGAACCACCGTGTTGACCAAACCCTGCAGTGCCACGGTGTCAGTGTTGCCGGCGCCACTGAGGGTGTTTTGCACCTCGGCAGCGGCACGCTTAGATTCCTGAAGGATCTGCTGGATACGCGTTTCGTAGAGACCGTTACCGATTGAGTAAGACAGGAACCCACCGACGGTGATCAGAGCGAGGGTCGAGAGCACGACCGTCATGGTGACGTAGCGAAGCTGAATCGACCGCGCGAAAGCGGTGACGATTTTTGACGCTATGTCTCTAAGCACAGGTGCGGTTTAGAAGATGCC
>JACCDO010129486.1_pt1 | contig 10481 bp, 10 predicted proteins | sample 7446101 | NCBI WGS metagenome assembly JACCDO01 (sample SAMN15323440, study PRJNA562643) | freshwater metagenome | isolation source: river surface water | place: USA:Blue River Watershed | collected 2017-08-16
CCCTTATAAATCGAGTGCACAGATGACCACCGACGGTCTGGGTGGACAGATCGATATCTTGATTCACAACACTCCGGTTCTGTTACCTCACCTGCGGGCAGGCAAATTAAAAGCGCTCGCTATCACGAGTGATGCACGCTCGCCTGCAATGCCCAACGTGCCTACAATGATTGAATCTGGCGTCAAAGGCTTTGAGATCACTGCATGGTTTGGATTTATGGCTCCGGCAGGCACACCGAAAGCAATCGTGGATCAAGTATCACGGGATGTTGCCAAAGTGCTGGCCATGCCAGACGTGAACAAACGTATCGTGGATGAGGCCACCATCGTTGTTGGCAGCACTCCTGAAGAATACGCCGCTTTTATCAAGGCGGAAACAGCCAAATGGAAAGACGTCATTGTCCGCACAAAAATGACGGCTGACTAAAGACGAAAAACAATGCGCACCAAGTTGGTGCGCATTGCGCCCCCTCCTGGCGCATCGCTCTGATGCGCCGCACAAATCCCTCTCTGTTTTCCTTTTTCTAGCCCCCAAGGGGCTGGCATGGGAATTGCTTCACTCCAACCTCAAGCGTTGTCTTTCCATCAAATACTTGGGGGCTCTATGACTACTTTGTATAAACGTACTGCCACGTCACTATCTGCCGCCGCAATCATCGCAGCCAGCAGCATGAGCTCTCCGATATACGCCCAAACAGCCCCTGCGGCCGCTCCAGAGGCCGCGGCGCCTGGCCCCTTTACAGCCAACGTCACGATCGTTAATGACTACCGCTATCGCGGGATCTCGCAATCAAACTTTCAACCTGCGATCCAAGGTGGGTTTGATTACGCACACTCAAGCGGCTTTTATGTTGGTAACTGGAACTCCTCAATCAGTTGGATTTCCGACGCAGCATCGACGGCTGGAAACAGTGCCTCAGCACCCATCGAAATGGATTTTTACGCCGGCTTCAAGCATGAATGGTCAAAAGGATTTGCGGCCGATGTTGGTGTTCTGCAGTACTACTACCCCACATCAAATCTCTCAGCTTTTGCAACGAATCCAAATACGACAGAACTGTATGTTGCTCAGAACTTTACCTTCGACGCAGTCACCGGTTATTTGAAATTTTCTTACGCAGTGACACCGCTGTTTGGCACACAAAACAGCACAGGCTCAAACTACACAGATCTAACGGTTAACTATGATACCGGCGTTTGGGGCCTTTCTCTGAACGGGCATGTCGGCTACCAAGCAGTTGCTGGACGCGTGGCGGACGGCAGTATTTCAAACGCCAGTCTTTACTCCTATGCGGATTGGAAACTTGGTGTCACCAAAGACTTCGGTAGTGGGTTCGCGGGCGCAGTCGCATACGTTGGCACCAATGCCAAAAACGGCGCCTACATGAATCCTAATGCACAAAATCTCGGCAAAGCGGGCTTCCTGATCTCGCTCACCAAAACGTTTTAATTTCTCTGGGAGATACATGTGAAACTCATCACAGCAATCATTAAAAACTTCAAACTTGACGAGGTGCGAACGGCACTGTCAGGTATCGGGGTATCCGGTGTGACCGTCACGGAAGTTAAAGGCTTCGGTCGGCAAAAAGGCCATACTGAACTCTATCGCGGCGCTGAATATTCTGTCGATTTTCTACCAAAAATCAAATTAGAGGTTGCGGTAGCTGATGACTTGGTAGAGACAGCGATTGAGGCAATCGAGAAATCGGCACGTACCGGGAAGATTGGTGATGGGAAGATATTTGTTTCGCCCATTGAGCATGTGGTCCGCATTCGCACCGGTGAAACCGGCGCATCAGCACTTTAAACTAGAGGTGTAACGTGTCTAACACTATTAAAAAACTACTCACGACAGGCCTGCTCGCTGCAGCGACCTTGCCCTTTACCGCTGTGGCGGAAGCCCTTGAACCAAACAAGGGTGACACCACCTGGATGTTAATTTGTACCGCGCTCGTCATGCTCATGACTCTACCAGGCCTTGCGCTTTTTTACGGTGGTCTGACACGCAGTAAAAACGTCTTGTCGGTACTCGTTCAATGTATGGTCGTCTTTTCGTTGATCATCGTTTTGTGGTCCATCTATGGCTACAGTCTCGCATTCACCGAAGGCAACGCATTTATTGGTAAGTTTGACCGTCTATTTTTAAAAGGGCTCACACCAGAATCGGTCGCTGCTACTTTTAGTAAAGGCGTCGTCATTCCTGAACTCATCTTTATGGCGTTTCAAGGTGTCTTTGCAACAATTACCTGCTGTCTGATTGTCGGCGCGTTCGCAGAGCGTGCAAAGTTTGCAGGCATTCTAGTGTTCATGGTGATCTGGTTTACTTTCTCGTACCTTCCAATTGCGCACATGGTTTGGGCTTGGCCTGGTCCAGACGAAATCAAGGATGCAGCATCGCTTGAAGCGGTTACAGCTAAAGCTGGCTGGTTATTTCAAAAAGGTGTCTTAGACTTTGCGGGTGGTACCGTCGTTCACATCAACGCAGCGATTGCTGGTCTAGTCGGCTCGTTCGTGATCGGCAAGCGAATCGGATTCGGCAAAGAGCCAATGAAACCGCACAACATGGTTCATGTGATGGTTGGTGCATCACTGTTGTGGTTTGGTTGGTTTGGCTTTAACGCCGGCTCAGCACTCGAAGCAAACGGCACCGCTGCCTTGGCTTTCGCTAACACACTACTAGCAACTGCTGCTGCCGTGCTGGGATGGACGTTTGCCGAATGGGTTCTAAAAGGCAAGCCCTCCATGCTGGGCGCTGCATCAGGTTGTGTTGCTGGCTTAGTTGGCATCACTCCCGCAGCAGGCTTTGTCGGTCCAATGGGTGCACTAGCGATTGGCGCGGTTGCCGGGTTTGCTTGTGTATGGGGCGTCAGTGGCCTTAAGCGCATGCTTGGTTCGGATGATAGTTTGGACGTCTTCGGTATTCATGGCGTTGCTGGAATTTTGGGCGCTATCCTCACTGGTGTATTTGCTGCACCAGCGTTAGGCGGTACGGGAATTTTCGATTACGTCACAAATGCAGCATCGCCCGAGTATTCAATTCCTGGGCAGCTATGGCTTCAAACCCAAGGCGTACTCGTAACCTTGGTCTGGTCTGCCGTCGTTGCCTACATCGCCTTCAAGATTGCAGACATGCTATTTGGTATTCGAGTGCCTGAAGATCAAGAGCGCGAAGGTTTGGATATCAATTCGCACGGCGAATCTGCATACGAAAACTAAAATCGAGCGCCGCGCATCCCTGTGCGGCGTATTGCTTGCTCGACCAAGCCGCTCTGCTGAGCGGCTTGGCTAAAGTTACGCAACACTTCCAAAGCCGACTCACGTCTCTTGGGAATACCTAGGGCGATGCACTCAGTCCCCCAGGCTCCCTCCAAGAGAGTCGCACCGGGAACCCGATCCGCCAATTCATGCAGGACGGTTGCATTCGTTGCAAAAGCATCAAGCGCACCTTCCTGCAATAACTGAACAACCTGATCGAGGCCTTGAGTCGGAACAACGCTAGCGTGCTTGAGCAGCCTTGGCAATGTTGCCTCAGACGTGCTGCCAGCCGACACACCAATCTTGAGTCCTGGGGTATCAATCTGGCTCATGTTTCGTACTGAACAACCTGAGCCAACAAGATAGGTTTGATCGGTGAACAGAATGGGCTCAGCTAATGCGAGGTATTGCGCGCGTACCGGTGTCGCATTAACCAGCACGAGATCAAGCAATTCTTGCTGGACGGCGCTAAGAATTTCGCCATTGGTTGGGAACAACACGGGCGCAAACGGAACTCCTAAAAACGCAGCGAATGCCTGCCCCAACTCAAATCCTAAACCGCGTTCCGGCAACTGGCCCTGCGCTGCAAGAAATGAAGTCGGGCTGCCGGGATATACACCGACACGAAGGGATCCGGTTGGTGCCAAGACATTTATATCGCTGTGTTTCATATCAACCCTCTGATTGCCTATGCTGGACCGCCATGCTTGCGACTCGGCTAACTTTGACTATAAGATTTTAGCGATGCACAGGCCGAACTATGCCTATAATCCGTGCAACACCATACCGCAGCATCGCGCTAACAGGAGATACAAATGGGTAAATTCGTACAACTTAAGGCCTCTGATGGCCACCAATTTGACGCTTACGTTGCAGAGCCAGCAGGCAAGCCCCGTGGGCTTGTTGTGATTGCACCAGAAATCTTTGGTGTGAACAGCCATATTCAATCCGTCACCGACGGCTACGCGCAAGATGGCTATCTGGCGATAGCACCCGCATTTTTTGATCGCGGCCAGCGCAAGTACGATGCTGGCTATACGCAGCCCGATATTGCTGCTGGCGTTGAGATCATGAAAAAAATCAGCTTCGATGATGCAATGCTAGATGTTGCGGCCGCACTCGAGTACGGCAAATCAGCGGGCAAGGCTGGTATCGTCGGCTACTGCTGGGGCGGCGTACTTGCATGGCTCGCAGCAGGGCGCGTTGCGGGTCTGAGCTGCTCAGCTCCTTATTACGGTGGTGCGATTCCAAACTTCCTCAAAGAAACGCCAAAGTGCCCCGTCATGTTCCACTTCGGCGAAACGGATCACTCCATTACGCTCGAGCAGGCAAAAGTTGTAGCAGCAGCCTATCCTAACGAGCAAAGCTTCTTCTACCCAGCTGGTCACGGCTTTAACTGCGATCAACGTGGTTCGTATGATGCAGCATCAGCAAAATTAGCCCGCGAGCGCACAATTGAATTGCTGCGCAAGAACGTCGGCTAACCAAGCGTAGTCTCTCAAAAAAAAGAGGCTCGTGTCTTAGTAGACACGAGCCTCTTTTTTAATCAATGCTTATTACTTTTTCCCTGACGCTAAACCAGGTAAATCAGAAACACGTGCAACTTGATCTAGAGACATCAATGCGTCAAATAGTTGACGCGATGAGAACTCAACCTGCCCCACGCGTGCGCAGTCCTCAAACTTAGCCCACAATTGCTCACGACTCAGTGGCAAGTCTGGGCCACCACGCACGGCAACAACCTGGCGGCTTTCAATCGTCTTTCCATCTTTTAGTTTGACGGTCACGAGATCAAAAGGCGAATAGCCCGGCAAGTTCGGATGCTCCTTCTCATCAGGCAACACCATGACTTTTTTCATCAAGTCCTGTACGTCTTTGCGCACAACAAAATCATCAACCAATTCAGTCAAGCCCGCACGGCCGGCGACCACACAGGACGCCATCGCAAACTCCATACTGAACTTCGCCTCAAGACCAGTTTGCGGGTTGTGATTACGCAGCACCTTGGTGTTACGCACACTTGTCATCGCAGTAATGGATTCGATCTCATCACCACTGATGGCATGTTCAGCGACAAGATCCAGCATGCCATCAAGTGCGCGATGTGTACAAAAACACAACGGATACTTTTTCACTGAAAGTTTGCTGATCGAAAGCTTCCAAGGATTGCCTGCCTGAACTGGACTTGTTACATCGAAGCGACCACTTGGTGATACGGCAGCCAAGAATCCCTGCGGATGCTCAAGGGCATCCGTCGCCGAAGTGAAGCCGGCTTTCACCAGCCGGGCAGCCATAACACCTGATTGAGCAGAGCGACCTGCATGAAACGGCTTAGTCATCGTCCCAAAGTTCGCCATCGTGCCAGCGCTTTGCGAAGCACCCATCGAAATGGCCATGGCGCACTGCTCGGCATTTAACTTGTTCAATGACGCACATGCAGCCGCCGACCCAATCGCACCGAGGATACCAGTAGGATGCCATCCTTTGGTATGGTAGTGATCAGGATCGCGTCGCGCCAACTCAGCCCAAACCTCATACCCTGCCGCATACGCAACCACCATATCGCGACCTGACGAACCCAAAGCCTGCGCCTCAGCCAAAATTGCCGGGACAAGCACTGTACTTGGGTGCCCCTTTAGCGCAACGTCATCAAAATCCAAGGCATGTGCCGCTACACCGTTAATCCATGCTGCGTCCGGAGCACTTGCAGTCTGCGCTCCGAACACTAGTGTAGATGGACCTGGCTGTGGCGCAAGGACGTCGGTCAATATGCGCGTAGGCGGCTCTTCCCTACCAGCTAACATCACACCAACACAATCGGCGAAGCCTGTGTAGATAACGTCCAGCGCATCTTTGGGAATGTGCTCGAACTTCAAACCCGCAACAAAGCGACCGAGGTCGCGCGTGATATCAGTCATGATAGCTTTCCTCGCTTAAGCGTTTGCGGCCATAGAGGCCTTGACCTTCTCGCGCAGTTTATTCAGCGAGCCGCCCTTCATAACCGAACCTGGCAAAGGATGGCCAACTACCTGCTCAGCAAGCAATGCAGACTCGATTAGCTTCTCTAGATCAATGCCTGTTTCAATGCCCATCTCGTGACACATAAAGACAAGATCTTCGGTGCAGACATTACCCGACGCGCCGGAATGCGATGCAAAGGGACATCCGCCCAAGCCTGCAACAGCCGCATCAAAAATTGCAACACCCATCTCCATACCTGCATAGGCGTTTGCAATCCCCATGCCACGTGTGTCATGCAGGTGCAAAGATAATTGCAGGTCAGGATACTTGTCACGCACGGCACCGACGACCTTACGAATCGATCCTGGTGTCGCCCAGGCCATGGTGTCAGCCAACGACAAGACTTCGAGCTTGAACTTATGTTCATCCGCTAAATCATGGAAGGTCTGAATCATATCCAATATGCGCGATACTGGAATATCGCCTTCAAAGTTGCAACCAAACACAGCCATGATGCTAGCTCTGTTGATAGGCACGTTGTAGTGATTGAACATTCCGATCATCGAACGAACAGCATCGACGTTTTGCGCGAGTGTGCGCTTCTGGTTACGGAGCAGAAATTTTTCTGACGCCGTCAGCGACAGCGAACCACGGATATCAAGTTTTTGCGTCGCAATCGCGCGCTCAAGACCCTTGTCATTGAGCCACAAGCCTGTGTACCGCACACCAGGCTTACGCTTAAAGCCCGCGACGATCTCTGGCGCATCAGCCATCTGCGGTACGGCAGCCGGGCTCACGAACGATGTCACCTGAATCTGCTCAAGCCCAGTTTCAGACAGACTATCGATCAATTCAATTTTGCGCGAAGTGGGGATCGGACCTTTCTCAATCTGCATCCCTTCGCGAGGGCCTTCTTCAAGGATACGTACGCGCTTTGGCAAGTCTGACATGTCTGCTCCTATTTATGAGTATGTGTCGTGGCGACGACTTGAAATTTCAATTCATTGGATTCAGAGTAATGCCAGCGCCAAGATGATGTCAACGCAGGCCGCTCACGCTTCCAATATGTGTATCAAACAGGGCTTAGCCACCTGCCGAGCCTTGGTAGTGCCTGATTGACAACCGGTACGCTTAGACCTAGGATTGCCCACAAGAAAAAGAAGTAGCTCATGGACCGAGATCGAATAGAGCTAACTACAAATTAGGGGACAAACATGCAGGGCATCTCACAATGAACGCCGAGAGAACGGGCGGGCTTTTCTGGCTCCTCTTTGGTTGCGCCGCAATATACGGCGGACTTGACCTCGAACTCGGCACAATGCAAGAGCCTGGCTCCGGCTTTCTAACCTTCGTGGCAGGATCCTTCGTCGCCTGCATGGCCTTGCTTATCATTATTCAGTCCTACCGCGCAGATGCGGATGTCTCGGTTCGTGTCGCCGATTTGTGGAAGGGGGTGAAATGGAAGCGTGCGGTCGCCATCACTGTCCTAATCGCCATATTCATCGTCTCTTTTGAAACGCTTGGATTTTTTGTCTGCAGCCTCGCTCTACTCATTGTCATCATGCGATGGCTTGAAGGGCTGAGCTGGAAACTATGCCTGCTCGTACCGTCGATTGCGATTGGAACCACCTACGTGGTCTTTAAATATTTTATGAATATCTCGCTGCCCGCGGGAATTTTCGGTTTCTGACGAGAGACGCACATGGATTTCGCAGACAACCTCCTCACTGGCCTCTCGGTCGCTTTTCAGCCGCACAACCTGCTGTTCTGTTTTATCGGCGTACTGATCGGCACATTAATTGGCGTACTCCCCGGTCTAGGCCCTGTCGGTGCAATGTCGATTCTTTTACCAGTGACCTTTGGCATCTCGCCAGTCACCGCAATCATCATGCTCTCTGGCATCTACTATGGTGCCCAATATGGAGGATCTACAACCTCCATCCTTGTGGGAATACCCGGGGAAGCAGCCTCGGTCGTCACAATGCTTGACGGCCATCAGATGGCACTTAAGGGTCGGGCAGGACCTGCACTTGGCATTGCCGCCTTCGGCTCCTTTATTGCCGGAACACTCGGCATCATCGGCTTGATGCTGCTTGCACCACCCTTGGCAGCAATCGCACTTAAGTTTGGCCCGCCAGAATATTTTGCCCTCATGATTATGGGACTGATCATTCTGACGTATCTCGCCCAAAAGTCGATGGTCAAGTCATTGATGATGGCAGGTGTCGGAATACTGATCGGAATGGTTGGCCTTGACACGATGACGGGCATGCCTCGATTCACCTTCGACATCCCTGATCTCATTGACGGAATTGGTATTGCACCACTCGCAATGGGATTGTTTGGGGTCTCCGAAATATTGCTCAATGTCGAACAAACCATCAAGCAAAGCGTCGTGGTCAAGCAAGTCAAGAATCTTTTCCCGAGCAAACAAGATTGGAAAGATTCCGCAATGCCGATCGCGCGAGGCTCTGTTGCAGGATTTTTCTTGGGGATTTTGCCGGGTGGCGGTGCCGTACTCGCCTCTTTCATCTCTTACGGTGTTGAAAAGCGCCTATCCAAACACCCAGAAACGTTTGGTCACGGAGCGATAGAGGGTGTGGCAGGTCCGGAGTCAGCCAATAATGCAGCCGCACAAGCTGCTTTTATTCCGCTACTGACGCTTGGAATTCCTGCCAATGCTGTGATGGGAATTTTGCTTGGCGCACTGCTCATCCATGGCATTACGCCTGGACCAATGATGATTGAGAAAAATCCCGAGCTGTTCTGGGGTACGGTGACGAGCATGTATGTGGGCAACATCATGTTGCTCGTCCTTAATCTTCCCTTGATTGGCCTTTGGGTGCGTTTACTGAAAGTTCAATACGCCGTCCTATTCCCGCTTATCCTTTTCATCGCTTTGATTGGCGCCTACGTCATTAATGGCAGTGAAATGGACTTATACCTGATGCTCTTTTTTGGCGTAATTGGCTATTTGATGCGAAAGTTTGACTATGAGCCTGCGCCACTGATTCTTGCCTTTGTGCTGACAAACATTCTCGAAGATTCATTACGCCAATCACTCATCATTTCTGGCGGAAGCATGTCGATATTTGTCACTCGGCCCATTGCTGCCGGATTTTTATTCGTTTCTCTCGTTCTCCTTATTACTGCCGTCATGCCCAGCATACGGAAGAAGCGCAACGCCCTCGTAGCAAATGCAGACGAAAACGCCTAATACTCAACTCTCATTTTTTAAGTGAGCGCACTCATGAAAATCAAAACTCTTTTACAACTAGCATCTGTCACTGGAGCGCTCTTAGGCTCTCTGACGCTTCCCGTTGCGGCGCAAGCACAATACCCCGATAAACCGATCACGCTATACGTCGCTTTCGCGGCAGGTGCGACCACCGATGTAACTGCTCGCGCGCTCGCACAAGGCGCTGAAAAAATATTAGGCGTGCCAATTACAGTTGAAAATAAGGGTGGTGGTGGAGCCACTGTCGCCAACGGCCTACTCGCAAGCAAAAAGCCTGATGGCTATTCGTTGTTGGTCACCTCAACGGGGTCGATCACTGTGCGCCCTCTTCTGATGAAGCTGGCTTACACACCGAAAGACTTCCGTGTGCTCATGCAATATACCTTTTACATTGGTGGACTTGTTGTCCCGGCTGACTCCCCCTGGAAAACGGTCGATGATTTCGTCGCCCATGCGAAAAAGAATCCGGGTATGACTTACGCATCGAGTGGCCCAAACACGCAACAGCAAATCGGTGTCGAATCCTTCGCACGCTGCAAAGGTTTGACGTTTAAGCATGTGCCGACGAAAGGCGGATCAAGTGCAAATACAGCACTAATGGGCAAGCACGTTGATTTCGTTGCAGGATCAGGTTCCCACATACCGCTTGTTGAACAGGGCGTGTTTAGGGAGCTAGTGACTTTTCACGTCGATGCACGTGACCCCAAGCGACCAGACATTCCTGTGATGAAAGATATTGGCTGCCCACCAACAAATCCACCAAATGGAATGATTGTGGTCGCTCCCGCGGGCTTACCCGATCCGATCGCTGCAAAGCTAACGGCAGCCTTCAAGCAGATTTCCGAAACACCAGAATTTAAGAAACTGCTCGACAAATATAATCTCGACTATGCCTATGAAGACGGCAAGTCTGTGCAAGATAAATTTCCAGCGGAAATTGAGTGGTACAAAAAATACTTTACCGACGCTGGTATGACACTTAGATAATCGACAACAGGATCAGAACATGAAGCAAATTAATCCCCAA
>JACCDO012027302.1_pt1 | contig 10481 bp, 5 predicted proteins | sample 7446101 | NCBI WGS metagenome assembly JACCDO01 (sample SAMN15323440, study PRJNA562643) | freshwater metagenome | isolation source: river surface water | place: USA:Blue River Watershed | collected 2017-08-16
AAGCGATGAAAGAAAGGTTGTATAAATATATCGGTGATGAGGCTAGCAAGGTCAAAGTCGTCACATTTCATAGTTTCGCTTTAGAGATTTTAGAGAAAAATTATCGTATTCTAGATTTAGAAAATGAGCCTAAATTGATGGATGATAGAGATGTGATAGTTTTATTTGATTATGTTTTAGAGAACAATGACTGGGTTTATATTCGTCCTAGGTCACAAAATGAGAGGTATTTTAGAGATTTAAAGAGTCTGGTCTCCATCTTAAAGAGAGAGGATGTCTCTGCTTCGGATTTTAGAAAACAGATTTTAGAAGAAATAGAAGAAATAAAAAACAATAAAGACAATATTTCTTCTCGTGGTGAGAGCAAGGGTAGTCTAAAGAAAGATGTCTTAAAGAAGATAGAAGGCTTAGAGCGTTCACTAGAAGCAGCTACTTTTTATGAATTTTATGAGAAAGAGAAGAAAGAGAGAAATTTATTTGACTATGATGATATTCTCAGGGCTTTAAATTCTATCGTGGCTGAGTCAGATGAGGTGAGTGAGAATATCAGATTGACCTATCAGTATATCTTGGTGGATGAACACCAGGATTCAAGTGGTATTCAAAATAAATTCCTAGATATCGTTTGGGGTGAAGTAGAGAAACCTAATATCTTTGTCGTAGGTGATGATAGACAATTAATCTATGGTTTTGGTGGAGCATCTTTGGCTCATTTTGATAAATTTAAGAATAAATTTGGTAAAGCTAAAATAATCACTTTGGTTGAGAATTATAGATCTACACAAAACATCTTAGACCAAGCACATATTCTGCTCGAGAGTCAGATGACTCCAGGTAAATTGAAGAGTAATTCTAAAGAGAATCATAATATCTCTCTAATTGAGGCATATTATCCTAGAGATGAGATTATATATGCAGGTTTGGATATAAAAGATAAAATCACAAAGGGTATAGATCCAAATGACATAGCCATCTTAGTGCCCAAGAATTATCAAGTTCGTAGCACTATCTCAGTTTTGCGTATGCTTGGGGTGCCAGTATCTGGGGGAGAGATGATGAATTTTTTTGATTCAGAAGAAGCTCGGTCATTTATAAATGTTTTGAGAATCATATCTAATCCAGCTGATTCTGTAGCTTTTGCTAATTCTTTTTTTAATAAGTTTTCCAATATTTCCCCACTCAAAGCTTATGATTTTATAAAAAAGAATAAGATGAAAGATTTCTCTCTGCTCCAGGTTGAGTTAGAGAAAAATAATTTATTTGATAATAATAATGAGATTAATAGATGGATAGAGCTGCTTCAGACTTGGGTTGAGAATTCAAATGACACTCTTTATCCTTTTATACAGAGAGTCGGTAAAGAATTCCTTTTAGATACTGCTAAGACTCATGAAGACTTGGTTGTCCGCATAGAGGTTATCCGTACTATTTTGCACTTGGTATTAATGCAAAATGAGAAAAATCCGCATTTGAAATTAGGACAATTTTTAGATTTTATATCTCGATTGGAGCGTTATGGTGAGAATATACCATTGGCAATTTTTAATCCAAACAATGGGGTAAAGGTCCTAACGCTACATGGATCTAAAGGTTTAGAATTTGATTATGTCTGGATAGCTCATATGGACGAGAAGTCTTTCTCTGGAGGTAAGACTGGTGGATTTTCTCTACCACAATTGATTAAAGATAAAATGGAAGAAAAAGATGAAGAAGTCCTCAAGCGTCAGCTTTATGTGGCTATCACTCGGGCCAAGAGATTTTGTAGTATTTCTTATGCACTCAAATCTTATACAGGTGGGGAGCAGGAGCTGGCTCGTATAGTCAGTCCTTTGAAAGATAATTTTGACAAGAAACAGGCAGAAGAAGTAGAGAATTATATATTGTCTAAAGATATGAAAGTCTATGTAGAAGATAATACTAATGTAGAGAATAGTGTTATGTTAGGTGAATTGATTAAAATAGTTGCTCGAGATTATAGTGATAGAAAGGTCTCTGTCTCACTGCTAAATAATTTCTTTGAGTGTCCATGGAAATGGTATTTTAGAAATTTATTACAATTGCCTGAACCTAAGTCGGATAGTTTGGAGCTCGGTAATATAGTGCATGGATCTATAGACGCTATATTGAAAAATAATATTTCTAAAGCTGTGGATATCCAAAAGATAGTTGCCCTAGAGGTACAGAAGACAGCTTTTGGTGATGAGAAAAAACAAAATGAATTATATAAAACAGGATTGAAGATAGTATCAAAATGGGTTGATCTGAGATATGCTGATATATCTAAACACAGAGAAAATGAACAAAGTGTCTCTGTGGTAGATGAACATTTCCCTCATTTAAATATCTACGGCAAGATAGATTTGATTGAACATTTAGATAAAGATAATCTCCGAGTCACTGATTTTAAAACTGGTGGTGTTCGTAAGAAAACTGAAATAGAGAAAATAGACGAAGAGGGTAGACTAAGTGGTTATCTACGCCAGTTGGCTATGTATTCTTATCTAATTTATAAGAGTCCGAAGTGGAAAATGGAGGTGCGTGAGAGCAGGTTGGAATTCGTCGAATCAGGGGATATTAAAGATATGTTTTATCATACTGTCATTGATAGAGACCAGATAAATATGATAGTGAGAGATATAAGTGATTATGACAATATGCTTAAAACAGGTGAGTGGGTAAAACGACCTTGCAACTATAATTCTTATGGTAAAAATACTGAGTGCGAGTATTGTAAAATGAGTCAGATTTATAAATAGTTGTAATTTCTATCTTTTGATATAAGATAAATTATATGGTAAAGAAAGCTAATTTAAAGTCTAAAGAAGAGCTTTTAGCTGAGCTAGCCAAAGAAAATTTCCGCAGAAATACTGTGTCTTTTTATCGTTATGTCAAAATAGCAGATCCTAAAGCTATGCGAGATATGCTATTTGATAAATTCTCAGAGCTAGGATGTCTAGGGCGTATCTATGTGGCTCATGAAGGTATAAATGCTCAGATGAATGTGCCTGAACACAATTGGCAAGCTTTTGATAAATTTATTCAGAATACTCCAGAATTTGCTGGTGTGCCTTATAAGAAAGCAGTAGAGGAGAAAGGCTTCTCAAGTTTTATTAAATTGATTGTTAAAGTTCGTCCTAAGATAGTGGCGGATGGTTTGGATGATTCTACTTTCGATCCATCTAATACAGGAGAATATGCAGATGCAGAAGAAGTGAATAGGATGATAGACAAAGGGGCGACTGTGATAGATATGCGTAATTTATACGAAGCTGCCATAGGACATTTTGAAAAAGCAAAGATCATGGATGTAGATACATTTCGTGAGCAGTTGGCCAAAGTACATGATATGTTTCGTGATAAAAAAGATGAAGAAGTATTGCTCTATTGTACAGGAGGTATCAGATGCGAGAAAGCTTCTGCCTGGATGAAACACAATGGTTTTAAAAATGTGAAGCATATTAAGGGTGGGATTATAGAATATGCGCACAGAGTCAAAGAAAAAGGATTGCAAAATAAATTTAGGGGCAAGAATTTCGTCTTCGATGAGCGTATGGGGGAGAAGATAGGCGATGAGACCATTGCCGACTGTCAGGTGTGTGAGAAGGTTAAATGCGATGATTATATCCACTGCAAAAATGAATCTTGCCACATACTATTTATTTGTTGTCCATCTTGTAAAGAAAAGTTGAAAGGCTATTGTGGTAAGATTTGTATGATTTGTGATAAATTTCCTAAAAAAGTAAATCAAATGATTATCCGTGCCGATAGACAAAAACATGAAAATCAGTATAGGAAAAACTATAAAAGACTTAAAGTGCACAATTAATCTACATAGATTTTAAGACTTTTTTGTGGTATATTCCAAGAATGGAAAAAGGCACAGAACATCCTTTAAATAAACTAGCCATAGAGGCTTATCAGGCTTTTTCTGATCTAGGTTTTGAGGTGGCTACTGGTCCTGAGCTTGAGACTGAATGGTACAACTTTGACGTATTAAATGTACCCAAGAATCATCCTGCAAGAGATATGCAAGATACTTTTTGGATTAAAAATCAGAAAGAAAAAGTATTGCGAACTCACACTACATCTGTGACTGCTCATGCTCTGGAGCAAGCGGGTAAAGAGGGTAGAACACCTTGCGCTTTTATCTCAGTAGGTAAAGTTTTTCGTAATGAAGCAACAGATATTACACATGAAATGCAGTTCTATCAGATAGATGGTGTGATGATAGGTGAGAATATTTCATTGGCACATCTAAAAGGAGTGTTGACTGAATTTTATAAAAAGATGTTGGGAGAAGAAGTAGAAATAGAGTTTCGTCCTTCCTTCTTTCCTTTTACTGAACCGTCTATGGAGATATTTGCTAAGTTTAAAGGTAAATATTTAGAAATGATGGGTGGAGGCATGCTTCATCCAAATGTTTTGCGTAATGTGGGCTTAGATCCTAAAAAGGTTCAAGGTTTTGCTTTTGGTGGTGGCCTTGACCGTATAGCTATGATCAAATGGGGAGTACCAGATGTTAGATTATTTTATCAAGGAGACTTACGCTTAAATGATTTTCTAAAATAAATTTATATGAAGATATCTTATAATTGGCTCAAATGGTATATACCTGAAGCTCCTGAAGCAGAGAAGCTTATGGATATTATTACTTATCATTTGGCTGAAGTAGAAAGTGTAGAGAAGACAGCAGATGATTATGTTTTAGATGTAAAGATTTTACCGAATCGTGCGCATGACCTGCTCTCTCATCAGGGCATGGCTCGTGAGTTAGCTTCTTTGTTAAATATAAATTTTGTTGATCCTACACCAAAATACAAAATACCCAATTCAGTATCTGCTACTTTGAATATTCAAATCGATACTGATAAGGCTCGTCGTTATATTGGGCGTATAATTCGTGGAGTAAAAGTCGGTCCATCTCCAGAGTGGGTAGTAAAACATTTAGAATCTATTGGGCAGAGAAGTATTAACAATATGGTAGATGCAGCCAATATTGTGATGTATGATTGTGGTCAGCCTACACATGTTTTTGATCTGAATAAAATAAAAGATAAACTAATCATCCGACAAGCAGGTATTGGTGAGATGATGACTACTTTAGATAATAAAGAGTGTAAATTTGTCGATGCTGATATGGTCATAGCTGATACCGAGAGAGTACTCGCTGTGGCTGGGGTAAAGGGTGGTAAAATTGCCGAAGTAAATAAAGATACAGTGGATGTAGTTTTAGAGGTTGCAAATTTTGATCCGACTTCTGTTCGCACAACAGCACAGAGGTTAAATATATTTACTGATGCCAAAAAGAGATTTGAGAATGATTTGTCTCCAGAATTAGCATCTTATGCCATGACTGAATTGTCTGCATTGATATTAGAGATGTGTCCGGATGCAGTTTTTGAAGATGTTGTAGATGTATATCCACAAAAACAAATAGAGAGAAAGTTATCCTTTGGAGCAGAGAAAATATCTAGGGTGTTGGGACTACAAGTTGGTGTGGATGATATTAAAGATATTTTAAATAGATATAATTTTGTATATACAGAAAATTCTGGTGTATTTGAGATATTGGTACCAGCTATGCGTTATGATTTAAATATAGAAGAAGATATGGCGGAGGAGCTTGGTAGAATCATTGGTTATGAGAAAGTCAAACCAGAGTTGCCAAAGATAGATTTTAAAATTAAACAGAATGAAACATATAACAAAATTCTTTGGGCTCGCAACAAGCTATTGGAGGATGGTTATAGTGAGGTTATCAATAGTAGTTTTAGAGATAAAGGTGAGGTTTCGGTGTTAGCTTCTGCTTCTGATAAGAATTTTCTTCGAGCAAATTTAGCTGATGGCATACAAGATAGTGTTAAATTAAATAGAATTAATGCGATTTTATTAGGTATTAAAGATATTAGAATTTTTGAGATTGGTACAGTGTGGTGTCCAGAAGAAGAGATGCATGTCGTTTATGTAAATGACAAAGAAGGTAAGGTAGAGAAGAGATTGGACGATTTCTGTAAAGATATGCCTTCTGATTTTAAGCCAGTGTCTGGAACTGGTGGTTTAACATCTTCATTTAAAATGTGGTCCTTGTTCCCATTTATTGCTCGTGATATTGCCGTTTGGGTGGAGGATGGTGTGGCGAGTGTCGATGTGTTAAAAGTCATTAAAGATAATATGGGTGATATGGTTGTGCGTGGCCCAGAATTGTTTGATGAATTTAAAAAAGAAGGTAAAACTTCTTATGCTTTTAAATTAGTTTTTCAATCTTTTGAGCGTACACTTACAGATGTAGAGGTAAATGAGGTTGTGATTAAAATTAAAACCAAGATAGAAGAGCAGGGCTGGGTGGTGAGATAATCCACTTCTATATATTTACATAAAAATATTTAGTGCTATACTAAAAACAATGAATAAACAGCGCATTATTATTACTAAGATTATCCTGAGTCAGCCCTAGAGGCCTGATATTTGCGCTGTAAAAACTATTACAACTCAAACACCAGTTCTCTAGGACAGAGACTGGTGTTTTCCGTCATGGGGGCGGATAGCAACTCGTTCTTTCGGGGGCATGCTATATGTGCACGTTCGATTCGAACTATCTGGACATGCCAAGCCGTCGCGAACGCGACAAGGCTCGGAAGCTGGGGCCGGAGGTCCCCCGGCAAATCCAGGCGTGCGAGGATCCGCAGCCTGACGGGGACAAGAAGCCCATCGGCGAGCCTCAGCCTTCTGGGGCTCAGGTCCACCACAACCTCGACTAGAACATCGGTCGAGGGCCACATCGGGGGCCGCTAGCGCATCGCGCGCAGCGGCCTCTTCTAATTTTTAGCCTAAATTTAGACTAGCTAGACATACTATAAAATGTTATAATACTCATATATGGCAAAGGAAAAAGATGCAAAAGGGGGACATGTATATGATGCTTCCGACATTTCAGTTTTAGAGGGTTTGGAGCCAGTTCGTAAGCGTCCTGGAATGTATATCGGTACTACTGGTCCAGAAGGTTTACATCATTTGGTTTGGGAAATTTTCGACAACTCACGCGATGAAGCGATGGGTGGTTTTTGTAATGACATAGAAGTGGTTTTACTTCCAGGCAATAGAATTCGTGTCACAGACAATGGCCGTGGTATCCCTGTAGATATTCATAAGAAAACAAAAGTCTCTGCACTTGAGACTGTCATGACTACACTCCACGCTGGAGGAAAATTTGGTGGTGAGGGATACAAAGTCTCCGGAGGTCTACACGGTGTGGGTGCTTCTGTGGTAAATGCTCTATCTATTTTTTGTCGTGCAGAAGTACACAGAGATGGAGGTAAATATGTACAGGAATATTCTCAGGGTAAGAAAAAGGGTGCAGTAAAGAAAATCGGCGCATCTAAGAATCACGGTACTATTATCACTTTTGAGCCAGATGTAGAAATATTTAAAGATATCAAATTTAGTTGGGATACTGTGGTGTCTCATATTCGTCAGCAAGCGTATTTAGTAAAAGGTTTGAAAATTTCTATTATTGATGCGCGCGAGTGGGACAATAAAAAGGGCATGAATGAAGAAGATGTCATGTATTTCCGAGAGCTTGAGCTCGAGGTCCCGTCTGTGTCTTTCTATTTCGAAGGTGGACTAATATCTCTAGTAAAGTATTACAATAAATTTCAGAAGCCAATCCAAGATCATATTTTCTATGTTGAGAAAGAGCAAGACGGTGTGGGTGTAGAAGTGGCACTACAATATGTAGACGACATCACTGACAGAATCTTTCCTTTTGCTAACAATATTTACAACCCAGAAGGTGGTACACATGTCACAGGATTTAAGACTGCACTCACTCGTACACTAAATACATATTGTAAAAAGAATGAGATGATGAAAGAGTCCGAAGGAGGATTCACTGGTGAGGATGTGCTCGAGGGTTTGACTGCTGTCATATCTGTAAAATTAAGAGAGATTCAATTCGAAGGTCAGACTAAGGGTAAGCTGGGCTCTATGGAAGCTCAGGGCGCTGTGGCTACTGCTTTCGGTGAAGCCTTTTCAAATTTCCTTGAAGAGAATCCAGATGAAGCTAAATCAATAATCAACAAAGCAATTTTGGCATTAAAGGCTCGTAAGGCCGCTAAAGCAGCTAAAGACTCAGTATTGCGCAAGGGCGCACTAGAAGGTATGACTCTCCCTGGTAAGCTCGCAGACTGTCAGAGTAAGAGTGCAGAAGAATCAGAATTATTCCTCGTAGAGGGAGACTCTGCGGGTGGATCTGCTAAGCAGGGTAGAGACAGACGCACACAGGCTATACTGCCACTTCGTGGAAAGATATTGAATGTGGAGAGAGCGAGAATAGACAAGATGCTTGCTTCTAAAGAAGTCCGCGCACTCGTGATAGCTATGGGTACATCTATCGGAGATACATTTGATCTATCTAAAATGCGTTATCATAAAATTATCATTGCTACTGATGCCGATGTGGACGGATCACACATTCGTACACTTCTACTAACTTTGTTCTACCGATATTTCCGTGAAGTAGTGGATGCAGGATACATATACATAGCTCAGCCACCACTTTATAAAATTAAAAAAGGTAAAGAAATTCTTTATGCTTATACTGATGATGAGAAGTTGAAAATAGTGGGCAAGGGCGCAGAGATAAGTGAGATACAGGAAGCCGAAGGTCCCGAGCAGAGCGAGGGATCTGAAGGTGAAGAGACCGAAGAGGATGCAGAAGTTATCAAGACAAAAGCTGGCAAGATACACATCCAGCGCTTCAAAGGTCTCGGAGAAATGAACCCAGAAGAGCTCTGGGAGACCACAATGGATCCAAAGAACCGCGTACTCAAGCGTGTAGATATAGCTGATGCTGAGGAGGCAAATAAAGTATTTGATATTCTAATGGGATCCGAAGTCCCTCCTCGTAAATCTTTCATCCAGTCAAATGCTAAATTAGCCGAGATAGATATCTAGTTAGTTTGCTGAGTTCTTTTTGGAACTACAAAGCAAGCGATGATGTAAGCCATAATAGCTGGGAAGAATGCAGACATGGCTGCTATTAGTAGAAAACCTAGTCTTAGTACTGTAGGGTCTACATCAAAGTATTCTCCAACACCACCGATAACTCCAGCGAAGATCTTATTTGTCTCACTTTTGTATAATCTTTTTTGCATATATTAATTCTTAGTCTTTATTTCTTCTAATAGTTTAGTTAGCATATCTCCACTATCCATCTGGCCAAGCTGGCCGGCATCACGAGACTCGAGTGTGATTTTATTTTCGGCAATTTCTTTGTCACCTATGACTATCCAATACGGTATTTTTTCATTTTTAGCATCACGGACTTTGGTACCGAGGTTTATATCAGAGTCATCAAATTCTGCACGGATATTGTTTGCTATAAGCTCCTCATAAACTTCCTTGGCATATTGATTGTGTTGTTCACGAACAGGTATTACTTTCACTTGTACAGGCGCCATCCAGAGAGGGAATGCTCCAGCATAGTGTTCTATTAGGAATCCTACAAATCTTTCGTGACTACCTAGTGGAGCGCGATGTATACAAATAGGAGTTTCTTCTTTTCCTTCTTTTGTTGTATATGTTAGGTTAAATCTTTTTGGTACTGCAAAGTCGACTTGGTTTGTAGCAAGTGAAAATTCACGGCCAATAGCACTCCAGACTTGAACATCAATTTTAGGTCCATAGAATGCAGCTTCATCTTCAACTTCAACAAAAGGAATATTTGATTCAACTAATACATCACGAACCATTTTTTCTGTTTCAATCCATAATTTCGGTTCATTTACATATTTCTTACCTAATTTTTCAGGGCTGTGTTTAGAAAGACGCATAACATATTTTGTTATGCCAAATATTTTGAAGTATTTAATATACATCTCATTAACTGCTCGGAATTCATTTGCAAATTGTTCTTTTGTGCAGTAAATATGGGCATCATTTTGTTGCATTGCACGAACACGCATGATTCCAAAAAGTTCTCCAGATTTTTCATGTCTGTATACCATGCCATATTCTGCATAACGCACCGGAAGCTCTTTATAGCTTTTTGGTCTAGCAGCGTAGATCTTATGGTGGTGGGGACAATTCATGGCTTTAAGATAATATTTTCCTCCCTCATATTCCATTGGAGGGAACATGCTATCTTCATAGTAAGGTAGGTGCCCACTTGTTAGATACATAGATTCTTTAGCTATATGAGGAGTATGGACTCTACTATAACCAGCCTTAAATTCTGTTTCTTTTGCTAATTTTTCGAGTTCTTCAATTATGACTGTGCCATTTGGCATCCATAATGGTAATCCAGCACCCACATCATCATCAAAAGTAAATAAGTCCATTTCTTTTCCAATTTTTCTATGATCTCTCTTTTCCGCCTCTGCTCTTAATGCAAGATGAGCATCTAATTCTTCTTTTGTCTCAAAAGCAAGGCCGTATATACGAGTTAGCATTTTGTTCTTCTCATCTCCACGCCAGTAAGCTCC
>JACCDO010929334.1_pt1 | contig 10480 bp, 11 predicted proteins | sample 7446101 | NCBI WGS metagenome assembly JACCDO01 (sample SAMN15323440, study PRJNA562643) | freshwater metagenome | isolation source: river surface water | place: USA:Blue River Watershed | collected 2017-08-16
ATCTCAGAATAAATCTTACTCGAAACTATGAAACTGTGTCTGCTGCTTTTTCTAAATTATATCAAAAATACATGCCTAGATCTTCAATTACATCCAATCCAAAAATGCCAACGAAGTTTTTTAACTCAACTGATATAGTATTTGCGTCAAGCCATACTTTTGAAGAATTAACTAAAAGCATTCAGTTTAGAGAAGAAACCAAGAAATGCACTGATGTGCATAAAGTGTTCACATATGTTGCGGATGGAGACCTTTTTTTTAAAATTTTAGTCGAAGCCACCAATTATAAACTTATAGGAAAATACAACATTGCAAATGAGTATATTGTTCCTGAAAAACTACAACGTCAAATTGAACACGACTACATGAAAATGTTGAACGATTTTTTGTCAAAAAGTGACATGCCTGGTTTTAAAAACAAAATAAATAGAGCGAAAATGATAATTCATGCAGTGCTGTACGATGACATATATTTGTTGGAAGGAGGCACTCCAGTTGAAGGAAAAGAAGGAATTGCAATTTTGGCTGATCCAATTTATGGAAAAATAACAATACCAAAATTGGGTGGAAATATTTACGACATACTAAATTTGTTTATAAAATTTTTAAATTTGCTTCCATCAGAGGTTCAAACAACATATGCAGAATATTATATGCAAGAATTCATACAAGGATACGGAAATAGCATAGATGATTTCCAATTAAACAGGCAAGATGGATGGATTGCATCATGTGCCCCTGGAAATTTTCAAAAAACATTGATTGGATTTATGGTGTTGGACTCGTTTGTTGACACTCCAGTAAAAACCGCAGAAGAAATAAGAGAAGAATTAGAACATGTGGACAAATCAGTGTTAATTGACAATTTGAAGATGATTATAAATACAGTTTATCAAACCCTGTATCAACTAACAACTTCGAGAATGACAATAGAATCGTTAAAACAGGCTGTAATCGAAAACCTAAAGAGAAATGACAATCAATATTTAATTAAATATGTTGATGAAATGTCAGAATACATGAAGGAACTTGTGCAAGAATACGAGAATGACAACCCAATAGGAGGTAGAAGAAGAACCCGAAAACACAGGAAGCGGTTCAACCCATCAAAAACAAAAAAATATAGGAAGCCATCAAAACCACGCAGTAGAAAACACTTGAAATAGAATGTTAACAACTCGACCCAAATCCGACAAACAAATACGCTCCACAACGTCCAAGCCAAAAATGTTCCGGCTTAACCTCGTTGCTCATGCTTGCATCAAACGGAATTCCGTCATTTTCCGATTGAATTTCCCAATTTTCTCTCAACACCTCTTCTTCAGTTAAACCCATAACACGATATATGTCTTGTTCTGTGTTTATTTCTTGGCCACAATCATCCAGAATTTTGCCAATCAGTTGTGTACCGCATTCAAGACTGCACCGAATGTCATCGATTAAGTCATCTTTGTCCTCATCAGTCAGAGTGCCGTTATTTATTTTCGAAATCAAATCGTCTAGTCCTTCGCAATACTCTGCCAAATCGACAACTTCTTCTTCATCATCCCAGCATACAAAGGTGAGAAAGTTGCGATTAACGCGGTAACAAGGAAGTTCCATGCTTTAATATGTTCAGCGGTTTAAAAAACTTATTTTCAACGCAGAAAATTGAATTTGTCAATATTCAACCAAGTTAGTATCATTCACCCACAACATGGAAGGAATTGTTGAAAATCAAATAATCAACGGGTTCAAACAAAGCATATCACGATGCTTTCATTCGAGTGGGATAAAATCTGCATGCCTTGCACAATCATACATGCTCTATGAGTTTCTCAAACAACTGACCAAAGAAAAAGAACACCAGCCAAAATTAGTAATGGGATACATAATAAACACCGCAGTGAAAATATATTATGGTCACTTTTGGGTTGAATACAATGGAATCGTGCATGATGTAGCAACTGACACTTATTTAATGGATTACGACATTCAAGAACATTCGCATATTAAGAAAAACATGCGAATTTTGTCAAAAAAAACTCCGATCGACAAAATTTACAAAAACATCGACAATCCATCACATGAATTGACTAGAACTGCAAGTTATATAATGTGTATGAATAACAAATTTTTGGAAGATGTGAAACACAATGCTCCGCCCGAGATTTACAAAGAAATTAAAAGAATTTTTGAAAGATTAATTAAAAAATAAAAAAATCCACAATGTCCGCGCCGGGAATCGGACCCGGGCCGACGCTTTGGAAGAGCGCCATACTAACCACTATACTACGCGGACGTTTTTCCTATTTTGCGGAAGAATTAATTTCATTTATTAATCATTAATCCACATCATTCGCGTAATGTTGAGAGAACCATCATACAAATCAATGAGTACCTCTTCTCCAGCATCATTCAAGTAAATTGCGTGCTTACCACCTGTTCCAGGGACAAACGCATGAAACTTCAAAATTTCACCTTTAAAACGAATAATTGACTCACAAGCAAACGTATTCAGGCCATAGAGACCATAATTTCCGTTGGGGTGATCGATGTACATGGTTGAGAGAAAAATGCATTTAAAACCATGGAATGTATGTGGGTTCAATTTTTTAAATGAGAAAACCTCTTTATTTCCAATACATACAAGTTGTCTCATGTTTTTACAATCTCCACAGCAACTCATCTCTCACCTTCGAGTTCCCTCGCGGCACATACTTCTCCTTGTAGCCGAGTGCCGCACGCAGTTCTGCCCATGTCATGTTCTTTGCGTAGGGATGATTCGCACTGAGGAAGGTTGCCTCCCTGTGGCCGACAGACTCCACGTTGCCCTCTGTATAGGACGTGTTTTGCTTCCAGTACTGCTGTCTGTCCTCGATGGTGCCGATGCGTTCCACGCGGTAGATGTGGACAACGGCCGTTTCTGCGTCTTCTCCCCAGATGAATGCTTGAAAGTCGCCGACGTGCATGGTTCGCCTGTGATCAGTGTCCCACTTGCCAATGCCGCTCTGCTCGATCTCTGCCATGAATCGCTTGTAGTCTGTGGCAGGGACAGACTTCTTCGAGTTGATCCTCACGATGTAGAATGAAGCCATTGTATTGGTTGTTGATGTTATGTGTGTGCGTCTGGGAAATACCTTTCAACAAAAGTAGAAAAAGTATTTCAATTTTTATAAAGACAATTAACACTTCGTACACACGAAATAAGTGAATTTTTTAAACTTTCTCCATTCTAATCTTCTTTTTCAACGCATCCTTGTCTTCAAACAGATATATCTTGAACTTGTGCTGGCTATACATATCCATCGTAACATAGTGAATGAACTTACTAGACAGCTTCAATTCCGGTATATGTACCACATACAGCCACAAACCGTCGTTTCTCTCCATTGCTTCAAACACAAATCCATCATAAATCTTATCCATTATCTCCGGTTTCGTCGTACACATCGCCAGCAACGCACAATCATTTTGAACCCGACGAATTGACCGCATCGACTGATTCACATAAGCCAGGCTCTCGTCGCTCGTCCACCGTTCATAAAACACCTTCATCTCCCCCGTCATCGCAACCAATCCCTCATTGTCCATCATCTGAATAATGTTCAACAAGTCAACTAACCTCCTAATTGGCGACGTTATGTGAACATATTCATTAAACTTCAACATCTGATGAACTTTCTCTCCATCATACTTGATGTAACTGCTTCCGTTGCTGTGCCACAACTTCAAGTTCAATAACACATCCTTGGGCAGCGTCGCCGGGAAATCCATGTCGCTCTTAAACTTGAAACTGCGGTAAATTCCGTTCTTTCTCTCAGCAAATCGCACCGCACACTTGTAATTCATCAGCACCATCAAATACGCCACAAAATCGTGACTGTCAGAAATGTCATCCCTCGTCATCTTCCTAACCAGCACCAATGCCTTCTGGTATCCCTCATTCGCCTCCAAATCCGGCTCATCGTAGCGAAAGTTTTTCTCAACCTTGATGCTCACATTCTTAAACATTACGTCGCCAACAATCTCCCCAGTATCCTCACGCACATCCATCTCCATGACAAACGCAAACCGCACCTTTCCCTCCAACAAACTACACAACACATCCGAGAGAACAGACGGTAGCATCGGCCTCTTGCGATCGGGTAAGTAAATCGTCGAAATGCGTTGAGAGAACGACGACCAAAGCCGCAACCCATCCATCCACAGAGCCACATTTGAAATATAAACACTCAATCGCACCAATCCGTCATTCTCGCCACTCGCACTCAACCCAAATGCATCATCGAAATCCTTGCTGCCAACCGGATCGATGCTGTAAATCCGCTTCCAATGCGTCCGGTCTTCCACCCCATAAGCCGCACAAATGCTCTCAATGTACGCTTCATGTGACTTGTCTTGCAACCGAACCTTGGTCTCAGCAACGAAATCCTGAATAGACGCATTTAAATTCTTGCAATACAACTGATATTCATAGAAATTCTCCAACACATTAACGTCACCAATCGTCACTACCAACTCCCCAATCGGCTTCTCTCCATCCCACTCTTTAAACTTGAATGCAACATATTTATTCACAAACTTCTTGCTAAATCCACTGACATCGAGAGAATATGGTACCAAAAACGCAGGAAGCCGACGGTCATCCGGAATGCACTTGTAGAGCCTTTTCTTCCCTGACTTGCTACTATATCCGTATGACTTATTGCCCTCAAGCACCAACACCCCCGAAATCGCCTTTTGATTACGCAACAATGACGCAATCCGAACTATTTCGCCATTCTCTCCAACGTCAATAATGTCCTGATTAAACATCTTCTGGACATATGGGTCGAATCCTACTGGCAGCACCGTTTCCCTAGGAACTGTCTCCAATGTGCCAGAATCAACCAAATACCACGTCACGTTGTCGTCATATTGAATTTTGAATGGTGACATTTTTGTTATATTGTTTGTGTGATACATAACAAAAACAATATATCTTTAATATCAATTTTTAGAACCTACAACTCACAACTTCGTCTTCAACCTATAACTCATAACTTCGTCTTCAACCTATAACTCATAACTTCGTCTTCAACCCATAACTCATAACTTCGTCTTCACATTCTGCTGCTGAAACAAATAACGCACCAAATCCCCACCAACCGAGAGAAAACTCATCGGAGTATTGTATGAATGCTGTGCAATTACACTCAACCCCTCAAAAGCAACACTATAACTCCAATATGGCGGAATAAACAGTGATTCACCAGGTCCACCTAGCACCACATCTATATACTGCGTCTTCTCCATTTCATCAACGAATGCATTGTTAATAATGTTCGAAAACTCGTATGTATCATAGTCCTTGTCTATGTTCAAATACTTAATACTGTTCGGATTAAACAACCGCACTCGACATGCACCACTACAAACGACTAAATAATTCCGATAATCATTCTTATACTGAATGGGCGTAATTGTTCCCTTATTTCCTATGATCACATCATATTTCGGTTTCATTGACATTGGTGGCTTTAAATAGTCATCTTTTTCAAACTCCTTTCTAAGCATAGTCTCTCCGATAAACTCAGCATTTCTCTCGCTATAATAACCAGCACTCTCCTCTTTTGTTAAGAACTCCACTGCATCTTTTAACTTAATGGGCAAACACACACGTTCCTTGTTCTTTCGAAGATTCACATTGTATTTGTCAAATTTTCCAAACACATCGTTAAAATTAAACGGAATTCGCACTGCTCTAAATTTAAACGGTGATATCAGAGCACACACTTCCTCAAACCGGTCTTTCCCAATGTTCTCTCGTGTCAAGTCAATGACATCCAGGTCATTGTTGGTCTTCAAATGAAATCGAATGTGTATATAAGAAAACAAAACCAAAAAAAACAAAACGAGTCCAACCAAAATATGTATCATTTTGTTTATATTTAAACTATCTTTCGCTTAAATAAAAACATTTTAAACACATAAACAAGGCCAATTGCGGATTACATGGCATCCTCTTCATCGTCAGTCATCTTAGGTGCCAAGTAAAACTTCAGATAGTTCGTCGTTGAATCAGTCTCTCCTTCAACATCCTCGTCGAAATTGTAGTAAAAGTTCATCGGCTTCTGTGTGTCAACATGCAGCCAAATGTCCTTAAACACCTTGCTAAACAGCGAAATGCTCTTAATATATTTCGCAGCAAACGACATCTTCAGATGACCACCCTCTTCAATCATGTATTCAGTCAAATCAGCAATCTTAATTGGCACTCGGATTGTTCCAGTGCTATTGTCGCCACCTGCCAACTCCAAAAACTCCTCATTGCACTCAAACACAATCAGTTCACCGAACGACACCATCTGCTCTACTAGACTGTTGAATTGTGCTGCACCCATCTTAATATCAGCCTGATAATCATCTGTCGTCAAATCAAGCAATTCTGTGTCAAAATCGTACAACGGAATTGTCAAATACTTATTTGTCTCCTCTTTTGTACCATTTTCAAACTGAAACTCAAGCACATCCGGACTCTTTTCATCGTAAACAATAGCCAAATGCTGGTTTGCTGCACGGCAATTCAAGACCTTTCCCACCAATTTCACATTAATTCCAATAACCTTATTTGACGCGACATCATACTCCGAAAACCACTCAGAATCAATCTTCATCTCAAAGATACAGACGTGTGCCATGTCCATTCCCTGAAAATACAACTCGTTCTCTCGGAAATGGAGATTGACTTCATTCGCAATGTTCGGCAATGCCTGAAACACGCTGGAAAACTGCTTAGCCTTCTTGAGATCTGCAATGACGAGCTTCATTTTTTGGGTTGTTGTGTGAAATATAATAAAATACTCTTTATTATATTTTTGACACCAATTCAATTTTTTTGAGTGCGTTAACAACATGTTTAAAGTGCATTCGGGTCATAACCACCATTTCCGCTAAATGACACAGTGCTTGCTCCATTGTTGCCAGTCAACAGTTCCTCACGAACATTTTGAGAAACTGAATTTGCATTTGCATTCGCCTTCTCCTTAAATGCAGCAAACTTATCCTGTGATTCCTCTGAAACATGCATCTGAATTCGTCCATCCTCCTGGAGAGAAGTCTTGAGACGCAGTAACTCAAGTGTCAACTCACGTGCCAAATTGCGGTTCGTCTGGTTCTCCTGAGTTAAAAACTTGATCTGCTTGACACACTCTGCAATCATGGCAGATTCTTCACCGCTAGTAGACTTCTTGTTCTGTGTAGAAGAAGCTGATGAACCAACTCGGTCGATTCTCTCCTCCAACTCATTAAGACGTTCCTCATGGAGAGAAAGCACCGCCATCGGGTGCATCTTCTTAATGTCTACTGGACCATCCTGGCTCTGGTACTGTTGTTGTCCCTCTGAAGTAAAACGTGGTCCATTCATCGCCGAACGGACATTGTTCTGCTGCTGAGGAGGAGCCGTTCTTTGAGCAATGTTTCTTCGTGCTGACATCTAAATATTATGTTTTATTGTAAGTTATTTTTTTAGAATTATACACGCATTTCCATCTTAATAGATGGATGGCATTTGTAATCCTTAACAATAAAATCCTCTAAAACATAGTCCTCAATGTTTGCCTTTTTCTCTCCAACAATCTCTAATGTCGGAAATTCATATGGCTTTCTTTCCAATTGTTCCTTAAGCGGCTCTACATGGTCATCATAAATATGAGTATTTCCTAAATAGTATACAAATTCCTTTGCCTTAAGCCCGCAATGATGTGCAATGAGATGCGTTAAAAAACTGTATGATGCAATGTTAAATGGCACACCAAGCCCCACGTCTCCGCTGCGTTGATACATTGTGCATGTCAACTCATCACCACCAGTTACATGAAACTGGCACATCATATGACACGGTGGTAACGCCATATCATCCAGTTGACAAGGGCTCCACGCAGTCATTATCAGGCGTCGCGAATGTCGCTTCTCATTATCAAGACTCTTAAGTGCATCAATTATGTATGCCAACTGGTCCACGCCAACACCACTGTAATCAGTGTGGCAATCCACATAATCCCCGTTGAAATGCCGCCATTGAAAACCGTATACAGGACCCAAATCATTCTCCTTAAGATGTGTAAGCCCCCTGCTATCCAGGTATTGGCGTGATGAATTGCCATTCCATATGTAACACTTCTGACGGACCAATTCTTCATTGTCTGTTGACCCTTTAATGAACCATAGCAACTCCTTAAGACATGTTTTCCACGCCAGTTGTTTTGTTGTCATCAATGGCAACTTACCTTCTTCGAGGGAAAACACCATTGCCGACCCAACATCGCAAATTGTAGTACCATTTCGTCCTTCTTGAGCACATCCGCCGCCGATTAAATCGCGAATCACCGCCAAATACTGCTCCTCTTCGTGGTCGTACCCTGCTTTTTTAATAAGATTTCGCAACATTCCTTGCTTTTTATTAAATGCTTATTTTTAATTTCTTTTATTAAATCATATAATGGAATTAGGTAGTGCTGCATCAACAGAAACAAAGGGGAAGACGTTTGTTTCCCATGTTTTTAATTTCGACGAAGACACAAAGGACACTCTTCTGAATGTCTCTCAATACACTGCACTCAGTATTATTCCAGTGGTTCTCGTCAACAAAGCAGTGCAGCGTATGTTTCCTGAGCCGGATGAGGACAAGAGCAACCTCGAGATTTTAGCAGAAGTGATTGGACAGTTGGTCTTCATGCTTGTTGCCGTTTTCTTCGTTCATCGCCTTGTTACGTTCGTTCCCACATATAGTGGTGCCGAATACAAAGAATTAAACTTGTTTAGTGTTGTTTTAGTATTCTTGGTTCTCATGCTCAGTGTTCAGACTCGTGCTGGTCAGAAGGTCAATATTCTTATGGACCGCTTGATTGATTATTATGAGGGTGCACCCGCGTCAAAGAAGGATGCTAAGGAACCTCAACAACAGCAGCAACAGCAACCAATGATGCAACAAGCACAACAGTTCCTTCCTCCAATGCCAATTGCAACCAACCCGGCAGCATCCATGCCTCCACCTCCACCACCATCATCCATGGCACCTCCTCCCCAGTTTGACAACATGTATGAACGCCCAATAGAACCGTTTGGTGGATCAACTGGTGGTGGACTCGGATTTTCATTCTTGTAAAATTCGCCAGTGGTAGCAACAAGTTCACTCTGAAATGACAAGTACTCTTTAAAATCTCTGATTAATATAATTACATGGAACAATGCAATTATGTTGATCCTGCAAGAGCCGAAAAAGGCATACAGTATGATTCTGACTTATTTAGCCATACAATCTACAACAATTCACTGTGCATCCAAACAGACGATGAGAAAAACGCTATCAATATAGAAGATTTAAAGCATGCAAATGAATTGCCTATATACTGCGTTTTTGCACACGGAAAAATAATTTCAGACGTGAATGTTTCTTTCATTGATGGTGATGACGATGAAATATACCAACACATTGCAACACCGCCATCCACGTTCTTCAACCTCCAGAGACATCAATACGTGTATGACACAGCACCATTGGGAAGTCTGCTTATGTGCTCACCACATTTAAACGAATACTTCGGGCATGTAATTGACAATCCACATGAATTTGTTGAAATACTTTTTAGCACCAACTTCAAACAAGTGTCGGCTCCATTGGCATCCGGTGATTTTGACCTTGATTCGCCACTGTTTTCACCGCCACAATTTTCAACCATCAACAAAACCCTCGATTTTTACGAGAATGTCGTTAAATCTCCGCTCAGATTTGGCATAGTTCAATTGAACAAGCGAATTGACGATGAAGTAACTGAGATTTTAAGGTCAATTGGAACTCCTCTAACAACAACGTCAGACGAAGAGAAAATTGCGAGGTGTTTCAATACAACAATAAGTGAACCAGGCAAATTAACAAACAATCCAGAAGCAGAGGTTGCGTTTGTCGAACGCATGCATACACACAATTTCAGATGCACACTTGAAGAATTAACGGCTACATTTGGCCCAGGAATATACATAATGTCCACGTGTTCTCCTCTAAGTCTTACACTGAACATTGAAGACATTGGAAAAATACGTTATAGTTCAGAATCAGGCATAATGTCACAATTAAAAAGCCCAGCACACTCTTCAATAGTTGACAAAGCAGTATATGCCTTCAATAGTGATTTAGAGGCAATTGTTTACAATTTAAACTACAGATGGTTTGAAATGGTTCAAGCAAAACAAGCAATGAAATTAACGCGCCATTTTCCACAAGTCGATGTGCAAACTAGCAAAATGTATCCGTCAGTTGCAGATGTAAGAGATGGTGGAAAAAAGAAGAAAAAAAACAAACCTGCAAAAACTACAAAAAAACACAAAAAACGAAAATCTAGCCGTCGTCCTCGTCAATCTCGGGCTCGTCGTTCATGATGCTGTCCATTGCATGTTTAATCATCACCACACCACCTATATTTTTCATAATTTCACGGGCATTCTTGGTTTGTTCCTCCTC
>JACCDO011000587.1_pt1 | contig 10480 bp, 3 predicted proteins | sample 7446101 | NCBI WGS metagenome assembly JACCDO01 (sample SAMN15323440, study PRJNA562643) | freshwater metagenome | isolation source: river surface water | place: USA:Blue River Watershed | collected 2017-08-16
AGTTAATCCGATTTCATTTGGCATAAAATTATTATATTCTACCCATTCATCATTATTGAAATCATTAAATGTTAAAACATTATAATTATCATTCATATTTAAGATTATTGGTGTGTCACCAGTACAAGAATCGCCGTACACAACTTCGTTCTTTAAATATACGGTTCTGCCATCGGATAGTACCTGAGGATAATTTTTTTCATTTTCAACATATTCTTTTGCAATCATTAAACAACCTCTACCAACTGATGTAGTTGAAGCAGCTAATTCTTTATAATAGATATCACTGACTTTAGCACCAACTTGACCATATAATGAATTTGCAGTAATCTTAAATGCTAATTGTAAACCATCTAAAACTTGCTGCTGAAATTTAGTGTATGTTTCATTTACAGATACAATTGTTTCATCTGCTAAACTAACATTACCGTTTTCAGTTTTAATCGATTTCTTTTCTTCATTATATAAACCAATCAATGTTTTACCTGATTCTGTTACAACTGTTTTATAAGAAATCTTATTTCTTGTACTCTTACGAGCATTAACAAGATATTCTAAGATTTGTGGAATAATACCTTTTGTTTTATCACGATATTGTACATATCGAACAGTCTTAACACCAATCTTAATCTTTTGTTTTGGTTTGCCTACACTATTATAAATAGTTTTAAATACATCATACGATACATCTTCATAGTCATAACCTAATTTATCGAGTTCATTAATACCTTCTTCACCTAAATATTTAGGGTCAGTAACAATGGTCTCGTGTGAAATATTTTTTTCTCTCATAGAAGATGGATATAATGATCCGTAATCAAGAACTGAAATCGGTTCATCATCTAAATAAATTTTAGGCTTAGGGTCTAAAACAACCGCACCTTCATACCCATCTTTATCTGCATTATCTTTGTATAAATAAGGCAATAGATAGTTTTTATTTTTAATAAAATATGCTACTAAACTCAATATTTTAACACCTTGACCTCTATGAATAATCCAAGATAATGGATTTAAACAGACATTTGCCATACCAATACTATTTGTAATTAATTCGAGTTTTTTAAGTAATTCAATACATAAAATAACATCCATCAAACAATATTTAGCAATAATATATCTATCATTTGCGGTACCTTTTTGTAAACTGAATATATCTTGAGGGGATACATCATCTTTACCGATACACCACATACATTTTTGTGATTTAATATCTAAATCAATCTTTTTATTAATTGAAAATTTAGATAAATTAATATTTTTCTTTTTATTTTCGTCGAAATATTTTTTAACATTTTTTGTAATATCAAATATTTCAAACTTTTCACCATCATTAAATTTATTTTCTAAATAACCATTGATTTGATTAATCACAATGAAATTACGTTCATTTAAACCTAATAATGAATCTGTATAAATATATGTATTCTTACTAGTTTCATCATATTCAATTTCATATATAGTTCCATTAATAAATTCAGCTGATACATCATCAAGTTTATAAGAACCTAATTGATAACCTTTCATAACTAATGGTAAAATATCCATTTGTATACGACCAGGTATCTCAACATGTTCTTTTTTAATTAATTCACCAGTAGGACCTTTAACTTGTTTTTCCTTTAAATTGGATTCAAAATTAATGAAACGACCTATTCTACTAAAGTCACTATATATTTCTAATTCTTTAGCCCTTTTAAAAAGCCAAGGAGTATCAAAACCATCAGTGTTATACCCAGTAATAATTTCTGGGTCTTCTTTAATAATAATATCTCTAAATTTCAATAATAATGCCTTTTCAGTTTTAAAACACAATGTTTCAGCATTATCAAGTTTTTTACAACTATCAACGGTTAACATGTAGTTTTTATAAGGATTAGTCTCACCATATTTAAAGAATGACATACCAATTTGAATAGTAGTATCACCTTCTAATTCAGGTAAATTTTCATTTAATAATTTGTTAATCAATGTAATTCTACGTGTATTTTCACGTTTTCTTTCATTTGAATTAGCAGATGTACTAAGATATAAATTTTCAGATAATTTTTTACCTAATCCTTCTAATTTTGTTTTGGTAGGTATAAAATTATTTTTTGTATAAGCTTTATTAATATCAAAATTACGATTAGTTTTAATATAATCTAATAAGAATTCAAAGTTAGAACTGTTTTCAACTAATCTCTTCTTATCATCAATTGATAATTCTTTATCAGATTGATAGAATGCAGAAATAAGACTATTTATAGCAAATCTTTCTCGGTTATCTAAAACATTATTTAATTCAATAATTTTCTGCTTATTATCTGATGTAGGTTCTGAAATACATTTCTGTTTTAAAGTATCTACACGCATATAAAAAGCGAATATATCCCTGGCTAATTTAGTATAATCTTTAATTGGCAATGGGAAATCACCGTGTGAAGAGGTACATTCAATATCGTAAGATAAGACTTTTATTTTAACATTATTAGGGTCTTCGACATATTTAATGTCTGACCATTTTACTGTTAATTCATAATCGCAATAACTGAGTTTATCTTCACTTTTTTTAAGAGTATATGCTGTTTTATTAATTTTAATCCATCCGACAGGTTTAATGTCTCGATGATGAATAAATTTTAATAAAGGGTCAATCATATTCTCGTATAAATCAAATAAGATTGGTGTTGGACTAATACCAGGTATAGAAAGTTTTTTAGGTGTTAATGTAATATTATTAGTACTTTGATTAACTTGTTTATTTTGAAATAATCCAACTGCATTACGCATAGCAGATGTGTTTCTAAAAACGAGTCTAACATATTTATATAACTTTTTATTATCAAAGTTACGAAAACTATGTTTTTCAAGTAAAGTGGTACGTAATAAACTATTTTTATGTTTAGGCATCATATTGTCTTTTACCCAATTTTCCATAATTTTACGATGTTTTTCACTACAAAAATCCGGTAATCTTACATAGAAATAAGGAGTAAATTCATTGACTTCAACACAATATGTTTTTTCATTGTTATCTTTACCAAAAATGTAGATTTTATAATCTGAAGTGTCTTCGTACTTTTTATAATAAGAAGAATCAACAGTTTCACTATCTGAGTCATCACGTTCGGAATCATAACCACCTTCGTTATCTGAATCAGATTCTTCATTATCGGACGGTTCGTCGTCATAATATTCATCTTTTCCATCTTTAAGATTTTCATTTTCGCGTTTATCGTAGTTCTCAGTATACCAATCAACAATTTGAAATGAGATTGACATTTTTTTCAGTATGTTTTATTTTAATAAATAATATTTAAATTTTTATTCAAATTTATTTTTTTAATGAATTGATTATATTTTTTTTCTGTTTAAATAATAACTATAATGTCAAACTTACCAGGGATTATAATTATCATAGTACTTGTTTTATCTTTTTTTTTACATTATGAATCCAATTATTCGGATTTAATTTATGCAAAATCTACAGTAGACAATAAAAATTATTTAGTACGTAATAGAGATGATAGAGTTGAAGCGGCAAATATGTTATCTTTGATTAAAACTAATTTAATTAAAATAGTAGAACACTTAAAAGAAAATAATATGTCTGACCCTCGCGTTAAGAGATTAGTTTCTAAATTTCAACCATCAAACATATCTGAATCATTACCAAATACTAATTATACTTCATATTCTGTTAATAAAGGAGAAAAGATAGTATTTTGTATTCGTGCTAAAGATGAAAAAGAATCATTAGAAGATATAAATACAATGATGTTTGTTGCTATACACGAATTAGCACATATTATGACTATATCTGTTGGACATACTGATGAATTTTGGGATAATATGAAATATTTATTAGAAAAAGGTATTAAAATCGGTGTATATAGTCAAGAAGATTATAAATCTAAACCAAGAGAATATTGTGGTGTTAAAATAACAGATTCACCTCTTGAATATAAAAAATAATAGACCTTATATAACAAATTTTTATATAAAGTATATTAATTTAATGGAATATCAAATCTTTGATAAACACTTTTATGGTCAGATTTGATACTTATTGGATGTGTAAAATATTCTTTTGCAATAATATCTTGTTTAGGTGTCCAATATAATATTCTATCACACCACGATGGTACTCTTTTACCATCATAATATAATTCTGTACTGTTTCTATTTCTTGGGTCATTTTCATCATAACGACAAGACGGACAGAATGTAATGTTACTTTCTTGTAATTTTATATTTCCGAAAACTAATTCATTTGAATATTGGTTTGGATTTATTTTACTTAATAATTGGTCTTTAATAACATTATTACTATTTATTTTACATCCAACTTCTTTACCTGAAATATTTTCACAATTATAATCTTTTAATTGTGCATTATTCATAGTATCTACCATTTCTTCTATTTCTTTATTATTTATATCTAATTTCCTTTCACATTTAATTTTAGATATACGTGAACCAATATCCGGAACCTTTCTTAAATCAGTATCATCGTTATCTACTCTAAAATTTAAATCTCCCATATAAACAATGTTTGAACTACTACTTGTTTTAGATTTTTCAAGTAATTGTTTAATTCCATTTACTCTCTTATCGACTTTAGATGGGTCTGATGGTAAATGAGAATTTATAAAAGTTATATATTTACATAAACCAGCACTCTGACCACAAATCATTAGTGTAGTCCAAACACCACCTTTTGTTAAATTTAAAGTATCGAATTGATAACTTCCAGTTGCAGATTTTTCTGCTTGATATGGCTTAACATTATATTTATATAATGGATTTAATAAAACAACTAATGCAACTGACGGTTTAAGTGATGATAAACCGTATGTTTTATAAAATTCAATATAACCTTCTGGAGCTTTAGATTTAGATGTTTCAATAAATAAACTTGAAATTTTATCAGTTACTTCTTTAGAAGATTCTTGTAAACCTATGACAATTAAGTCTGGATATTCAGTTTTAATAAATAAATTTCTAATATTTGCATTAACTTCTTCTCTAACTAATGAATCATTAAAATTAATAGAACCTACATTAAATGTAACACATAATGTTTCTAAATTACCTGGATTTCCACCTTTAGTTATTCTTTTAATTGATTTCTTAGGTGATTTTTTAGGAGAACTTTTAGTCGATGACTTTTTATGTGATTTTTTCGAAGGAGATTTCTTAGGAGAGCTTTTAGTTGATGATTTTTTAGAAGGTGATTTTCTAGTATTTTTTTTACCTTTACCACCTTGATTATTAGATTGATTAGCTTTAACATATAATTCACCATTTATTGTTATAGTATTTTCAGACTTAGAATTACAAGCAGTATTAACTATATTATCATATCCATTGCTAACTCTATTTTTAACATTATCATAACCCATACTTGCATTATTTTTTATATTTTGATACCCGGTACTAGCTTTTTCTCTCATATTTTGATATCCTATACTTGCATTATCTCTAATATTTTGAAACCCAGTATTAGCATTATCTCTCATATTTTGATATCCCATACTTGCATTATCTCTCATATTTTGATATCCAGTACTAGCTCTTTCTCTAATATTATTATAATCAATATTTGCATTATCTCTCATATTTTGATATCCATTATTCACATTATCTCTAATATTTTGATATCCCATACTTGCTTTTTCTCTAATATTATCAAAACCAGTACTTGCATTATTTCTCATATTTTGAAATCCAGTATTTGCTCTTTCTTTAATGTTATTATAATCAATATTTGGATTATTTTTCATATTTTGATATCCAGTGTTAGCTTTATTTTTTAAGTTGTTATAACTATTATTCATTTTTTGACTAGCACGATTGAATTTGTCTCCAATTCCTAGATTAACTTGTGGCAAAGAATTACTTATCATTGAACCTACAAAATCCATAGTATATTATATATTTATATTTAATTTAGTTATAGTAATATCATTCTCAATAGCTAATTCAGCTACTAATGAATCATTTTTATAATCTTTTAAATATTTTATTGTTTTAATACCACTAGATACTAATAATTTAAAACAAACAATACAAGGATAATGGGTTATATACGCAATAGAATCTGAAATATTAACTCCTCGAAAAGCCGCATCACAAATAGCATTTTGTTCTGCGTGTACAGTAGCTTGTTCGTGATTATCTCGAACCCTAGAAATATGTGGAGCACCTCTTAGAAATCCATTGTATCCGGTAGTAACAATACGATTATTTTTAACAATAATACAACCAACATGCAAACGTGAACAACTACTACGTCTAGAAGCTAATAATGCAATAGATGAGAAGTATTCATCCCAGTCAAGTCGTTTTTCATCAAGAGGTTCTTCCATAATTAAAATTATATAATTATATATTAATTATGTCTTTATGCAATAATAATGATTTTTGTTTAATAGAAAAAACAAATAAACCATATATATTAATTTATCATCATTTAGATAAAAATACAGATTATTCAAAAAATTATAAATATTATGATGAATTAGTTGAAGAATCATTAACAAATAAAAATATAGAAGATGTAAAAAAGAAATTTATTAAATTATATAAAAAACCAAAAAATACCAAATCGATTCAATTTATCTTTGTAGGTCGTGTTGATAATAAAGATATTATTAAAGAATTAAAAAAAATAGAAGATGAATCCAGTTTGAATAATATTAAAATAGAATTATTAAATCAATATTTTGATTATAATGTAACTAAAGAGTGGCATATATCTAGTGATAAAGAGATACATTTTATTTATGAAAGAATATCAAAAGATGATACAATTAATACTTTATTACATATGATTATGGTTTATTGTAATATTACCGAAACAAAATTTAATGTAAATAACATATATTTGTATTGTGATAACAAAATAGATTGGTCAAATATTATTAAAATCATTGGCAATAGAATTCACGAAGATACAACTATATCAAAACAAAAAAAATACAAGTTTGACACAACATTAGAGAGTTTTAATATACCTAAAAAAGTGATAAATGAAGTTTTTAAATTATATGATATACCAGAGAAGAACATTAAAGAGATATTAGACAATCCAATAATCAATCTATATATGGAATTATACCATCGTTTTCGTAGTTTAAATAACCGTTTTCAGTATAGTACTGGTGGGAAATTAGATTATCCAGTGAATAGTTATATATTTAATTATTGGAATGAAGATGGTGAAAACTATCAAGATAACATTTTTAAGGATATTGAACATGATAAAGAGTTATTAACATATACACTAAGTTATTCATCAAGTGATTCTAATATTTTTTATATGTATAATTTCAATTCTATTTATAATAATTTAATTAACACTAGAAAAAATTTAACAAAAAATGATTTTGTAAATTTAAATAAAAAATTTCTTGGAAAACTTTTTTATGAAATAAAATTAGATGAGTATGAAAAAGAATTATCAGCTAATGTAAATATTTCTGAATATAAAAATATTTTTGATAAAATAGGTTTGATAACCGATAGTTTTAATAAGTACAATGATTCGTATATAGATAAACGAATTAAATCAAGTTTTAAAAGAATGCATTTTATGAATATAGGTCACTCATTAAATCTTCCACCAAAATATGATTTAATAAAGATATTCAATGAATTCAAATTATCACCAGACTTACCATTTGTAAAATTTAAAAATTTAGAAACCAATAAAGAGATTGTTTATAAATTATTCAAACCAATCACTCAAAAAGAAACTAAATATCATGAACCACAAGTTGGTTTATCAACATTAAATGATTGGACCAAACATCACAATTATAAATTTGAAACGGATAGGGGTGAGCTTGTTGAATTAAACAATGCTCCTCGTGCATTGTCGTATAAATTAAGAGTGTTAAAATTACCGTATGGGCAAAATTTAACAGGTATCGTATATAAGTTATATGAGAATTCAGACTATGTTGATGTAAAAGTAGGAAATAATATTTATTCCGAAGTGTTACCAATTAATACTAATGATATTCGATTGGGAGATGAAGTTGTATTTAAAAAAGTAAATAGTTTATATGTTGATATCGATATATCTAAAACCGAAAAGAAACAAAGTGCTTCTATGAACATACTAATAAATTTAAATATGTTGGATTTTGAAAACAACAATATTAATGAAATATTAAATACTATTTTAAATAAAGTTAATGTTTTTATCGAAGAATTATATAACATTGATTCATTGAGAAGTTATGCTTATAATATTTATGAATTAAATATCAACAATATGTACCATAGAAACGTATTGTCGAATTCATTTTTTAATGATTTTATATGTGAATACGAATATGAATTACCTCACAACATACCGGTATCATATAGTGAATTACGAAAAATTGCTGAATTATTTGTAAATTATGTTGTTATTAATGAAAAAATATTATTAAAAGATGAAGATGCCGAATATTATGATCCTATCAAAGATAAATGGTTATCTTGTAAAGTTGTTGAATCCAATATTGATGAAATTTATACTATTAAATTAGATAATTATACACAAGGACAATCAGATACATTAAAAAATATAAAACGTTCATCATTAAGAGGTAAGAATATTAATGAAAAGAAAGGTACTTTAGAATTAATTTATAATAGAGTTTCTAAATTTAAAACAGATACACCAATCAAAAACCAAATTATTAAATATACTAAATCTGGTTTATCAGAGAATGCTATTATAAACAATTTAACAGATATATTTGGATTGACGAAAGAGGAAGCTCTTAAAAATATATCATATATTCGCTCATTAAACGACGTAAATCAATTAGATAAATTAAATACTGAATTAGGTACATATATTACAATATCTTATTTAGATGGTGGTAGATTAGAAGATTCAAATAAAATTAAAGTTTATATTGAAAACATTCAATCTGTCGAATATTTATCACAAATTTATAAGTTTATAACATTCTTTTTCAATTTATATATTGTAAACATTACAAATAACAAAAATGATAAATTATTATACCCATTATTGAAGAATAAGATTGAGAAAAAAGATGAAATTGAAAAAATAGAAAATATAGCACACGTTAGTTATAAGGCGATAGCATCATTTGAAGATTTAGCGTTTGATGATTTTGATTTTGATAATTTCGATAGCTTTGAAAACTTAGATGATAAAAAAGAAGTAATTATTGAAGAATTAAGTGAAGAAGAAAAGAAACAACAAGAATTAGAAAAAAATATAAAAGAAATTCAAAAAGAACGTAAATTAGAATATAGTAGTAATTATGATGATACACATAAGAATCCTGTTTTAAAAAAATTATACGAAGTTGACCCGGCATTATTTAAGTGGTCAAGTGTTAAGAATGATAAGGAATATTATAAAAGTTGTCAAGAATTTGGCAGATATCCAAAGGTTATAACGGATGAGCAAAAGAAATATATTGATGAAAACTATCCAGGTTCGTATTCAATGGACCAGGAAAAAGATATAAATTGTGAAACGAATCAAGATATCAAGGGATATATAGATAAGTTCGGTGTTAGTATGAATAAGATTAAGTGTAATGCAATTAAATGGGGTTCAACTCAAAGCAATAAGAATTGGTATATATGTCCAAAAATATTTGATATGATAGACCAAGTTAGTTTAAATTTAGAAGACTTGGATTTTGATAAACCATTTGTTTCAAAGAATCCAAACTCAATTCGTGATTGGAGAACTGACAGAATTACCGGTGAAGATATTTTAGCATTTGGTCCATCATATAAAGGTCGTAGAACATATGAGCAAAATGCGTCAACTAAAAATAAATCATTAATGTTAATCCCAAAAGACTTATTATATGCGTATCCCGGACTTATGAAATCACATAGTACACAATCAGCAATTTGGTCACCTTGTTGTTATAAAGATAAAAGTCCACACGTTGGAGAAGCTTTTAGTTTAGCTATTGAAGAAGAAACAATTAAAAAACAAAATGATTATATACAAAATTGGGGTAAAATATTAAGTGCTAAAAGAATAGGTTTATTATCAGACACATTATATAATTATTTTAACTTTGATAAGAGTGTATGTAAAACTGGTGAAAGAACTGAAGATAAAAAATGTTTTTTACGTAAAGGTATTCTACAAGATTCAAATTCTTTTTTAAACTTAATAGCAGATATTAAAGGTACAAATTGGACAGATGAAAAGATTGTTAATAAGATTGTCGAAAATTTAACAGAAAAAGAATTCTATTTATTAAATAATGGGAATTTAGCTATTGAATTTAATGGTATAAATGGTTCCTCACCTTTTCAAAATTTCTTAGAATATTTAATTTATAAAACAGATGATATCAATTATATGAATAAGAATTTTAAATATTTCTACGAATATCTTACTAAACCTCATAAATGGTTATTTAAAACTGGTTTACATTTAATTATATTTGATGAAGATATTGAGGAAGATAAATATAGATTGATTTGTCCTTAT
>JACCDO010303726.1_pt1 | contig 10479 bp, 6 predicted proteins | sample 7446101 | NCBI WGS metagenome assembly JACCDO01 (sample SAMN15323440, study PRJNA562643) | freshwater metagenome | isolation source: river surface water | place: USA:Blue River Watershed | collected 2017-08-16
AAAGCGACATTTGCTTGACATTCTTGTGTTCAATCGCCTTGATGGCTTTTATCATTTGCTGTTTATCCTCATCTTTATGCCAAGTATCGTTATTTTTAATATGAATCACCTCCCTTTTTAAATCACTACAGTGAATCGGGCGTTTACTTATATCTAACTGACTTAATCCTTTGATTAAAATATTGCTAATCCCTCCGCAATACCCGAGGGGTCCAAAGTTTTCAAAATCGGTCAAAGTTAAAATGAGCGATTCCAAGAATTCACTTAGATTCAGCGCATCTTTACATGTCTCATTCAAAAAGACATTCAAATTGAATTTATTATTGTTTTGAGTTATATTATTGTTTGTAATATTGGTGGTGTTTCCCATATTTTCTTTCATCAATTCAATAATTTGTTTTTGGAATTCCTGGTTTTGTTTCAGTAATTCAACAATGGTTGACTGCATATCGATTTCATTTATTGTTGTCATATCTGTTTCTTCCTTATTTTCAATATCGTCATCAGTCACTGATTCATTATTTTCTTCATGTAAAACTTCGACATTACATTTTTTTTCATGATACCATAAACTGTTGCGCGCTTTGTATTCTTTATTACATTTTTTACACTTAAACATAACTTGGGGATTTTCTGGAATCACGTTGTTCAAAGTGTTCAATTTTACTTGTTTTAGATGTTTTGATGTGCGCGTGTGTTTTACATAATCTTTTTTATTAGCAGTTATGTATTGACATATTTCACAATTATAACTGGTTATATTTTGGGGACAAATGTGGGGATTTTTCATTCTAAAGTTCTATAAAATATTCTAAGAAAATATTTTTAGATCCTTTTCCTTAAAAAACATAAAATTTATGCTCACAAAATTATGATCACGTGGAAAAAACCAGGAGAAATCCACGAGAGCTTTATGCTCTAAAACGACCTAAAAAACACAGTTTTTAACATGAATACCTGGGATTTTCAAAAATGGACATACTAAAAATGTCCATTTTTACTTTTTCCAATTACTTTTGTTTGAAAATTAGAAATTTTAGAATCCCATTCTTCGAAAATATAAGTAATATTTGTATATTTTATATAATTTTTGTATCGTAGATAATTTTGGTAAAATAAAGTAAAATATATTCTGGTTAAAACAAGTTATAGAAATATTTTGCAATTTATAATATATACTTATATATAGTATAATGAGTAGTATAAATAGTGATAATGATACAAAAACAATATTACCAGATGTTCCCTATAATTATAAACCAACAATAAATGATATAAAAACAGTTGCGGGTGATGGAAATTGTTTATATCATGCGATTGTGTTAGGTTTAAGAACATTAGGTATATTCACAGGCGAACAAGGAACACAGTATTTAAGAAAATTAATCCAAGATGAATTAAAAAAATTACTTATTGACGACGCAGGTAATATTAATTTGAATGTTAGTTTTAGTTCTTCTGAAAAAGAAGGAAGCGCAGAAAATAATTTAACAATCGGACAATATATTGGATTTAATTTTCCAGAAAAAAGTTTGGAAAGTGATGAAGAAAAAATTAATTTTTTAAAGGAATACATTATAAATGTGGTGAAAGACACAACATGGGGAACCGATATTGATATATGGGCGTTGAGTAAAATATTTCCATCTGTTTGTATTGAGGTGTATACTGTTCCAAAAGGCGATAGTAGTGAATTACAAATATTGAATAACTGTGACAATCAATATTATGATGAGGGTGATGTAAAAAATATTAAAAAAAATACTATACGGATATACAACGCAAGTGGAAATACTGAAACTGGAGTTCATTTTGATGCTTTACCAGTAACAAAGAATAAAGACGAAAAAGGAAATTATATTATCCTTACAAATGAAGAATTAGATAAAATTAAAACCGATGCTATGACAAATGAACAAAAAGAACAAATGTCGAAAATAACTGGTCTTGCGGATCCAGTTGTTGTACCAGCTGATACGGGGGTCACACCAGGTGATACAAGTGTCACGCCGGTTGTTACATCAACCATCGCATTATCGTCAGGAGTCAAACCACCAAGTATAGATACAGGAGTTACAACCAGTGTTAAGGAAAATAGTGTGACAATCGTAAAAGATATTTATCCAGACACTCAAGCCAAAGCTGGATCAGAATTAGAATCATCTCCAATACTTAAACCAACCCTAAAACCAACGCCAACACCAAAAAAATCAATATTAAAAGAAGTACTCAAACCAGAAGATTTAAAATATTCGATTGACAAAACACCTATAACAGTTCCAAATTCATTGGTCATATATTTAACCACGAATGTTCCGGGATTTCAAAAAATAAAGTTTACGCCAAATATGGTAGAACCGAGTATAAATAAATATGTAGATACTGTATTTTTTGATCCAATTGTGCCATTAAATAGGGATGTTATTAAAAAAACACCCAAACAGTTGCTGAAAACACAATTTTTTGATAAAGGACTTTTCTTTACATTAAAGAATAGAACCCTCACAAAAAATACAGATTTTTGGTCAACATTAAGTAATAATCCTATAAAAAATCCATATAATCTATTAAAAAAAAACACGGATCCAATAGAAAAACAACTAGAGAATTCAACAAATAATGGAATCATTAATAATAATATTCGTCAAACGATTCATACATTATTTCATGAGGACAATGTTATTTATTTGAATAATAAACCATACACAATATATTCTTGTAATTGGACATCGGGAGATTGGAAAATCGACACCAATAATAATTTACCCGATTTTTTATCAACTGGACAATATTATGGTCCATATTCTAGTTACCAAGGAGGACCCGCGTCACAAAGTGCTTTAAATGTACACCCACTTGAGCGTTTTCGTCAACCTACCATTTACATTACGAATTCTTCATCTTCATCTAACAATCAATCATCTCCATTACAAATACAAAATGCCGAAAAACAATTAAACAGTATTCCTCGTAAATTGATTAGTGGTCCCACCTATAACGAAAAGGAGTTTTCAAATATTAGCACACTTCATCCAAAAGAGTGGAGATTATTACCAAGTGGAAACAAACCACTTGAAATAACATATCCTGTAAATGAAAACATTGTAAAATATATACAAAGAAATAAAAATAATCCAAATTTGCCTGACACATTACGAAAGAATATTGATAATGTTTCACTAACAAACGACAAATCTGGACGACTCATTGAAGACGACCCTCGTAAAAAGGTATCCGGACGACTCATTGAAGATGACCCTCGCAAAAAGGTATCCGGACAACTCATTGAAGATGACCCGCGTAAAAAGGTATTCGGACAACTCATTGAAGATGACCCGCGTAAAAAAGTATCCGGACTCATTGAAGACGACCTTCGTAAAAAGGTATCCGGACTTATTGAAGACGATAAAGGACGAATCGAAGAAGAAAATAGTATAGTTCCAGTAAATCCTTTTTATAAAAAATATCTAGAATATAATAAAGAAAAAACGGGCGGGTCAATACAATCTGGCGGAACACCACAATCAGAAATACGTACTTTTTTTAATAATTCTACAATTTTTTATGACAAAATCAATCTTTTGTATAGAAACATGAGTGAGAAACATAAACATTTATTTGAATATATTGAAAAAGATAATGAAATAGTTGATCGTGGAGAATTACCCAAAAATATTAGAAAAAATGATTATCGTTGTAACAATAAAACAAATGAATTAAAAAATATATTTGTTCAACAAGCAGTTACAGAAAATAGTTTTTTTGATTGTATATCAGCGGGAATTCAAAATTATAATGACGAAAATAATGAAAATAAAATTATTTGTTACAAAAAATCTGAAAAACCCGAAAAATCTGAAAAACCCGAGAAAGAAGATAGAATTGATATTCTTGATAGTGATGGTATAAAACGAGCAGTATATTTGTATTTTTTAGATCATGTAGATAAATATGTAGAATATATAAATAATAACGATATTCGCAAAATGTGTGATGAAATGAATAATTTATTTTATGAAATAATAAATAAGCCTGACCCAAAGAATCCTGGAATTACCCTGATACCAAATGATGAAACAACATATAATAAAATAATACAAGAAATACATAAAACTCTTTCTATAAAAAATCAAATATTTGGAATCAAAATACCAACAATTGATGAATATAATAATTATAATCTTTCGAAACAAGAGAAACCATTTGAAATCATGGAAATAAATGATCAAGACAAATCGAAGAATTTTATGAAATATATACAAGAGACCGACTTTTTGGTGAATGATGAAATAATTGGAATTATTCAAAAAAAATATGGTATTAAAGTAATCATTATTGAAAAAAATCCAGATAATAATAGTTATCGTATAAAAAACAAGGATATTATAGTAACTCAAGGTGATGATAACAATTATCCACGTTGGAATAAATACATGTTTCTTTTATTAGATACCAACGGACATTATGATTTGTTGAATTTTGTAACAAGAAAATCATATTGGTGTTATATAAAACATGGTATTAAGATGACATCAACGACTATATTTTCAAAAGAAGAACAAAATTATATTTGGAACGTTCCTCCTATTTATATTATTTATTTAATGTTTGTTAGTTGTTTTCTTCCCAAGTTAATTGTTCAATCAAACATAAGTGAATTTATAGAAAAAATAGATTTATTCCGGGATGATTATATCATTTTTTGTAATGTATACGATAAAATAAAGAATGTTACTGGGAATGAACAACAATTAACCAAAGATATTGTAAACATAGAAAAAGAAGAAAAAACAATAAAGGATCAAATAGAACAATTAAAAACAAATTTAAAAAAAATAGAACAAGAATATCGTCAAGAATATAATAAGTATTTTAAAGATATTCAAGATAAATATTTGGCTGAAATAATAGCAGGGAATCCGGGTGATGAAAAAAATATAAGAAAAGAGTTCATGCCAATAGCAAATAGCGGGGATATTCATAAAAATAATGATTTTTTCAATAAATATTTAAAAAACAAATATGCGGACGATTATTTTATAAATGAAATTGATAAATTTCCGGATTATATAAATGAAATTGATAATTCGCGTGATGAAGATAAGAAGTATAAAAGAATGTATGAAATACCTACAGAAATTGAAAATTTAATAGAAAAATTCGACGATATTAATGATAAAAAGAGTGAAGTAATTGCTCAAAAAGATAGTATATATTTTACTAAAAATACGTTTAAAGATACTTACAATTTATTGAATAATACAAAAATAGATGATCCAAATGTGATAAATAATATGATAGATGATATTAAAACAAGAATAAAATCAGAAAATATAAATATAGAAAAGAAAAAAGCAGATGAGGAGCCAATACCAGGTGATGATGATGGCGAAGGTCCTGGTGCTCTTGTTGGTCCTGGCGCAGGCGATGGTTCAGATGATGATGTTGGTCGCGGTGCCTATTCTTATGAAAAAAAATCAACTATTCGAAAAGAAAAAGGTACACCTCCTGATAAACATAACGTAAAAGAGGCTCCACCACCAGATGGACCTCCACCACCCCTAGATGAAATTGATACGTTAGACGAAGTATTAAAAAATAAAATCATTAACGCTTGGAAAGAAGTGAATTATGATAAAGACCCAACTAAAAAATACTGGTGGAATGAAATCACGAATGAAACAACAAGTATTGGAGCAAAACAACCAAACGGGTTAACCGCAACAATACCAAACCCTGGATTTATGAGTTACGATAATCCACTCAAGGAAAATTCAAAAACGAGCTTTATTGTTTTTGTGAATCTAGTCTTGTATCCGGGAACAAGTATTCCTAAAAGTGAAAAGAGAAGATTAGGATGTTATGTGAATTATGAAGAAATACGTAGAAGTTATGCGGAATTATGGGACTATGAATATATACCTATTCCTATGAATGATGATACATATTATAATTTGGAAAATAAAAATACCAATAAAATGGAAGGACAAAAACCAATCCTTTCTCAAAATAGTAATAATAGTAATAATAATACAAGACGTGTTACTTTTGATAGTAAACCTCCTCAACAATTTCAAGGTGGAAAAAACAAAACAAAACGTAATCGAAGATCAGTATAAAATATAGGGTTAAGGTAATCGACCAATCGTGTAATAGTGTAAAATAAAAACAAATATGTCGTTTTTGTTTTTATTTTACAGACGTTTGAAAACTCATTAAAGCATCTTTTTGCTGTTGCATTTGTTTTTCTTTACTTGCTTTTGCTAAAATTGCCATAGCGTTATCCAGTTCTTCTTTACTAACAATACCATCTTTATTTGTATCAATCACATCTTTTAACAGACGGTATTCATGTGGAACAATACAAAAACTACTTTCCTCATTGAATAAATGGTCAGTTAATACAATTAAAACGGCGGTTAAACCAAGCGCAACATATATGTTACGACTACCCATCCAAGCCAATACGAAAATCATAATCTGTCGTGTGACGGATAATTTCAAATATTCGGCGGATGATTTGCTTAATTCGATCGTCACATATTTTGAGCCTAAATTCATCATAATAATCATAATGCCAGAAAAGACCTGACTACTATTTACCAACATAATGTTGTTGTGTAAGAAATTCGCAATTCGTTGAAATATTGTCGCATTTTTTGGTAAAGGAGTAGGTTGCGTAGCAGCCGCAGGATTCGGCATAAATGGATTTCCTGGTGGTGGAGCAACTCCTCCTGCCGGCGGTGTAACTGTTGTAGCAAGAGGAATTATATTTTTTATTGATGATTTATTTTTTCTACTCTTTTTTGTCTTAATTGTCATATATTTAATAAACAAAATATTTTTTAGACAAATTGTAAACCAAGCATTTTTAAAGTATGATTTGTTTTGTCTGTAAAATACTCCCTATATTCCTCGGTAGCGATTCGTGCATTTCTTAAATGTGGTCGAACCAATTTGCGAATACCCGGAGTGAAATTTTCTACATATGACGTTTTGGTGTTCAGGGATTTTTTAAAAATTCCACGTGTTACTAAATATATAATTAAAATCAACAAAAAAATTGTGAATCCGGTATATAATATATATGACTGCTTCTGCTTAGGCATTATATATATTTATATTATATTATATTCGGTCGAGTATAAATTTTTATTCCTGTATCAATTGATAACCAGACATAGTTCCTTCACCCCCGACAGATACAGGTTCCTTATTTGTTCCAAACGCACCAGAAATTGGTAAGGTATTTGATTCTTTCGCACGCAACGTGGTTTCAGTGGCGATCCGATCAATTCCGCTGTTTCTTTTTTTGTTAGACATACCTTCAATCGCAGGTGATTCAATCTCAGTATTAATATAACTATATTCGGGTTCTTCACCCTTATAGTCGTATTCATGTTCTAAATTATCGGGTTCTTTAATAATTTTATGTTCTTGTGGTTTTTTGAATATCTGCTTATTTTGACTTTCTTTAGGAAAAAATTTAACATACAAAAACAAAGCAAGTATTATAAAAAAGGCAACAAATCCTAATTTTATATTATAGTAAAATAGTAATCCAAGAATAATGGTACTCAACATGAAACCAAATCCTAAATGAAATGAATATAATGATGATATTACCAATAGTATGATAAATAGAATAGTAAATGGATAAATTATTTTTTTCACGGACATATTTTTTATGGACATTTATATTTATATTATATAATTATTTTTTTTAATTTAAGATTGTTTTCCAAATTATTATCTTATTTTTTATTAGGAATGTCTTTAGCAATGTATGCCGCACCATTTAATAATAATGATTATATGGATAAAATAAATGATACTGATACACCTATTGGTAGAAAAAAAAACGCAAATAACAAAACACAAAAAAGATATTATACAGCTCCTCCTAAAGACAATAACAACACAGAAAAAATAAATAATATTTTACAAAAAATCCATAACTTACCGGAACGCAATGATGAAGAATTAGCCGATTTCAATGAATTGTTGCCACCACCGATTTCTGCTGGTGTAGAACAAACCAAAGCCAAGGAAGGTTTTGGAACAGCAAATCAATTATCAGCTTTTGTCAGCCCAGTGAATCCGCCTGAAATGGATGAAAATATTAAGTCAATATATTCAAACTTGAATGCTCATACAAATGACATGTCTTTTGCTTCTGCGACAGATTACGGACGTTTTATACCGGATTATTCCAAAATGTATGGAACAAATGGGCAAAAACCTCAACAACAAGCGATGGGCTTTACCGGAACAGGCGCAAAAAGTCAAAATGATGTGCTTATGGAAAAATTGAATTATATGATTACCCTTTTGGAACAACAAGAAAGCGATAAAACAAACAATGTTACTGAAGAAGTCATCTTATACTCCTTTTTAGGAATTTTTATTATTTTCATTGTAGATTCTTTTGCGCGGGTTGGAAAATATGTGAGGTAACATGGTTTCATCTAGACTAACATTAACCATAACCCTAAAACGATCTAATTCAAAATAAATACTTTATTTGGCGGAACGGTTGGATAAATATAATTATATAAAAAATACGCCGTGGGGCTTACCATCATTGGGGCAGTTTTCATTTTAATATTTTGAATGATAACTCCATTATCTGAAAGGTCTTCAATAAACGCATAACCGAATTTGTTTTCTTCTTTGACTCGTGAGAGAGTGATTTTAGAAAGTGCGACTTTGAAACCGTGAATAAAAATAGCAGTGTCTTTACAACAATTCACGGAGGCGAAACAGACGAGTGCTGTAGTGCCTTTTTTTATGCTGACTGACGAGTCACGGAAATAATAACAAGATAAAACATGATTGTCCTGAATAATCATGTAGACATAAATGTTTTTTGTTTTGATCAATTCGAGAATATTGGATATTTCGGGGCTAATACATACTTCATATTTGTTTTCAAGATTGAGTTTCAAAAAATCGGTTAAATGGTGAATGTTGGTGGGACCGCATTCGATCAATTCCAGACTAGTACCACCGGGCAAATCACTAGGGACACACCATTTTTCCATGGAGAATCCGTATGTGTTATATACACAAAGCGGAACGATACCGGTGAGTTCGTTTTCTCTCTTGAACAAAGAAACAGAAATAGATTTATTGAAATATCTTTGATTATATTCATGTGTTTGTATGATTTGTGGTGCGATTCCTTTTTTTCGGTAATTCGTGTCGACGCATAAATGATCGACATAATACAGATCAAAATTGGTTTTGTGGTGTGGTTTATTGAAATAAATATGGAGGGGTCGGCTTGTCATGACTGCGATGATTTTATCGTCGACGAGGGTTGTCGCCTGTTTTGCGTCGTATAAATAATTGGGTTCTTGATAATAACTTAAAAAACAGGGGGCATTGTGACCAATCAGATAGGGCACGATATTTTCTTTGGTTGGAATATACATGTTCTCTCCATTTTTCAAAAAATAATGGCGGATTAGATTCACAAAAGAGATCATGGTTTGATCGTTTACTTTGGAAAATTCCAGGGTTTTGATTTGATAGAAATTACAATATTTGTTTTTTTCAGGGAGTTCATTCATGATTACCCCATAACGATAAAAAAAATAATGAAAATCGTAGACATGATATACTGGTTGTATAGACCAGAAACGGTATTTAATTTTAATATACATGGCAATGATAAGTAACAGTAAAAATAAAACCAGACATAGATAAGGAATCGCGGGTGTGAAATATGAATACCACAACATAGAAATAATTTATTATAATAATATTTATTTTTATAAAAAATCTAGTTATAAAACGTGATTGAAGAGAGAAACTCCCAGTTTGCTAATCCCTAATCCCTCAATCGGGGTTTAATTGGGTTTCACAAAGACAAACAAATATTGGTATTCATAACCGGCACGGATGAGGTCAATCTTGCTTTGAACAATGAAACCTGCTTGTTTAGCGATTTCTAAAATGTCTTGGTAAGGCTCCATATACAATTGATGTTCTTGTTTACGGAATACTTTATCATCACCCTTGTTTTTAAATGTTTCCACAAATTTCGCACTATTATCCGCATCATTTAATTGAAATTCCGATTGATACTTGAAATCTTCAAAAGTGACCTTACTATTGGTGATGCGTTTTTCAGCATATCTTTGTGGCGTAAGTAATAATAGTGGATTCGCTGCTGGAATAATCGTATCAAACATGTATTTATCGACTAAATGAACCACCAAGTATCCGCCACCTATTAACCATTTCATACAATTCCTAAAAAACTGTAATTTGTCTGGAATGTAATAGATGGTGAAATAGAGGCATAAAATGTGAGTAAAGGATTGTGGATGGAAAATCATGGCATTATTCACGTCGCCTTGTAAAAAATCTAAATTTGGATACATTTCTTTTGCCTTTTTTACCATGGTTTCCGATTTGTCAACCCCGACTACTTTAAAATTCTTTTCCGCTAAAGCAGCCACGTGGTGACCG
>JACCDO011807198.1_pt1 | contig 10479 bp, 9 predicted proteins | sample 7446101 | NCBI WGS metagenome assembly JACCDO01 (sample SAMN15323440, study PRJNA562643) | freshwater metagenome | isolation source: river surface water | place: USA:Blue River Watershed | collected 2017-08-16
AGTTTTCATGGGAGCAAGTTGAACCTAAAAAACGAAAATTACAAGGCTCATCGCACGGGTGTGCGAAGCAATGACTTAAGGCTGACTTAATTCGCGACCAGAGGCATCGATCCATAGTGTTTGTTCCCCCTTTAATGCATACCAATAACCGGGAAATTCTGTATCGGTGATGGCATCGTAAACGAGGGGCACAATGATTTCTCCAAAATTGTTAACCACGCCCCAACGGTCGTTTTTCTTCACCATATATTGCGAAGGTTTTTGAGACAAAATGATTTCTTGGTACTGGGGTTTCAAACTCCACTGCATCGAGGGTAAACAAAGCAATCCCATGAGGGTAGCGCCATTTGCACCAGGTTTGGTGGCAAACCATTCGTGGTCATTGATGCGGGAGAGCGACATCAGCGTATCTTTCAGCAATACCTTTCCGTTGGCATGGGTGATGAACCAATAACTGCCTATGGGTTCCAGCAAAAGGGTATCGGTGAGTTGTTGTAAGTCGATACTTTTCACCTTTCTCACGGTTTTTGTGAATGCATGATACAAGATCCAGTTTTTCTTCTGTCGCGCATACACCATGCCATCACCGTAGAGTCGGAAATCGTCAATTGTGCCTTTGATGGGCAAACCAAATTCCCCTTTGGAATAATAAAAACTCCATTTTTTGTTCTTCAACAGGGCGATGGTGCTACCCACCAGCAGTGATTTTTCATAAATGGGCGGGACCAAAATTTTACCCAGGGTATCGATGATGCCCCAACCATTTTGTTGTACGAGGGTGTAGGGCTTACCAAAATCCACCGCTTCGGCGTATTGTGCACTGCAGCGAATTGTATCGCGCCAAAGGCAATAGCCATCGTTGATTTTCCCCATAAATCTGCCATACGGAAGGGTTGTCATGCTTTCATATGCGTAGGGTGTGAGGGAGTTTCCGAGTGTGTCAATAAGGGCCCAGTTGTCGTTAATTTTCGCTGCACAGCGGTTTCTTACCCACAATTTCGCGGGGGCTTCTGTGGGTTCGTTTTCCCAGGTTTCAAAACCAATTGCATCAAATTTCGGGGTGGTGATTAGCTTTCCGCTTTCATTGAAAAGCGCCCATTTTTTCCCAAGTTGTAGGGCGCCACGTTTCACCACTGTGTCATAGCGGAGGTTTTCAAATTTGCAGGGCAGCAATTCTTTGCCTCGGTGATTCAAGATGCCCCAACGTCCGCCGCGTTGCACGAAGGCCATCGTACTGGAAAACTGAAAAATGGTTTCGTAATTGTTTTTGGTAAAGGGTTTGCCGTCTTTGGTGATATAGCTAAACTCGATCAACCCGAAGGTATCGGTGCGCATTACCAAGGCACATCCCGGAATTAGCGTAGCCCCACTTTCCACGAAATGGTTGTGGTAATTGTTGAGGGCATAGGGATAGGCCATTTTGAAATCCAGCTCCATCCAGGGTTGAAGGGTGGCTGAATCGGCGAAATAGAACCCCTCTTTGAAGGGCTCTTTGTTTTTGTTATAGGCAATGGGAATGGGCTTTACTGTGAGCGATCGCAGCAGGAATTGCGCGCGAAAGGTGAGATCGGTACGCTGCAAAGGCGGTGGCAATTGCGACTGTAAAAATTGCTCATAGGCTTCCACGGTATTGAGCTGTTGGGCGCGTTCAAAGGCAAGTCCCTCCAAGCGCTGTAGGATGGCATTTTTCTGGGGCGCTTTGGGGTATTGGGCCAAAAACCGGCGGTAACTTTGCTCTTGATCTTCAGCGGTGGCGAGTTCAAATTCCCACTGAACCAGGGTGTCCTCTGCCCGTTGAATCATCAATTTCGTTTGCGCGTTGGGCTTTTTTATGGCCAAGAGCTGGGTACGACGGGCCGATAGTGCCGCTATGTTTCGGGTTTGCATCAACGAGTCGAACTCCAATTGATCGATGAATGCCAATTGGGTTTCTATGCGTTTTTGGTAGGCTTTGAGGGTGATGGACTCAAATTTGGGTGCTTTTGCGCTGGTATCGGGGCCATTTTTTTGTTTGGCTTGCCATTGTTGAAATGATTCGACTTCCAATTGTTGAATTTGTTCTTGGTAAGACGATATCCATTGCGATTCCACCTGCAATTCGAGCAGTATGCTCCTTGCTTGATCTAAAGTTGCATTGCTCCGTTTGTTGTAAAATTCATTGGTTTGGGCAAACAGAAGTGTATCGGTGTGGTGGTGGGTGAGCTGATATTTTTGTTTGTATTTGGCCCATTGTTTTGCAGTGATGTTGTTGCCTCTTTTGTCCTTGGCGATGGTGGCCCAGTACCGGAGCGCATCCAAGCTGTGTCGAATGGATGAAAAGGGCTCCTTTTCGTTCGGCAACATGGCCAGTGCGTGGTGCAAAACGGGGTTGTTGCTGTCTTTGGTAAATTGGCGTTTGTAGAGCAGGAGCGCGGCCTCTTGGTATTGCAGTTGGGTGGCTACAGCGATGCTTGCCTCGACGGGTACTGTTGGGGCGATTTTTTTGAATGTTTGTTTTTTGACCGATGATTTTGCTGACTGTCGGATGAGTTTAAGCGCATCGGCGATGGGGTCGGCTTGAAGTTGTATGGCAGGGATGAGCATCCAACATGCTACAATCACCGCGCGAAACAAGGCCTTCCTTTTCATCCGCGCGAAAGGTGCAAACCTTGTGCCATAAATGGAGAAAGTCTGCGTAAAAGTGAAAAGTAAGCCGTTGAGAAATCCGGATGGATTAGTATTGAGGGTGTTGGGGTTTGTTCTGAAGAATGTTCTCTATGCGCTCCATGACGTCTGCGGTTAGCAAGGGCAAAATACTGGGTGCTGTAAGGGTCTCTTGAAGTTGTTCAGGCTTGGTGGCTCCAAGGATTACGGTACTTACATCGGGGTTTTTCAGGCACCAGGCCACACCCAATTGGGGCATAGAAACACCCAAGTCTGAGGCAAGCGCCATGAGGTTTTTGACTTTTTCCGCATGTGTTTCTTGCAACAGCCTTTCCGATAACCAACCCAATTCTTCCCGGTTGAGCCGTGCATCGGCGGGGGATTGGTTGAGGTATTTTCCGGTGAGGTAGCCGCTGGCCAAGGGACTCCAGATTGTGGTTCCAAGTCCTACGGTTTTATAGATTTGGCTGTATTCCACTTCCACTTTATCGCGAACCAACATGTTGTATTGGGGTTGCTCTACGACCGGACCGATGAGGTTGTAGCGTTGGGCCACCATGTGGGCTTCCATGATTTCTTGAGCGCTCCATTCCGATGTACCCCAATAGAGGATTTTGCCAGAAAGGATCAGTTGGTGCATGCTCCAAACGGTCTCCTCAATGGGTGTTTGTTTGTCGGGGCGATGGCAAAAATACAGGTCTAGGTATTCAACTTGTAGGCGTTGCAGGGCTTGGTTACAGGCTTCTACGATGTGTTTGCGGTGAAGTCCTTTTTGGGTGGGCACTTTGGCGCCGGCGCCGAAGAACACTTTGGAACTCACGATATACGAATCTCGCGACCAGTTTTTTTTGTGAAGGATTTCACCCATCACCGTTTCTGAGGCGCCGGCGGCGTAGACCTCTGCGTTGTCGAAGAAGTTGACGCCGGCCTCGTAGGCGATATCCATCAATCGTTCAGAAACACCATCATTGATTTGGTTTCCGAAGGTGATCCATGAGCCAAAGCTGAGTTCTGAAACGGGTAATCCAGTTTTTCCTAGTCTGCGGTATTCCATGACCGCGAAAGTACTCGATTAGAAGTTCATTTGCACTTGGATGCGGATCAATCGTCCTTTTTGGTCATTGGTTTGTTTGGCAAAATCCAAGAACTCACGGTGGGAATTGGTGTACATGGCTGTCAATTCAAAATTCTTGTTGATTTGCCATTCTGTACCGATTTCCAATTCTTGCATTTTATAGCTGCGGGCGTCCAATTCATGCTTCTTGCCGCCGCTATATTTTTGGATGCGTACGAAAGGAATCACACTGCCTTCTTTGGTGTTCATTTTATAAGAGAATGTGGCATAACCCCCTTGAAGTTTTTGGGTTTCGATGGAGTCAGTAACGGGGTTGAACTGGGGTCCAACACCAATGTTGTATTCTGCTTGGATACCGAAGGGCTTGGGATAAACCACAAATTGGGCATTCACACGTTGGTCGAGATAGCTGGCATCGGGTTGGATATTGTTCATCAAGGAAGGTGCTTTGACGAATTTTACGCCTTTGGTTAATTGGTCAGAAGCCAGAGAGAAAACACCTTTGTACGCTGCGATACCAGGCTCGATGAGTTGTTTGCCGATGGCGATGGGGTAGCTCAAACGGGCAACCATGTGACGGTTGTTGTTGAGTTCTGGCTTATTGGCGATTTGACCGTTGTAAAAGCCAAATGCAAAAACACCGTAATCGCCAGAGCCTTTGAGGTTTTCCTTGATGAGGTCGGCGTAGAGTTTGCGTGTTTTTGATGGCGCCCACATAAAGAACAAGCCCATATCGCGTTCGTTGGATACGGCGGAGTTTGTGGCATCGGCGCGGTCTAAGGGTAAGCGGTTTTGACTGCTTTGCATGTTTTCAAAACCAAAGGGTACTTTGCTTTGTCCAAAACGCAAACGGAATTCATTCTTTTTGTCAAGGCCGTAATCAAAATACATATCTCGTACTTGCACATATTGCATACCCGTACCCACGGTATTGGCGGCATCGGTTTGGAAGTATAGGTAAACGCGTGGGTGAACTTGTCCGGAGATGATGAGTCGGGCACGACGGATGCCAACGCCTTGGTTGTTGCCCCAGTAACGATCGCATTGTTCGCATTTCAAGTTTGGGTTGGTTTCGCCCAAACGGTTGTAGCGCACTTGGGTATAGCCCCGCATTTGGAGGGATTCATACCAGTGTTTGGATGCCGGTTTTTCGGCAATTTTCACCGCTTTGGTGGTGTCGGTGAGGGGTTCCATGAACGCTGCTGTGGCTGCGTTGTTGAGTGCGCAAAATGTTGCGATGGTTAAAATAATGTTTTTCACAAATGAATCTATTGTTACCTAAATGTAAAGCGATGCAAAAATGGTTAACATTGAATTTACATAGGGTTAAACTAACAATAATTCTATATTACCAAATTGTTAATGAATGGTGTTTGATGATTTTGAAGCGGATGCGATTTTAGGGCTTGGATGAATCCCGGTGTTGGGAGTCTGATTTTTGTGTAAATTCGTTTTTGAACTTTTGTATTGATCATGAAATCCTTGAAATATTTAACGACGCATCTACCAACATTGGCGGTTACGGTGTCTTTTGTGTTGGGTGGCAATTGGTCTTGGTTTGCGGTTTTATTTGTTTTCGGTGCGATTCCATTGATGGAGTTGATCATGGGGGCCAAGGGTGCCACTTTGAATGAGGAATCGCTGCAATTGGAGGCGCAGGATCGGTGGTATGATTACTTACTTTATATGATTGTACCCATTCAGTGGTTTTATGTGTTGTGGTTTTGTTGGATGATGGGACACAGCGAGCCGCAGGCGAGCTGGCAGTGGTTTGGGTTGGTGATGGCGATGGGTATTTTGTGTGGCAGTTTTGGGATTAATGTGGCCCATGAATTGGGACATAGAATCACGCAGTTCGAGCAATTTTTGGCCAAGGTGTTGTTGGCGAGCTCATTGTATATGCACTTTTTTATTGAGCACAACCGCGGGCATCACAAGCATGTAGGCACGCCGGAGGATCCCTCTACGGCGCGAATGCATGAGGTGGTTTATACTTTTTGGCTGAGGTCTATGTTCCAAACTTGGATGTCGGCCTGGCGGATTGAGGCCGAGCGCCTGCGGCGCGAGGCCTCATCACCGTGGACATGGCGCAATGAAATGCTGCGCTTCCAAATAATCCAACTTTCGGTGATCATTGCAATTTACCTCGTCTTCGGTGGTTGGGCGACCTTCTCTTTTTGGTTGGCTGCACTCATCGGTGGAATTTTCTTAGAAACCATCAATTACATCGAACACTATGGCCTGATGCGTAAGAAAACCCAAAGCGGACATTATGAAATCGTGCAGCCAGAGCATTCTTGGAACAGCAATCACGTGGTGGGACGACTCATTTTGTTTGAATTGAGCCGACATTCAGACCACCATTACAAATCCAACAAAAAATACCAGACACTTCAATCCATCGATACTGCCCCACAAATGCCCACGGGCTATCCGGGTATGATGGTTTTGAGTTTGTTGGTGCCCATTTGGTTTGCGGTGATGAATCCCCGGGCCAAACAGTGGCAATAATGGGCGGCGAAGGTTCCAAACCCAGCTTCACCTATTGGAACTTCTCAGTGATCCAGGCAAACTTGGTGTTTGCATATTTGGGTAAATGTACCCGCTGCTTCAATTTTACCAAACTGCTGTAAGGTCCCTCCGAAATAAACAAGTTGATGATCCATGCAGGAACTTCACCCGCCGGATCAAGCAGCAAGAAGTACTCGCATTTGTTTTTGTTTTTTGCCAAGGGCTTGATGGTCCAAGTGGTCCGATTTTTTTGCACCCTCACCACCCCCGAGACCACGGGCAGTATCTTGGGGACAGAATGGGTGATGATGGATACATCCAAACTCCTGGGATCCTGCTTGAGAACATAATGCCCGATAACATCGCGATCGTCTAATGGCCATGGCGTTTTCACCCGTTGATACACTTGAAATTCTGTATTGCTGATGGTTTTAATCACCCGGGCCTCTGTCATTTGATAGATCCATTGGTTGTAGGAAGGAATATCCGTCAAACACGCGATGGCCGTGTTGATAGAACAGTCTAGCTCCAATTCAGCCTTGATTTCCTTGATGGGTGTGCCGGCAACGGGACGTGTATACACCTTTACTCCATGACCAGATTTGGATGGACTCCAGGGGATGTCGGGCGACAGTAACCAAGGACTGGCGGTTAATAATGCTGAGATCAACAGCAGTTTCATCGTTTGCGAAAATAAGTGATTCGCAGTGAGAACGAAGATTATCTTTGAGGTTTCCCACCATGAATTTGCTCCAACAGGCTTTTTCTCATTCTGTGCCACAGGCCATTCAGCGATTTCCTGGATCATTGAAGTTGTTGCATTGGGGACAATCGTTGTTGTACTCCCGAAACCGAACAATCAAACGGTGGGTTCAGGTTGCTACCGCACAATTTCAAGGTGTCTTATTGTATGTTGGCTGCGGCGATTGTCATTATCTTTTCCAATTGAAGCAGGTCAGAGCGAATAGGGTGATCGCCATTGATCGAAATGCAGATTGGCTTGATTTTTTGTCGGAAGGTGGGACACGAATGCTGGTCGATGTCGACCATGCTCTTGGGAGCATCTTTCTTCCCATTGCGGATTGTTGGTTTGGTCAGTGTGCCAATGACATTGCCATTAAACTTGGTGCTCGGTTTTGTAGATCGACGTGCGGGGACGTTGAAAGGAAATGGTTGGATGGCCTCTTTTGAGAGGATTTAGGGTGCCGCAATGGATTTTGGCTTGATGCAAAAAAACTGTATCAACACCACCAACCCACAAAGCAACAATCCAATACTTTCCCGCGCCAATTCGTTGTTTTCCGTTTTCATTTCTGTACCAAAGCCCTCCCATTGCGGTGGGAACTGCAATAAGCTCCCGATCAACAACGCCATGGAAGCAACCAAATACAACCATTTTAGTCGCTGCACCCAATCGGTTTTCAAATAGACAAAACAGAAGATGGCGGTCATTGTGTAGGTGAATATCCAAATCGCAGGATCGGGGTCGTTAAATTGAACCGAAGCAAACAACAAGAAAATAATCCCCCAAAACAGGTTGATGAAGTATTTGAATGCACGTTGGATTTTGGACATGATACGAACTTATTTGGTCGTGTTTTTGAGGAAAATACAGGCTGGTCCGGCAGCGAATTTTTTCACTTGCTCTTGGCTCATGAAACTCTCAGGACCCATCGACAAGTTGCCAAAAACCAGGTCTTGGTCGCCATCGCCATCCACGTCGGCCGCGTCCATCGTAAGCCATCGCCCAATGTCATACCCAGGCAGAGCGTAGGGCTTGAAATCCATCTTGTTGTTTTCCAAATACACGGCGGCTTCTTCGTGTTGCGACAAGAAATCGGCGAAGAATGAAACGGTGATGATGTCTTGGTCGCCATCTAGGTCGAAATCACGTGCCAAGGCTTTGAAGCATCCGTGAATGGGGTAAAAATACCCTTGTTTGAGTTGGTTGCTCCCTTGGTTCAAGTACACATACACACCGTGGTAGTCCTTGAGAACCACCGAATAATCCGCGTTGTCGCCGCAGGTGTAAATAATGTCAAGTTTGCCATCGCCATTCATGTCGGCCAGGTCGAAACTGTTCGATCCATACACCGGCATGGTTTCCAGTAAGGTGGCGGTTTCTTGGTATCCGTTGCCGGTATTTTTAAAGAACACGATGCTCTCTTTGTTCTGTGCGAACAGGGTGAGGATGTCTTTTTTGCCATCTCCGTCCCAATCAGCGATCCGTGAGCAGATGGCCCCGGGGATATCCCGCAGTATTTGTTCTTGGCTCTTATTGTTGGTGTTGTAGGTATAGGTTTGTCCTTTCAAATGTCCAAACGCATTGATCAGGATTTGGTTGGATTGGGGGAGGCGGAACGACATCACCGGTCTGGCTACTTTGCTGGCCACCAAGGTGCTGCTTTTGGACTCGGGAGAAAAATTGTGGATGCTACCAATTTTGGCGTTGGTGGGTTGCACAGATCCGATGCAGGTTACCAGCCATTGGTTGGGGTTGGAAAAATCGACCCAGGTAGGGGCTGAAGGAAATTCTTGAGACCAATTGAGGGTGCCGTTGGTGCTGAACGATGCCAGATTGCCTTTCTCGCCGAAGCTGCCCATGATGATTTCGTTTTTGCCGGGTACCATGGATACGAAGGTGGTCATGGGCATATTGCCCACGGCGGGGAACATCCCATTTTGGTGGTTGAGTTGGAATAAGCCATTTTCCTTTGCAATGGGGTATTTTCGGTTTTGCGCGGGCAGGGCATCGGGTGCCAATGTTTGGTAATAATGGAAAATTTTGTCGAGGTCATCCGGCGTGATTGTGGGGTTTATTGGATAGATGCTCGGGTCCACATCTGGATCGCTCTTTTCATTGAAATAGGTTTCGCTGTTGTGTGTGAAAATACCCATTTTGGGTGCCATGACTTTGATGACCGCTTCCCAAGTAGTTTTATCGAGTTTATCGGCGGGTACGAAAGCATGACAGCCGCTGCAGGCGGTTTTAACCATGGGTTCGTTTTGCAGGGCGATTTTTTGCGCTTCTGGGTCTATCCCATTGTCCGTCTTTTCGTTAGCGCCACCGCAAGCAAAGAACTGGGTAAGTAACAAGCCAATACCAATAAAAACGAGTCTTTGGGGCAAGCGACGTTTGTAATTTTCGTTCACCAAAGGTGAACGCGAAAATGATGAAATTATTGTGTTGGAAGTTCAAATCCATGTGGTTGAATCCCCGTTTCATCAAAGAACTGACGCAGGTAGGATACCATGAATTGGTGTCGTTCTGCAGCCAAAACGCTCCCCGTTTGGGTATTCATTCGGTCTTTTAAAAGGAGCAATTTTTCCCAAAAGTGGTTGAGGCTGGGGTTGCCACCTTTTTTGTATTCCTCTTTGCTCATGTTGGGTTTGGGGGGCAGGGTTGGGTTGAAAATTTCGCTGCCTTTGAATCCGCCATAGTTGAAGGTTCGGGCGATACCAATCGCACCGATGGCATCGAGGCGATCGGCGTCTTGAACCACAGCGAGTTCTTGTGAATGAAACTGCGCTTGTTCTTTGCCGCCTTTGAACGAGATGTTTTCGATGATTTTGATGATGTGATGGACCTGCTCATCCGAGAGCTGGTTGGGGAATGCCGGTTGCACTTGGGTTTCGAGAAACTGTTTGGCTGTGGCAGGTCCGATGGTTTCATCGCCGTCGTGAAATTTGGCATCGGCGATGTCGTGCAGCAAAGCGGCGAGTTCTACCACCACTGGATCTACAGATTCTGACTGGGCGATTTTTTTGGCGTTGGTATGCACGCGGTGGATGTGCCACCAATCGTGACCGCCTTCGGCGGACTCCATCGTACGCTGAACAAAAGCCGCTGTAAATGCAATGATATCCACGGCGCCAAAGGTACTTTTTTGCTGCGGAAATTGGATGCGTTGGGTGCATCTCTTTGATATCAGACGTGGACAAATCTTTGGGCTTTTTTACTTGTGCCCCTACTCCGCGGAAGGAATCGCTGCGGGCCGACTTGTATTTGGCATTGCCCGGCTCCCTAAAATTTCAGAAAAATGCCCGATTTTTGGGGAAGAATGCCCGAATCGGCGGTTATTTGTAGCAAGAAATTGAAAGTTTCATGATGGATAGAGAAGAAATACTGAAGCGAATCGATGAAAAATACCGTGCGATGGACCAGAATCCAGATGTGCATTTGGAGGGATTGGCATGGTCAAATCCGATCACCTATTGGGATTATATTTTGCCTGATGCGTTGTTGGGAT
>JACCDO010447342.1_pt1 | contig 10477 bp, 9 predicted proteins | sample 7446101 | NCBI WGS metagenome assembly JACCDO01 (sample SAMN15323440, study PRJNA562643) | freshwater metagenome | isolation source: river surface water | place: USA:Blue River Watershed | collected 2017-08-16
ACAGTACCAGCACTTGGTACTACATATACATTTACTATTGCATCAGTAGATGCGTGATGATTACAAATTAATAAAGTTGTAATTCCTGATTCTCCAGACGATGTATAAACGTCCGTGTCAGTTGTTTGTGTAATATCTGTTGCAGTTATCATAATAATCCTTAGAACATTAAACTAGTAAAAAACGCTCTGCGCTTACTAGGTAATTCATCTCTTGTGTTTTCACTATTTACAAAATACAATCCACTTCCAGCAGGACCTTCTGCACCTGGATATAATTTAATTTTTCCAATTTCTGTAGCAGTTGCATCATGTGTATAGTCAATTACCATTGACAATGCAGACTTAATTTCTACGTCTGGATTAACTGGTGAACCAATTGCAGGGAATGTTGACAATACTAGTTTTGTACCGCTAGTATTCATTGTAATTTCGTTTGTATTTTTTAAACGTAGTTGACCAATATCAACCTTTGTATCATAGAAAGTCACAAACTGACTTCCGTTAATCCAAACTCTTGCTTGTTTTTCTGTTACACCAGAACCTGGAACTGTAGGTCCAGTTACTTCAATATATGTTGAAGGATCTGTTACTAACGTGTTTGGATCAGCAGGGTTTGTTAAAAAGTTTAATTCAATTTTTCTTCTATTAGCTTGTCCGTAAATTGCAAGCTCTGTCCATTTTCTGTTTGGAATGTCATCGTCATCAGTAACATTTAAGTGATAATTATTTGTTCCTTTGACTGTAATAACTGCGTTTGCATTTTCAGAACCAAGTAATGATAAATCTACACCGCTTGTTCTAATTGCATCAGTAGCAATTCCTGATAGACTTTGTTGCTTAGTACCTTGCCACATGCCTGTGTTTACAGTACTTCCCACAGTCCATGTTCTTAATTCATTAAAGACCCAATCTGCACTTGTTTCGCCAATTACCAGCTCGTCTGCGGCTGCATCAACACCATATGTATGATTAGGATCAGTGTATCTTTGAATACGTATACCAGCTACGTTTTGTGTAATACCTGGAGCCGCAGGATTACCAACTCCTGGTTCTCCCTTGTTTAAGATTAAAATCTTATCACCAATAGAAATGTTGTTAGATTCTAACTCAGTTGTTGCGCCTTGTACAAACAAGTTTCCATATACCCAAACAGTACCAGTATTTCCGCTATCGTATTTTGTTTCTAAAACGATATCTGACTGCGCTTGAATGTGGTGGTCACCATTGGTTCTAATAAGATCTTTAATAGCCATACGTTTTTCCTTATATGATATTTATCTGGTTGTTCAAAACTGTTGTTTTAGCTCTTGAACATTAAAGCTACCATATAATACTTTTGAAATGCTTTTATGTCTTTGTTGATTTTTTCAACATGCTCAATTAAGTTCTTTGGTCTTAATCTTCTTGCTCTAACTTCAACTTCTAAAGAACTAAGCGCACTAACTTGTTCATCTAAGTTATGTAGCAATCGTTGAATATCTCCACGAAACTCTGGTATATTGTCTTGTGCAGACAACTGTAGTTTGGCACGTATTTTTTGCCAGTCTAAACTAGTTTCTAGTACATTACTCATACAAATATTTACCCAATAAAAAAGGGAGACCTAAATCTCCCTTTTCATTTACTACGCTTACTCTATGATTACTTGAAGCTAACGTTAGCAGAAGTAATAGATACTTTGCCTAAGTAGTCAGCCGCGTTACCTAGAGAAGAAGCAGTATTGCTTAGTTCTACGTAACCGTAACGTGTCATAAAGCCAACTACTGGTTCAAAAGTAGCTGGGTCTAGAACAACGCCAGAGCTCATTAGAGGAATGTATGGGCAGTAGAAAGCAGCCGCATCAGCTTCGCTTGGGCCTTTGTAACCTAGTAGAACTTGGTTATCATCAGCACTATCAGCTAAGTATGCGTCAACATACACTTTCATTGCGCCATTCAATGTACCAACGAACTTAGTGTTTGTTGGAGCTTCGAATGTACCTTCTGTTGTACGAGCAAATGCGCTTGTTGTAGCAGACTGAAGAATTGTAAGAGCTTGGTTACTTACAACTGCCCAGTTAGCCGCACCACGACGTGTGCGTTGAGCGATTTGGTTTGCAACACGGTTGATTTGAATTGCCAATGCGGCATGTTCGTCACCAACGAATGTAGCTGTACCACTTACGGCAGCTTGGTCGTAAGTTTGACCAACTGATGCTAGACCACGTAAAGATGCTAAGATCTCTTGATCAATTTCAGTTGTAATTTCTTGTGCTAGAGCAGCCATGATTTCTGCTTCGATGTCAATACCTTGTTGGGCTTGTGCATCTTGAGCAGCTTCAAACGTCCAACGAGCAGACAATTTACGTGTCTTAGCTTCAACTGGTTGTTTCAAGATTTGGATGCTCATACGCTTGCCTGGTTGACCTTCTAGGCTAGCAGTAGTTTGCGCTTTTGGTGAAGCGTCGCTGTTGTTACCTGAGTAACCAGCAGCCAATTTGAATGGGCTGAATGCTTCATCACCAGCAGCCACACCATCACCACTGTCTGCATAACGCACACGTAGAGTATGGATTTGACCAACTGGACCAGTCATTGGTTGAACACCAACGATTTCGTTAGCGATAACTGTTGGCATAACACGACGGATTACTGGAAGAATCACGCGGTTTAGTGTTGCAACGTTACCAGAGCTAGTAGCTCCAGCTGTTGCGCTTTCTGACAAATACTTGCGAGTATTTTCAAGTGTCACGCCCATAACGGCTTTCTTGTGACCTTGTAGCCCTTCTAGCAGGGCCTCTTTAGTATCTTGCCATTTTTCGTTTAGCAATACGGACATTATATTTCTCCTAAATTATTTTAGACCCGCTAGTTTGCGGATGTCAATTAGATTATCAATACCTGCTTCGGCAGTGATCTTGGTAGGCTTGTCGCCTGTAACTTCTGTGCTTTCGTTTAGTGCCTGTTTAGGTGCCTTAGTTTGTTGTGCCTTGCCTTCCATCACCGCTGGTAAGTATTTGTCAAAAGCAACACTCAACTTAGGCGTCTGTACAGACTCTAATAATTGATTCATAACTGCTTTTTTATCGCCACTTAGCGGGGCTAGTAGTTCTTGCATAACAGCCGCACGTTCCATTAAGTCTTTGTTAACACGAGCTTCACGCTCTTTTGACTCAACTAATGCTTGTGCTTCTGCAACTGCTTTTTGTGCTTCTGCAAGTTCTGCTTCCTTCTTGTCAACAATCTTCAACAAACGTGCAGTTGTTGACTTTTCGTTCACATAACTTGACATGTACTCTGTACTGAAAGCTTCGAAAATCTTGCGACCAAAGTGATTCTCACGAGCTTGATCAATGTCTTCACGTAGTTGACCAATTTCTTTTGTCAAGTTATTAGTAACTGCGTTTTCAACAATGGCTGCGCTTCTTGTGATAAACGTTTGTTTGATTTCAGCAAATTTATCTTTTGCTTCACGAACTAAACGTACTTTAGTTTCTGCAAGGTCTTTCTTGTCTTCAGCGAATTCTTTGATCTCACTTGCTAGAGCTTCAATTACGAATGCTTCTAGTTTTGCAAAATTTTCTGCAACTTTTTGACGGTCACTTTGGAATTCACTTAACTCTTTAGCTAAATTCTGAACAACAAATGATTCAAGTACTTTGGAATCTTTTGTCATTTTTGCTTCATATTGAGCTTGCGCTTCCGCTAGGCTCTGCTTGTCAGCAACAAATTCAGCAACTTCTGCTTCCATTCTCTCACCGATCATTGCATCTAATCCCTCAATGATAGCTGAACGATCATGTTCATATCTTTGAGCAAATTCTTCACGCAATTCTGCGGTAAGTTGGTCGCGAGTTTCTTGGAGTTTTGAATTCCAAGCTGTTTCGACTTCGGCTTTAACTTCCTCAGAAATCATTCCGCTTTCGAAAAGTTTTTTGAATGCGTCCAACATTTATTTTCTCCTCGGGCTTATTTTAGACCTTTAATAATATTAAGGATAGATTCCTTAAGATATTTCTGGGCCTTTGGATCTTCTTTAACTTCATGTGCCACTTGAATAGCTCTGTAACCACCGCGAGTATTCATAAAATGCTCGTAAATGGCAGTAGGATATGCACCTGGCGCACTTGGTTGCGCTACAACATCTACAGTGATGATTTCGAAGTCCGATACTTCACCACTGCTTTCGTTTACGTTACCGCTACCACGACTACTAACGCCTAGCTTAACGCCAGACTCTAACATGGTGCGAACTAAATTTCCCATTGGTGTAGGCAAGATTTTAAACTTGCCATAACCATTTGGACCATCCATCCACATTTCAGTAATCATGTGGCTTACACGGTCCAAGTTAACTTTCAAATCATCTGGATGGTCAACTTCGCCTAATACGCTGTAGCCGTTTGTGATTTGGTCATTTAAGGTTTTGACAGCAGTGCCTATTTCTGACACAGGATACACACGCTGATTAGCATTGCGTATCCCACCTTGAATGCAAATACCTTTCATATAAAGGTTCTTACCTTCTTTATCGTCAGATTCGACTACGCACCTTGCTTGATCAAAACTTAGACTTTCACGTAACAGTAGGCTCATTAACTTTTCCTAATTACTTGTTGTGGCTTTTGGCCAAAACGCTTTGCTTGTTTGAAGCACTATCAGTTGTTTTTGGAACTGCGTGTTTCTTAAATGCATCGCCTGCTTTAGCTTTACCATCAGCAGTATTAATATTTCCAGTGTTCATATTTTGTGGTGCTTTTGCTTTCATACCGCTTTCTTCACCACCTTGTACGATGTTTTCTGTTGTGCCGCCCATTTTATTTGGCTTAGCAACAACGCTTGACTTGTTTGAAGCTGTGTCTGTAGTTTTAGGCACATTAACTTTGCTTAATTGTGCGCTTTCACCTAAACTTTCTTGTGGGAACTCATCGTCCTCACCTTCTTCTTCGCCTTCTTCGTCGTCAAAGTCCATGTCATCATGTTCTTCTTCGCCTTTTTCGTCAGCTAGTAGAGCTTCAAATTCTGCTTTTAGTTCTTCTAAAGCATCTTCTAAATCGTGAATGCGATCAGTTTGTTCTTCATCGCTTAATTCTTCGTCACCTTCTTGGTCAAACTCGCCGCCTTCTTCGTCGCCGAATTCATCACCTTCTTCGTCGCCAACTTCTACGTCACTTAAAAAATCGTCGGATTCATCACCGCCAATTTCTAATGCGATTTGTTCGCCACTTTCTTCAACTTTTTCTTCTTTGTTCTTTTCGTCATCTTCATCTTTTTTGGCTTCTTTCTCTTCTTCAGAGATTAGGCTTTCATAAATGTCGCGACTTTTTTCTACAACGATCTCATGGAAAAGCTCGTTGGCTTTATCTGTTTCTTCGTTAATTAGAAGATCTAATAACTGTTCAAATTTATTTTGCATTGCAAGGTCTCCTTTAATAATAGGCAAGGCTGTCGAGTATATTTACAGCGTAGATAATATAATATGGGGAAATACGTCAAAAAGACGTCTTTTTGTAAAAAAAATTACATTTTTTTATTTTTATTCAGCAGGTTGAACCGGAGTTGCGTATTGAGCCTGGATCAATTCAGTTTCTTCTGCCATTTCCTGCATGTGCGCTTCGTAGTTTCGGCGCATTTGATTGATATGTTTTAATGTCAATCTAGTTTTTCTTGTATCGTCTAACTTAATTCTATGCTCGTCAGACTTTGGATCGTAACGTTTGTCATCGATCATATCATCTTCGAACTCGTCATCCTGTTCAAAGGTCTTATTAAAATACATGAATTCGTTCAGTAGCATGATATTATTTATTGCATTGGGCTCGGAGTTGCACCGCCACCTGCAGGTGCAGATGTATTATTAGTCATGCCTTCAGCAGGTTGTTCACCTTCTGGAGGGACTGTGCCATCACCAGCATTGTCACTAAATTCATCTAAATCGTTTTGTACTCCGCCTGGAGTGATACCGCCTCCACGCATTTCTTGTCCTGGACTTTGCTCTGTGCCAGTATTACCAACAATGTTTTCTTGACGCCATAGCATTTCGTTCTCTTGCATTTCTTCTGCGCTTAGACCTAAGAAACGTTTTAGAGCAAAGCGTTTACTCATATAAGGTATCTCTGCAACATTGGAGAATACATTAACACGCTGGGCATCCATCTCTGTTTGACGGTAAGATGCAAAGTTTTGTGGGGCATTAAACTTTAAATCAAACAAGTTTGGATCAATATTAATACCGCTATTTTGCAAATAAACTTTAAATTCTAAATCAAATGCTTCTGAAAAAAGGCTCTGTAAACGTTCACAATAGTTGTTAAAACGTAGCTCTTGTATATACGCTGTGCCAACACGACCATCGCTAAAACTAGCATTTGAATCATCTGGACCAGTAGGCAAATAGCTACTAGGAATACGTAAAGCACGGAATAATTTGTTAGTAAAGAAGCGTAAATCTTCAATCTCGCCTAGATTAGTACCACCAGGAAGTGTGTCAATTTTGCTACCTCTGCCCTCTGCTGTTTGTGGGAAGAAGTAATCTTCCGTTGTGCTTAATGGGTTAAATCCAGCGTCCATAACTGACTGACCACCACCAGTAATACTAGGAATTCTGCGTTGATTTACTTCATTTTTAACACGTTCTACAAAACCCATTGCCAAGTGACTAGGCATATTTCCTACATCTACGTAGAAAATTCTACGCTCTGGCGCACGGACAACACGATAGATAATAATCGCATCTTCTAATAATTCTTTTTGTTTATATACTTTAAAACACATTTCTAACAAACTGTTACCAAATGGGAAGTTGTTATCAAGTCCTTCACTTAAACTTAAATGAATAACATGCTTGGCATCAATTGCATATTGTGTTTGACTATTGCTAAATCTACTGCCAGTTTGTTGTGGATATCCACCTACCATACCGCGCTGGAATCCGCCTCCAGTTACATAAGCCGCATTACCAGGCAATGCATTTGGTGAATTTGGATTAATTTGAGTAGCACTTAGACTTTGTAAGTTGATGTTAACATCACGAATTACATATTGTTCAGGCTTTTTACCTTCGCTTTCATTAACAATGATTTTGTCAACTTTACTTGGGTCAACATAAACCCATTTTTGTGTTTCTGGATCACGAATGAAAAACACATCGCCGTATTTGTATAGGTTACGAATAGTTTTGAATATGCGAATATCAAACATATTCAATTTGTACCACTGCTGTAGATACTTTTTAAGCAGTTTAATTTCTGTATTAGTTGCTTGTTCTTTTAATACAATTTCAAAACAAGTTCTGTTATCATCGTTTTTCTGTGTGCAAAATTCAGCTAAAATATCCAATGCGGCATTGATCTCACTGTCACTGTCCATTGTTTCATATTGCTGATAACGCTCTAATCTATTTGGATGACCGCTATAAACATCTGGTAAGAAGCTACTATAATTGCTACGTAAGGCATTGTAATTAGAATTGCCAGACACGACGCTCTTTGAGCCGCCACTGTTATTTGTTTTTACAGGTGTAAAGTATTTTTTCCAACTCATTATATTATATGCCTTTAATTATGCGTTCATATTGACTGCGGTCACAACGCTATCCAACTTTTGTACTTGCTCTTTGTTGATACCAATCAACGTATCAAATTTGATACTTAAATCACTTACAAGCATTCTTGTATAGTCTCCGCCACTATCTGGTACTGTATTTAACGCACTAGCTTGTCCTGTTCCTGAAATTTGAGCTACTTGTGAACCTGGAATTCTTTCGCCGTTCCCCATTTCAGTTTCAGTTAAGCCATCTCGAAGTCTAGCAACTGTACTTGGACTTGGTAATGAAGATTGTTGTTGTCCATTAGCCCCATTAAATCCGCCAGTTGCTCCTTTTTGGAACTTTTTCATAGCGTCTTCACTATTAAAATGCAAGTGCAAGTGTGGAGGGGTGCCTTGCTCTCTATTTTTCATATGGTTAGAAAGAGAGTAATCTTTATCACCTAACCCAGCTCTCTTCATAATTTCCATCACATTAGCGTATGCTTGATCGTAAGCCGCTTCTGTTTCTTCAGTTAGCGCAAAGTCAAAACCAAGGCCTCCTTTGTGACCACCTTTTTCAGGTCCTGAAGCATGTTTAACACCAGTAACAACTCCGCCAAAGTTTTTAATATTTTGAGCCAATGCTCTTGCCGCATTTTGAACTTCTGGTCTAGTGCCGCTTTCTCCAGATATTGTGTTAGGATTAACATCTGTTCTTCTTTGGCCATTTGTAATAACTGGGATCACAGCACTAGGATTTAATTTTTCTAAATTTTCTGGAAGATTATGTCTTACAGTAGGGGTTTGATTTGGATCAGGATTATTAATAGAAGGTTCGACTGTTGTCGTATCTCTTTGTGATCGGAAATAATTTTCAATTTCCTTTCTAATATCTGCCATTTCTTTTGCAAAATTAATTTTTTTAAGATCAGCGGCTAAATTTCTTGCCGCACTACCACCATATTGTGCAGCCAAATCAGAAGCAACAGCCGCCATGTTAATACCAAATGTGTTAATAACAGTATTCAATGTTGCTGTACTGATAGCCAAATCGATCATTTTATCTTTTGTAAGAGTCAATGCTTTCATTGGATCTTCTGGTTTGTCAGGAACTGTTGTTGAAGCTTTCATTGCCGCTTTAAATTTTTCAACATTAAACTCTTGACCAGTTCTATTCAAATCAAGTAACATGTTGATCAATGGTGATAAATTTTTATCAGCAAGTCCCAATGTTGCCATCATCTCTCTGCTCATTCCTTTAGTGCCTTCTTTTAAAGAATTCATCAACCCTTCAATTTGAGTATCAGTTAATTCAGCAGTATCTCCCATATTTTTAAAATCGTGTAAGAACTGTTGTAATGGTCGTAGTGCTCCTCCTGCGCCAAGGAACGCCATTGTTTTACCAGCACTATCTGTAATAATTTTTCCTGTTGACGCTAACACAACTTCAATTGCATCTTCTGCACTCAAGCCAGTTGCCATTAACATTTGTTGCATTGTGCGTTCAGCCGCATTGAACTGCTTGGCCATTTGTTGATACATTGGGCTCTTATTTGCCTCGGCCATTTGTTTAAGTAGCATGTCTCTATTTGCGCCAGTGGCAATACTTAGAGCTGTTATTGATCTAGTTGCATCAATAATTTTTTGATTAAATTTACTTTCGTCTTTACCTGTATTGTTAACAACAGTAGACAACCCGCCCATCGCTTGAGTTACTAGTGAAACATATGGGGCAATATTATTCAAATCAATACCCATTTGCATTAATTGAAATGAATATTGTTTAGAAGTATCTCGCAAGCTCATTGTTTGCTTTTTCAACGCAAGCGCACCTTCAGATACTGATGCAAATCCTGTTTTTAAATTTCTAGCATCTTCTGTTATTAGTCTCGACAATCCTTCTAAACTAAGACCAAACTGTGCGGCAGTAACTCTTAGATCTTCAAAACTGCTAACGTTTGCTCCACCTACTGCCATCATTCTACTATAGGAGTCAAATTGCTGTTGCATCTGTTTTACGCTGTTTGCTGTAAATTCAAATGCCGCAGACAAAGGTCCTGCTCCGCGACTTAATGCACTAAAGGCATAAGAAGTGTCATTAATATTACTGTCTAAATTACGAACAATTCTAGTTGTGGCAGCAAAAACATCTTTACCTGCTTCACCAATAAGCGCCAATCCGTTACCAAGTGTTAGTAGCTTATCGCCAAAATTACCAAAAAACTTCTTGCCATCCTTGCTAATAGAATTTCTTAAAGTATCAAGTACGCTAACTTCTTCTTTGCTAGTCTTCTCTAAAACTCTAATAATTTCTTGGAGCGAGTCTTCCGTCGCCATGTTTTTCAACAGGACGTCATTTGATCCTATACTACCAGTTACATTGCCTGCCATTTAAATTCTCCAAGAAAAGTACGCATATAAATATCGAACATAATATATTTATCGGAGTTTAAAAACCATGGAAAAAGCAAAGAAAACAAAGAATCCTTTGACATCTTTTATGAGAAGGCCAAAGTTGTTCTTGCGACTACCTAGTCAAGGTAAGTGGTGGCCCGATGATGCAGTAGATCTTGGGGAAACAGGAGAACTTGAAGTTTACCCAATGTCTGTAAAAGATGAACTATTCATCAAAACCCCGGACGCACTAATGAACGGATCTGCAACTGCTAACGTGCTACAAAGTTGTATACCTGCAATTAAGGATGTTTGGTCAGCACCAAGTATCGATATGGATGCCATGTTAGTGGCTATTCGTATTGCCACATACGGGGAAAAACTAACAATGGATGTAGAAATTCCCACATTCAACGAAACTGAACCATTTGAAATTGACCTACGCCCTGTACTAGACTCAATGATTGACGAAGTTTATTGGGATGAAGTTGTTAAAGTCAACGACGACATAACAGTTATTGTCAAGCCAATTGATTATAGAACAATGAGTCGTAACCAACTTATCACATTTGAAGC
>JACCDO010284394.1_pt1 | contig 10476 bp, 8 predicted proteins | sample 7446101 | NCBI WGS metagenome assembly JACCDO01 (sample SAMN15323440, study PRJNA562643) | freshwater metagenome | isolation source: river surface water | place: USA:Blue River Watershed | collected 2017-08-16
GGAAATCCCAGACCATTTGCATTCTTACCTATTGGTGGTTCAGTAAATGGTTCAACATTGGTAGGACATAATTTTACTTACGTTGGTTCAACATGGGGTAGAATTGCAGATATTTTAATGGTATCTGGATGTATGAATCCTATTATATTTATTGATGAAGTTGATAAAGTTTCTCATACCGAACACGGTAAAGAAATTATTAGTATTTTAACTCACATGACTGACTCTACCCAAAATGATGAATTTGAAGACAAGTTTTTTGCTGGTATTAAAGTTGATTTATCAAAAGCATTAATTGTTTTTTCATTTAACGACCCTGACTTAATCGACCCAATTCTTCGTGACCGTATTACAATAATTGAAACACATCCTCTTTCATTAAAAGAAAAAACTACAATTATTAAAGATTATATGTTTCCCGAAATTTGCAAAGAAGTTGGTTTTAATAAAGATGAAATTATTCTTAATGAAGATATAATTAAATTTATGATTGAAACTTATACAAATGAGGCAGGTGTTCGCAAAATAAAAGAAAAAATTGTGGAAATTGTTCGCGATATTAACTTGAATCGTTTCCATTCAGACGATTATGCCATTCCATTTGTTGTAAATAAAGAATTTGTCCAAAGACTATTTGAAAACAAACCAAAAGTACGTGTAAAGAAGATTCATAATGAACCTGAAGTTGGATTAGTTAATGGGTTGTATGCTACTGCATCGGGAATCGGAGGTCTTACAATAATTCAAGCAGTTAAATTCCCATCAAGTAAAATGTTAGATTTGGAATTAACAGGTAAAGCAGGAGATGTTATGAAAGAATCAGTTCAATATGCTCTTAAAGTAGCTTGGAGTTTACTAACTGAAGAAGAACAAAATAAAATTATTGAAGACTCTAATAATAAGAAATCTTTTGGTATTCATATTCACTGTCCCGATGGTGCAACTCCTAAAGATGGTCCTTCTGCTGGTTTAGCATTTACTTTAGCAATTTACTCATTGTTAACTGGTAAAAAAGTTAACAACAAAGTATGTATGACTGGTGAAGTAGATTTACAAGGTAATGCTGGTATAATTGGTGGTTTAGAATCCAAATTACATGGTGGCAAAAAAGCTGGTTGTACTTTAGCTTTAGTTCCAGAAGATAACATGGAAGATGTTGAAAGAATGAGAAGAGAAGGATTAAGTCCTGAAGATGATAATTTTAAGGTAATCCCTGTAAGTAATATTAAAGAAATTTTAGCAAATGCACTTGTTAAAAATTAATTTTGTAAAATTAACATAATAATAAATATTTATTTATTATTATATTAAAAATTGAAAAATAAAGGCTAATATAATTAGATATTAACAATTTAATGGACTCTAACTATATTTGTGACTATAATGATACCAAGAATTACCGGGCTCGCAAGGGCACCATCAGAAAGTGTCCCAACAGGTACGCTTATGCAGACTACGCTGTTAGTGTCAAGCGTCCTTATTGTGATAATACTTATCCTGTTACCGAGATTGACTTTTTGCTTGATTCTAGTGCGTGGGCTGGGGCTGATGGCATGAATGTGAACAAATTTAATGTTTATAAGACTTTCTCATTGAGAAAGAATGGATTATTTGATACTTTTATCAACGATATTGAAGAAATCGCAGTAAACCGTGTGGAGTCCGTTGACATTGCGCGTAACCAAAAGATTATTTGTTACTCAGTTCCTGCTTGTGGGCATTTTGGCACACCAGGGACTATCAAGTCTACCTGGCCTCACAACTGGTACGAAACAACTGGCCGGTACATTAGTATTGGTGGTATCGGTTACTGGACCAAGAATTACTATGTGCAGTCCGGAGACATTTATACCAAGCTGAACGTACCCAAGTCATATTGGGATAACCCTGAACATGAACTGTCTAATCTATTGACTGAGTGTGAGCAGACTTATTGTGCCAAGTCCGGTGGATTTGTTAAGTCCAACAGCAGTTTTACCATGGGATATCACCATGATATCCCAATTAATTGCGTAATTATTTGCCCGGAGAGACTGAGGTTTAACATGGTCCATGCGGATAATTCATCATGTTCACACAATTGTTACAAGTCTAAGCATTGTATTCAGGTTTTGGCCAACAATCCTGGTTATATTACCAGATTTAATTTGTACTACCGTTCATCAAATACTGACGGCAAGTGGATTGGACTTGGTATTTATGATGGTTGTCGTAACATGTATGAACCCGTTAAGGTGTACTTTGACACTATTATGGCAAAGGAGATTAGGATTGTTCCTATTGCATCACATGGGACCATCAGCAAGTGCAAGGTTATGTCTGTTGGACCCACAAAGTCCAAGCAGGTTGTTTCCAAGGATACAGTTGTTAAATATACTCTCATGATGCCTTTAACAGGAATTCCTCGGCAGACCAGTGTGTCAGATAATTATGTTTGGTCGCATTATTCTAAGGACTACAAATACTATTACACTAAGCTTAAACGTAAGGAGCTTAAGAATTCACGCGCCAAGATTACAAGTGTTGACGATATTGGATATTAATTTATAGAATTGTAAAGTTCATTTAATTTTTCTTTCCAAGTATCAATACTAGCTTGTTCTTCAAAAAGCACAAGAGCTTTTTCTCTTATTTTATTTTCCAATTTTTTTAATTCGTTTTTATTATTTGCATAATATATTGATTTATTAACAAATTCTGTCGGACTTGTACAAACTGGTTCTAGTATATCCATTTTTTTATAAAATCCATATGTAAATCTTCCATTAATTTTATCAGATGGTAGTGTAATAACTACTTTACCTAAAGCGAAAGCTTCAAGTGATGAATTACAACCACCAAAAGGGTAAGAATCTAATATAACATCAACACATTTAATAAGTTTGGTATATTCGTGAAGACTTGAACGTGAAAAAATTCTTATTCTATTTGTGTGATATCCTAAATGTTCATCCAAATAATTTATGAATCTTTCTTCAAGTTCTTCATATGTTAACATTATAATTATCGCTTTTGGATCTTGATATAAAATATTTTTAATTAATTCAATATTAGTTGGATGATATTTGAATACTGTTTGAAATACTCCATAAATAATTCCATTTTTTGGCAAGTTTTTTTCAACTCTTAAATTTTCTTGAGAAGATTCTAAAACCAGAGGGTAAAAGTCAAAAATTCTCAAACTATAATAATAAGTACAAAGTGATTTTAGTTTTATGAGTTTTTCACTATAAAAAACATCTGAATTATTAGCTTCATAGTAATCTGATGAAAAATAATAATCAATTGTGTCAATTCCAGAAGTTTCAGAGTGTCCCCATGTATTTATTTGAATTGGTGCAAGTCGAGAAAATGCAAGTAAGTAATAAAACATGTCCATTCCAATTTCTGGATAAACTAATATATCAAGTTCAAGATCTCCTATTATTTTTCTTGCACTTTCAATTGATTCTTCAAGTATAATTTTATTTTTAAATCCAATAGAATTAATTACAACATCATATATAGCATCCTCTTTTGTTGTAGTAGTAAATAAGTAAACCTCATATTTTGGATCTAATATTAATGACCGTATAATTCCAATTCTGTCTCTACAAACTGATTGATTTAATTGTAAATATGCTGATGCAAAACCAATTTTAATTTTGTTTCCATTCGGTTTTTTTATATAAGGTTTAACATACGTAAGATCTGGACATAAAATTTTCCATAATTTTGCAATTTTATTATATAACTCTTTATTATTTAAACCGTTATAAACATGGTAGTATGTGTAATTTAAAAGACAAACACTTTTAAACCCATCTGCAGATGTAAATTTGTATTTGGAGCTTGTTGAACAATAATCAATAAGTTTATCTAAATTATTGTTTGTTTGATTATAATGACAGACAATATCTGGTGTATTATTATGTAAAATTTTAGGTTTAATTAATAGGAATATCATTAACATAAATTCAATTGGTGAATCTGCATTTGGTAAATTTGCAAAGATATTTTCATCAGATACCAAATCTAATTTAAAACGTCCCGCAATATAATAGCGGAGTAACTTGTCTGTTTTTTCCTGATACACATGTGATTTTAAAAAGAACATATTAAGTAAACGATAAAATTCGTTTTCATTAATTTTATTTTCAATAAGATTAACTTGTATTAGATTATAAATTTCTTCAAAATTATTTCTTTTCTTTATTTTATCAACAATTTGATTAAATATTTCTTTGGATTCCATATAAAAATAATTATTAGTTATTTTTTAAATCGTATTAAATATTAAAAAAAGTTTTTGTATTGGAATAAATTTTTTTCCCACATTTAATTTCATCCATTTTTTTAATTTGGGCTATTTCTCTAACTATTTCACCGGTATCTAAAGGATGAGACTGACGTTTTCTATCAATAGATAACCATGGTGCATCAGTTTCCACAAGTATTTTATCTATTGGTATAATTTTAATAGCCTCGACTAAATCTTTATTTCTTCTTTTATCACATACCCATCCAGTAATACCAAAATAAAAGCCAAGTTCGTGGAGTTTTTGGGCTTGTTCTTTTGTTCCTGTAAAACAGTGAACAACTCCATTATAGTAACCGTTTGATTTGATAATTGAGTAAAAGTCATCAAATGCATCTCTACAATGTAAATATAAAGGTTTGCCAATTTCTTTCGCAATTTGAATTTGTTTAACGAAAACCGCAATTTGTTTATCTTTTGGAGAAAACATACGATTATAATCTAAACCACATTCTCCAATTGCAACAAATTTTTTATTTGCTAATTCATTTTTTAAAATATCAAGACTTGATAATTCGTTTATAGAATGGGCATCGTGAGGATGAACACCCGCAGTATAATGCAGATTTATATTTTGTTCACATAATTTTTTATTGATTGGTATTTCTTTTAAACTGTTGCTTATTGTTATAATCTTAAGTACACAACCATCTGCTTCTGAAATTATGTTTTTAACTTTTTCCCCATTGTAAGTTTTTCCGGCAAAATTCACTCCAATGTCAATAGTATAATAAACGTCATCTTGTTGATTCATTAAATTGATTAATTAAGTTAGTAATACTTTTAACAATCAATTTTTTAAAATTTATATTTAAACAATTATATTTATTTAGTATTAATATTCAAATGGATTTTTTTACAACAAAAACCCCATCTAATTTAAATTTATCAAATTTGAGTACAGATTCAAAAAATTTCACAGTAGATATTAAAATACCTTGGGTTGAAAAATACAGACCAAAAAATTCTGAGGAAATTTTATTAGAACCCTTTATAAAACAAAAAATAGAAAAAATTTTGGAAACAAAATCAATCCCAAATATGATTATTACAGGTGAACCAGGTACAGGTAAAACATCAACAATATTATTTTTAGCAAAACAAATATATAAAGACAGATATACAGACAATGTGTTGGAACTAAACGCTTCAGATGACAGAGGATTAAGTATAATTAATAACACAATTTATCCTTTTTGTAAAAAGAAAACAAGTTGTGTTAATGATGATGATAATCAAAAATCGAAAGGAAAATATCCTACTCATAAATTAGTAATATTAGATGAAGCAGATAGTATTACACCAAAAGCACAAAATTTATTATCAAATATAATTTCAGAATTTAGAAAAAATACCCGAATTGTGTTTATTTGTAATGATTGTACTCAAATAATAGAATCAATTCAATCAAGGTGTATGATTGTAAAGTATCCAAGAATAAATTCAGATAATTTATATAGTAAAATTAAATACATTTGTAAAAATGAAAAAATTCCATATGATGAAAATGGAATTAATACATTATTATTTGTGTCAGATCAAGACATAAGACAATCGATTAATAATTTAGAATGTATTTATTATTCCTTTGGTAAACTTGACGAAAAAACAGTTTACAGATTAATTGATAAACCAAAACCATATTATATATCACAAATTTTAGCAAGTTGTTATGCTAATGATTATAATCATACAATTCATATAGTTAAAAGCTTATATAATAAGGGATACACACCAAATGACATATTACTAACTTTTATGAAATATCTTTTTGAAAATTCAAATGATTATAATACTGAATCTAATACTGATGATTTTGTTATTAAGGATGAAACCAAATTGAAAATATATGAAATTATAAGTTTAAGCTACATACGTGTAAATGGGGGTATTGATACATTATTACAATTATGTGGATGTGTTTCAAAAATATACTTATATCTTAAAAATGAAAAATAATATTAAATTAAAATGGAAAATATTTAATTTAATGTTAAATAAAAAATAATTTTATACTTAAGGTGTTGTTTGAATTTTATATTGGTCAAGTAAAAATTCAATACCTTTAGTTATTCCGATGTTTCTTAGTGTGGTTAATATGTTTTTCATTTTATCAACAGGTTTAACATAATCGATTGACTTTTCTTTCCAGTTATTATAAACTAATAATAAACCTCTGCTTAAATTTGATTTAAATAAAGTATGTGATTTTGTTAGCTGTTTCATTAAATCAATTATTTCATTAGCATTTTCTTTATTGGTCATAAAATATTTGTCTATTAAATATTCACAAAATTTATTCTTACTAATAGCATCAATACATCTATTTTCAATAAAATATTTAATATCATCAATAGATTTTACAATTAAATATTCTTCAATTATGTTTTCGCATTCTAATTGTAATGTATCAACTTTTATTTTTTCTGACTCCTTATCATTTGAACTGTTTTTATTTTTATCAACTTGATTTGTTGTTGCTAGTTTATTTGCAACAGTTTGAACAACCGATACTGTATTAGTTACAGTACTTTGTTGTTTTGAGACTTGTACTTGATTTTGTTCATTAGAAACTTGTTTATTTTTGCGATTTATTAAACTTTCTAATAAAACTGTTTCGCGTGAACTTATTCCATCTTTTTTAAGTAGTGTTTTAATTTGTTCAGTTTCATTTGGATTTAAATCCCTATTTTTTGAACTATACCAATGATATATATCTGGTAAAAATATACTTTGGTTAATTATTGTGTTGTCGCAAAAATCATAAATATTAGAATTTAACATTTTATTTTCCACAAGATTTTTTATTAAAATTAAATTATTAATTCTTTTTGATTCACCATCTTGGTCATTAACAATATCTAATTTACTACCTGCTTCAATTTCGTAATCGGAGTAGTCTAGTCTAAATTTTGCTTCTACAAGAGAATAAAAAAATTCTAAATTATAACCTTGAACTTTTTGATATAAAAATCCTAACATTTTAAGAAATTGTAAATAAATCTTAATAAAGTTTATTTCTGAAATAATTTTTAAATAAAATGTTTTTTGTACTTCTTCAAAATTTTCAAGGTCTATTTGATTGATATTTTGAATAAACTCAATAATAAGACTGTCAATATTTGATTCTGATAATTTATTTAAAATCAAATTGACCTTGTTTCCAATAATTTCTTTCTTATTTTGAATTTTTTGATTCTTCAAAATATTTGTTGTTTGTTTTTTAATATTTTTCTTTATTTTTTTATTTTTGTCAACACTACCAAATAATGAATTCAACAGCTCAAGAACCGAATTTTCAAGTTCTTGTGTATTTGAATCCATTTTAAAGGATAAAAATTTATTTATATCTAGTACTTCCATTAATACAAATAACAGAGTATTTTTTTAAATTAAATTTAAAAAAAAATCACTCTTTAATTAATGTTAAAGGAAAATTATTTTAATCATGTTTTTTTATTTTATATTGGAATTTTAATTATTTATTTATTAAATCAACCACCAACCATTATAGTTAAACATCATAAAATTGATAATATGAAAAATATTAATTATCTTGTTGACAATAACATATTATCTCATGTTGAATTTTGTGAAAAATAAATTACCAGTTAAAAAATTGAAAATTAAAAACATTTGGTATTATTTATAATAAATAATGACAACCAATTCACAAAGTCAAAATATTTTACCAGTGTATGTTAAACTAGTTTATACTAGCACAACTAATACTTATAATCTGGACACTAATGTTACGGTGACAGAATTTATTCAAAATATTAAAAATAGCATTTATAATGATTCTATTTTTAATATTGGATCTGAATTTCCGATTGAAATTATTCATGCCGGACAATACAATAAAAATTCCAAACCAGAAGAAGCAAGTGCAGTTACCGAATCTAATGAAATTGCTAGCACACGTTTTGGTCAAAACCTAGCTTTTTATGTAAGACTTGGATAATTTATTTATTTAGAATTTAACATTTTGTTTGCTTTATCTTTAGTTAAAATAGTTATATTTAAATCTATTGCTTTAGCAACTTTATCTGTTGGTTCATCAATTACAGTTTGGTCTTTAACAATTAAATAATCTGTATTTTTACTAACAGCTGAACCAATTTTCCCTCCTTGGGCTTCTATTTTTTCTTGAATTTCTTTATCCCTAAAACCAGTTAGAACAACTGTTTTGTTAGTAAATGGACCTTTACTTGTTTGTTTATTTTCAGGTAATTTAATTGTAACATACTTTTTAATACTTTCATAAAACTTGACAAATTCACCAAAATTCCCAACTAATAAACTTGATGTTTTTTCTTCCCAACCATTAATTTCTTTTATTTTGTTTGTGAATTCTGTTTTTGACCATTTTTTGTAATCTTCCATTAAATTAGGATAAACTGCAAGAACTTGCTTCATACGTTCTTCACCAAGCCCGGGACCAATTTTATTAGAAGCAGCCATAAACTTAGCTAATGGTACATTGCTCATTGCTTTGGCAATTGATACAACCAAATTTGCCGCAGTTTTTTCAGCAAATCCCTCAACTTTTAAAAATTTTGATTCATCCGCAGCTAAAATTTTTCCAATAGTATTTAAGCCAGCCGCAACAAGTTTTTCCACATTTTTCTCCCCTAAACCTTTTGTATCTAGTGTTGAAAAGAAATAATAAATATTTTTAACAAGCACATTGGTACTTGATTCCACATCATCTAATTGAATATCAACATGTGTTTCGTTCCAATGCCATTTACCTTTAGGCAGGTCAGGTTTACCTGATTTGGCTGGTTTAATTACACGTTGAACCTTTGGAATTACATCACCAGACCTAATAATTTCTACTTCAGCACCTGGACCAAGTACATTGTCAACAATATTTTTAGCATTATTGCCTGTTGCACGTTTAATTTCTACTCCACCTATAGACACAGGTTTTAGAATTAATGTAGGATTAATAAAACCATCTTTGCTTACATTCCATTCAATTGATTCAACAGTAGTTATTGCCATTTGGTCTTCTAAAACATCTTTAAATGCAAATGCATACTCTGGATTATCTTTAATGTTTCTGTCATGTTTACCACAACTTGTAATAATAATACCATCAATTTTATAAACAGATTTTGCTCTGCGCTCCTTTAGGTATTTTGATAAAAACTCATAAGATAGTTCTTGTGAAATTGTTTTATTTGTAACAACAGAAAACCCATTATCTTCAATAATCTTTAGTTGTTTTTCAATTGGATAAAAAGGTTCCACAACTTCATATAAAACTAAGTTTGTGTCCATTGCAAGTTCAGGATTAATGGTTTTGCTATTTACTAATCCAGCAACACTGTTTCTAGAGTTTTTTAAAGTTTTACTCCATTTTTTAGTAAAAGTACTTTCATTAATAATTAATTCACCTCTAAATGCAATTAAATTTTTTTCACCTTTAATTTTATTTTTCTTACAATAAGATTGTACCTGGTCAAATTCTGGCAAATTTAAATATTTAACTATTGGTGTAATATCTGTGCCTTCTGTTGCTGTTCCTCTTGTGTACATATTTATTTGACCATTTGTCCTGTATATGACAAGGGCACTAACCCCATCTAATTTATCTGATAAATTATAAGGAGGTTTAAATTTTTTGCTCCAAATTCCTAACTGATTTGAAGGTGGTTTAATTTTATCCATAGAACCTAACCAATAGTCCAATTCAACTTTATTTTTTGTTTTAACTTTAGCTCCAATATTTTTAAGCACTAGAGACTTTGGTGCTTTTAATTTTAAAAAATCAATTAATGCATCATATAATTCATCAGAAATAACAGATTTTGATGTGTTATAATATTTATCAGCAGCATAATTAATAACTTCTTCCAATTCTTTTATTGTAAATTCAGAAGCTGTTTCTATAGGATCTTTATTTGATTTTAAAAGTTTCTTAACAAGTTCAGACATTATTGATAATTTAATTAAATGTTTAACTATAATTAATATCAATTTTTTTAAATATTTAAATTTTTTTAATTTCTTTGAGTTTATAACAAATATTTTTTTCTAAATTATAGTATTATGCCTAGTGTAGAAGAGGTATTTAAGATACTTTCAGCTGATGAAAAATTTATTGCTCGTGTAAAAACATCTTTAGACAATATTATGAAAGACGGTAAAATTGACCAATACGATGCTCC
>JACCDO010739591.1_pt1 | contig 10476 bp, 10 predicted proteins | sample 7446101 | NCBI WGS metagenome assembly JACCDO01 (sample SAMN15323440, study PRJNA562643) | freshwater metagenome | isolation source: river surface water | place: USA:Blue River Watershed | collected 2017-08-16
GACGATAGAGATTACGAATATGAAGTATATCAATGTAATCCAAAAGATCAATTCGATTGGGTTGGTGGCCCTATCTATAAAACAGATGACATGGCGAAAGCACACGGTGTTGCGTATAACCTAAATAAGAAACACCCAAACAAAGCATTTATGATTTGGCAAGAACGTAGCCAAGGTAGTCGAGGCGGTTATGGTATAAAAGATGACGAGCAAGGTGTGGCGGAAGACTCAAATGAAGTTGATTATCCAGTCGAGCTTAGCGCCGAGATTATAAATTGGATCAAGAAAACATACCCAACTGCTACTGTAGCACAACTACGTGATAAGAGTTGGATAGCAGATAAAGTAAAAGAGTATCACCGAGAGCCAAAGGTACTATCAGGTGTACGTCAGGCGGCTCAAGATGCTGGTCGTTTAGAAGAGAGTATGCTTGAAGAAACATACGATGGTGATGAATTCTACGAAGCATACGGCGACTTATGGTATGACGAAGAACAGTTAAACGAAGCCGAGTATCAAGGCCGTAAAGTTCAATTAGGCAAGCCCGTTCGTAGCTCTAACGGTCCTAAAAAGTTTCATGTGTTTGTGAAAGACCCATCAACAGGCAATGTTAAGAAAGTAAACTTTGGCGACAAAAATATGCGGATAAAAAAATCAGATCCAGCTAGGAGAAAAAGTTTTCGTGCCAGACATAACTGCGCCAATCCTGGGCCTCGTACCAAAGCAAAATACTGGAGCTGTCGTAACTGGTAAAATTTATATGCTTACTCGGTAGTTCGATAAGTATTTGAATGACGTATATAATTTATAAGATAACTAACAGCATTACCGGTAAATCATACGTTGGATACACAAAGCATAGTATAGAAAAACGTTGGGAACAGCACATAAAGAGAGCATATAATGGTATCAACGTGAATACTAAATTTTACAACTCCATAAGAAAACATGGAAGAGAAGTGTGGACTATTGAGATTGTTGAAAATGTTGATTCTGCCGAAACAGCCAAGCACAGAGAAATTCACCACATAGAGGTTTTTGATACGTATTTTTCTGGCTACAATTCCACCAAAGGCGGCGATGGTAACAACGGCATTATAATGTCAGATGAGTCAAATAAAGCAAGAAGCGAAAAGTTAAAAGGAATTCCTAAAAATTATGTTCGTATGCTGGGAAAGAAGCATAGAGAAGATTCAAAGTCATTAATATCAGCATCTCATACGGGCATGAAAAAACCATGGGTCAAGTGGTCAGAAGAGCAGATAATCAAGAGAGCTATGACAAGAAGGTCATTATCTAAAGAACAGTACGATCAAATCATAGAAATGAAGTCACTAGGTAAGACTCTCAAAAATATCTCCATCGAAACAGGAATAGATTATGATATAGTTAAAAAATGGTCTAACAGAAGATGGGATCTTTAAACTCAAAGAATAAATAAATATACCCAATAAACTTGACGCACCTCTTCGGAGGTGTTATACTTTACAACTATGGACTATTATAAGACACTAGGGGTAGAGCGTTCAGCAAGCCCCGACGAAATCAAAAAAGCCTATCGCAAGATGGCAGCTAAGCACCACCCTGATCGTGGCGGCAATAAAGAGGACTTTCAAAAAGTTGAAGAGGCATATCGCAATCTAAGCGACCCCCACCTCAAGCAACAGCACGACAATCCTAACCCATTCGGTGATAGTAATCCATTTGGCGGTGGCGGCTTCCATTTCAACTTTGGTGGTGGCAATCCATTCGATGACATATTTCAACACTTTCATAGACAGCACCAGCAACAACAGCGTATCTACACAGTAGCGGTAGCAGTTACACTTGAACAAGTAGCACGTGGTTCTACGGAGACTATTCAAGTTGGAACACCACACGGCGTCAAAACATTCCAAATCAAAGTACCACAATCAGTCGAACATGGTCAGCGTATTCGCTATGATGGTTTGATGACTGATGGTGTTCTACAGGTTGAATTCCGAATCCTACCGCATCAAACATACGAGCGCCGCGGCTTAGACTTGTATTCCAAAATAGAAGTATCAATCTATGACTTACTACTTGGCACATCCGTCAGATTCAAAACTATCTGGGGTACTGAAATGGATGTTAATATCCCACCTAAACTCAAGCCAGGTTCAACAATGCGTATGGCTGGTCATGGTCTGGTTCATTCCACTATGAAGGGCAACCAATTTCTATTGATTGAAGCTCTAATGCCTGATACAATTAGTTCAGAGCTAACTTCTCTGTTAGAACAAGAACGCAACAAAGGAAAACAATGACCAATAACCCAGAGATTCAACAAATCATTGAGCATGCCGCACAGATTGCTCAGGAACATAAACATGGCTATGTTACCTTAGAGCACGTGCTATTGAGCATGATTACATACGAGCCCTTCAGAAATCACCTGAACGAATTTGGTGTAGATACTGATTCTATGGTCAGTGATGTAGGCACTTATGTATTGAATCTTCAAGGTATTCATATGCTACCTGACGAGAACGGTCGTCAGCCACACCCACGCAAGACCGCAGCCTTAGAGCGTATGTTCAATCGTGCTGTTGCTCAAGCAATCTTCTCTGGTCGTCGTCAGATGGACATTACTGACCTTTACTTGAGCATCCTACTTGAAACTAACTCACATGCTTCGTACTTCTTAATCAAGTATGGTGTTACTCGTGCTGAGTTTATGACCTACTGGAAGAAAGCACAGAAAGTTCACAACGCAGTCGCTAAGATGGACACAGCAACCGCAAATGAAATCTTAGAAGAGCATACTACTGACTTGACTAAGCGGGCTCGTAGTGGCAAACTTGAGCCTATGATCGGTCGTGATCGTGAAGTTGAAGACCTAGTCACAGTGCTTGCTAAGAAGTTCAAAGCAAACGTACTGATGGTAGGTGATGCCGGTGTAGGTAAGACTGCTATTGCTGAGGGCTTAGCACAGCGCATTGCTGACGACATGGTACCTGAATTCTTGAAAGGTCATGAAGTCTATTCACTAGAGATCGGCTCCTTACTTGCCGGCTCTAAGTATCGAGGCGACTTTGAAGAAAAAGTCAAGCATGTGTTCGAAGCACTAGCCGCAAAAGAAAAGACAGTGTTGTTTATCGATGAGGCGCATACAATGCGCGGCGCAGGTAGCGGCTCTAACTCATCCATGGACTTTGCTAACATGATCAAGCCCCTAATCACTAAGGGCAACGTCAAGATTATCGCAAGCACAACCTGGGAAGAGTACTACGAATCGTTTGAGAAAGACCGCGCACTCATGCGCCGATTCTATAAGCTAGATATCGATGAACCTAACCCTGAGACTACTGAAAAGATTCTTGCTGGTATCTCTCAGCGCCTCAATGAGTTTCATAATGTTGTTATCGACGAGACTGCTATCAAGACCGCAGTTGAAATGAGTGGTCGATACATTCATGACCGCAAGAACCCTGACAAGTCAATCGACTTACTTGACGCCGCTTGTGCGGTTCAACGTGTAGCTAATGCTACTGGTGCTGTTATCTCCGCAGAGAACATCAAGCAACAAGTTACTAAGTTGTGCGGTGTGCCTGTTGACAAGATGGACACAGACAAGACCGACCGCTTAGTTGAACTTGAAGCCAACGTCAAGTCTAAGTTGTATGGTCAAGATACAACAGTCAATGAAGTGCTTGATCGCATCTATGTATCATACGCAGGCATTGCTAACGAGAAGAAGCCTATGGCATCATTCCTCTTCCTAGGCCCAACTGGCACTGGTAAGACTGAACTTGCCCGCTTACTATCACAACACTTAGACATGCCTCTACACAAGTATGATATGTCCGAGTATCAAGAGAAGCATAGTGTCGCATCACTTATCGGTGCGCCTCCAGGTTATGTAGGCTTCGATGAAGGCAATCTAGGCGGCGGCAAGATTATCAATGACTTGTCAAAGAACCCCTACTCTATCTTGTTGTTTGATGAAGTAGAGAAAGCACACCCTGATGTGTACAACTTGTTCTTACAACTACTAGACGAAGGCAAGTTGACCGGTACTAACGGCAAAGTAGTCAATGCTAAGAACACAATCATTATTATGACCTCTAACCTAGGTGCGGCAGACAGTGAGCGCAACAACATCGGTTTCGGCAAGCAAAGCAAAGACGGCGAAGATGATAAAGCACTCAAAGAGTTTTTCAAGCCTGAACTACGCAACCGTATCGATCAGATTGTCAAGTTCAAGAAGCTAGATGACCTATCAATCAAGAAAGTTGTTGCTAAGTTTGTCAATGAACTAAAGACATCCTTGTTCAACAATCATGCTATCACACTCAACTTAGGCGAAGATGTTATCGAACACTTAGCTAAGAACGGCTACGATGAAAAGATGGGTGCTCGTCCACTCGCTCGTAAGATTGACGAGTTGATTCGTGTGCCGCTGTCTAAGAAGATTCTGTTCGAACGCCTCAAGACAGCAACACTAGAAGCTCGTATGACTGATGACCGAGTAGAATTTGTTGTTCTCACACAAGAGCCGGTGAATGTCTAAGAGCGGCTACAAAGTAATAAAGCGAAGCGACTTATTCTACGGTCGCTTCACTTATCGAGTGTCGTTTCGTCTGTCTATGGCAGGCAGAACAGCCTATTGCTACTCATCGGATCAGCTAAAGCATCACATGACTGAGGTGCGACAATGGTATCGAAGTACTGTAGACGCTAAACAATTACAGGCCGAGATTGACTCAATCGACTGGGACCAGATGGACGCTTTCTTCAAATTCAAGCGAACATATGCGCCCAGAGCATCAAAGAAAAAAGACAACAAGGTAATGATAACAGTAGGCAGGCATCAAGGTGCGGCCTACATCACAGACTTGAAACTGGTACGCAAGTTCGAGGACTTAGGAATACAAATCACAGAAGTAGTTGAGTGTGACGCATCCTTGCCTCGTGAAGTCAGATTCTTCAAGAATCCACCAAAGCACAAGTACAGAATCTACTTCAAGAACAAAAAGACCGCCGATCCATTCAAAGCAAATATGCTTGACTTCTTAGACACATACAAGGGCATTGTATTTCCTAGCTACGCATTTGTAGAATGGCTCAAGAACACCAACAAGCCTCGCTGGTGGCATACTGAATATCTACAAGCAAGTCATTTCATTGAATATGACGATGAAGGTCATCAGACAATCCTGCTACTAATGTTCGACCAGAAGTACTTCGGCAAGTGCTTTGAGTGTCGTCAAGAAACTACAGATACAGTCCAGCCATGATAAATACTCCATCAAGGAGTATTTCATGGCAAAAATCGTAGAGGACGTAATCGTCATCAAAATCAGTCAGCTAGTCAAAGACGAAGCGGCTGACCAAACTTCGGCAGTTACGCCAGAAGTAGAAGCGGCACTAGAGCAAGTAGCACAAGAGTTAGTTGGCGCAGGCGCTGTTGTTGAAGTAATGAAGGCGTAATCATGGCACAAGCAACCGTAATCACAATGGTACCAACACGTGCTGGCCCAGCAACTGGTTCGGTTAGCTTTGTCAGCGATAGACAACCAGCCGCATCATACTATGTAGCAGGCAAAGACCTACAAACAGTCGCTTGGGATTTACAAAACACATTCTCAGCAGATATCAGTATTCAGGCAAGTCTAGCAACAACACCAGGCGTTTATGACTGGTTCACAGTTGATATGATTCCTACATCGCCTAGTACTACTATCCCTCGTCAAAGCGGATACACCAATCTAAACGGCAAGTATGTATGGATCAGAGTCAATATTACTAACTGGACAGCAGGTAATATCAACTCAATTACCTTATCTTACTAAGCTAAAAATGGAATACAAAAAGCGCCTTAGGGCGCTTTTTTAATTGACAAAATGATACTCTTGTGCTATACTTGAGGTAGATGAAAAATATTTCGAGGCTCTGTATAGCTTCTAAATATCTACATCATTCAACAGAGGATCATATGACCAAAAAAGACAAAGAAAAGTTAGTACCAGTTGACGCAGTTCAAGAACTAGCGGACAAGGCAGCACAGGCAGCCTCTATCGGCGGTACAGACAAAGCGGCCGAAACTGGCCAGATTGAACAGGCTAAGGAAGGCGAAGCTCCTAACCCTAATCAAGTTCAAGTTAACGTAGACTATCTACGCACAACTAAGGCTCACCTAGCAATGCCTTGCTACGGTGGTATGTTGACTGAATCAACATTCATGTCATACATCAAGTTCGCTAATACAGCCCGTCAGCTAGGCGTTGATTGGACACTAGAGACCATGGTCAACGAATCCCTAATCTCACGTGCTCGTAACACACTCACAGCTAAGTTCTTACATCAGAAAGAGTCTACTCACTTGATGTTCATTGACGCTGACATTGGTTGGGAACCATGGCACCTCCTAGTGCTACTCAATCATCAAAAGGACATGATCGGTGGTCTATACCCAATGAAAACTATGCCGCTAAAGTGGGTTGTTAACGGCTTCGAAGGTGCTGAGCAAGGCGAGAATGGCTTACAAGAAGTATCTAAAGCAGGTACAGGTTTCTTGTTGACCACTCGTAAAGCCCTAGAGTTAATGTCTGGTCACCCAGCCGTTAAGCCATACAAGAACGATATCGGCTTAGATCCAATTTATGACCAATATCTACGTACATATTGGGACACAGCGATTCGTCAGAACCGTTACTACTCCGAAGACTGGACAGCTTGCGAAAACTTCCGTGACTTAGGCGGTCGTATCTGGGTTGACCGTCGTGTTCTACTACGTCACGCTGGTCACTTCAACTTCTGTCAAGAAGCTCATGACCACCTAATGAACTCATTCGGCCCAATCTATGTTGACGCTATGGTTCAACAAGGTAAGATGAAGGTTGAGATGGTAGGCGCTGACGGCAAGCCAGCGGCATAATCAACTATAGTTGACTATCAAGGGAGCCTAGTGCTCCCTTTACTTTTGGGCTAAATACTAGATTATGCCTAAGAATCAACGAGCCCAACTAGTAGACACTATTCAAGACCCTGCGCTAGCCCGCAGATTCAACCCAGGCTACGTTGAACCTCAAGAGAGGGTAGTACAGACAGACAGAAAGTTCAACCTAACAAAAGACAAGACTGACAAGCGTGACTACTTGTTCACTGCCGTCGCACCTACCTCACTATCATCAGTTGATATGCGACAATACTGTACAACGATGGAAGATCAAGGCCGTTTAGGCAGTTGTACCGGTCACGCTGTTACTAGTGCTATGGAAATCTTACTCAACAAGGCAAACAAACGCATTGAATTGAGTCGCCTATTCGTTTACTATCAAGCCAGACTACTAGAGGGCACCGCCTCATATGACGCAGGCGCTTACTTACGTGACGCGGTCAAGGCAGCTAACAAATGGGGCGCAAGTGACGAGCGAGTATGGTCATACAACATACGCTTATTCAACAGACCACCTGCTAAAGCGGCCTACGATGACGCACTCAAGCGCAGAATCACAGAGTATCGTCGTTGCCCTACATTCGTAGAAGTCAGAGCAAGTTTAGCACAAGGCTATCCGGTAGTCGGCGGCATCATCGTATACTCTAGCTTCTTATCGGCTATCACAACAAAGACAGGCACCGTGCCTCACCCTAACAAAAAGAAAGAAGCAATCTTAGGCGGTCATGCCTTATGCTTCGTAGGCTACGATGACGCACGTGAGGTGTTCATAGTCAAGAACAGTTGGGGCGCCTCATGGGGTGATAACGGCTACGGCTACATCCCCTACTCAATCGTCAAAGATACAACACTTGCTATGGACTTTTGGGCCATCGTGGGCACAACATAAATATACTGCTATGAACATCAACGATATCGAAAACTTCAGATTAGACTACGCGGTCAAGTTTCATGACGAACTCAACCCGGTCTTATTCGACGGCGACCGCCTCGATCCTGAAGTCAAAGAGGGTCTTATTGAAATCGCACATGACTTTATTTCATTCATGGGTATTGATAGCCTAGCAGTGTATGATATCGTTATCTGTGGTAGTAATGCTGCCTATTCATACACACCTCACAGCGACTTAGACCTACACATCTTAGTCAATATGAACGCTATCGACAATGATGAAGTGTATCTTGAGTTGTTCAACAGCAAGAAGAACTTATACAACATGAAGCACGACATTACTGCTCATGGTATCGACGTTGAACTATACATTCAGGACGCAGAAGAACCTATCAAAACTCTAGGCGAGTACAGCGTTCTTAGAGACAAGTGGATCAAGTTCCCAGGCAAGAAATCAGCCACGATCAATCACCGTGATGTTGCCTTAAAGTACAAAAAACTAGTAGAAGTCAGTCTATTAGCTATCAAAACAAACGACTTAAAACTGCTAGACTCGTTACTTGAAACTATTAGAAAGTATCGCAAGTCCGGCCTAGACAAGAACGGCGAGTTTTCAACCGAGAACCTAGCATACAAAGCCCTACGCAATCACGGCATCGTAGATAAACTATACAAGCACCGCGACTGGCTAAAAAGCAAGGAGTTGAGTATTGACGAACAGATCAATGAGTGCTCAGGCTACATTCCTACTGAGGCTGAACGCTATGATCCACGCTTTCGTATGGCTCTATCAGTTGATGTAGGCCCACAAACGCTCAAAAAGTCAGCACAACAGCTAGGCTCAACTATTGCCAGAGACGGCAGACCGCCCCTGCTTCGTAGTAGCGGTAAATGATAAATACTAGTATCTACACAGGATACTAGAATGTCAGACATTAAAAACACCCTCGATTTACTCAAAAAACTAGAAGAAAGCACTGTTGCCGGCGGCGTAGCACCAGTCTCAGCACCATTAGGCATCACCGAAAAGCGTGTCCAAGAGTCTGGTCCAGAAACAGCACCAGCAGTCAAGAAGGGCTTAGAGTGGGGCAACTGGAGTCCTAAGTTAACAGCGGTAAAGAAGAAATAAGGAAAACAAATGCCAGCGCAAAATAATCCAATTCAAAAACTAGGTGGCGGTTCACTAGATCCAGCAGAGTTAGCCATTTTACAGCAAAATGGTGATGTAACTATCTTAGAAACAGATAAGAATATCTATGTTACTGCTATTCGTGAAGAAGTATTGAACCAGAAGGTTGTCAAGAAATACGTAGACGAGTTCAACACAGTTACAACTTATGTAAACTCACCAGGCGGCTCAACTAACGGTCAGATTCAATACTACAAAGACGGCGGCTTCGAAGCGGTAACTCAGTTGATGTTTGATGAGTCTCGCAGTGACCTAACAGTATTCGGCAATATTCGCGGCAACAACTTTGTAACAAGCTATGAGGTATCTGCTAACACCATCAGTGCTGTAGATGTCAATGCTACCGGCAATGTAACAGTCAATCAGAATCTATTAGTACAGAGTTCAGGCGGCACACCTACAATGTATTTCCGTGTAACTTCAAGTAACACAGACACTTACGGCAACTTAAACGCATTCGGCAACGTAACAGTAGGCAACTCATTTGTCAATCGTACTCTAACAGTCAACGGCAACTTAACAACCACGAATGCTAACTTAGGCAACTTAGTATCAGCTAACTATATTGAAGGTGTCTTGGTAACTTCTGCTCAGCCTAACTTAACAAGCGCGGCAACAACACTAACAGTAGGTAACATTCGTATCGAGGGCAATCGAGCCGCAACTGCTACTACTCCTCAGTACATTACTACACTAGTAAACAACACACCACTAGCACTAAGTGTTCCAACTGGTTCAGGTAATCGTGAGTTTACTTTGTACGCTACGGGTAATATCGTATTACCTGATAATTCATCTGGTAATTCTGCTCTAAAATCAACTGCTGCCAATGGACTATTATTCGTAGCAAACGTTGATACTGGCGGTTCGACCGCTGGTGAACAAACAATGCAGCTAACTGCGCTAGGTAACTTACGAGTACCTAACACAGTAGTAGCGTCTACATTCGAAGGCGTGTTCAACACTAACAGCAACGCACAGCCTAACATTACATCACTAGGCACACTAACAGGCCTAACGGTCGGTAACGCTACTGCTAACTCTATCTTCGGCAACGGTACTATCTTATCAGGCAACGTAACTGCTGGCATCATTGGCAACACTACTAGTAATGTCAACGGCAACGTAGGCACATTCGTTACTGCTAACATCACAAGTACTGATAGTGCAACACCAGCGGCCAACATTCAAGGTATTCTACAAGTCAACGGCAACACAATTCTAGGTGGCGCAACTACAAGAACAACAGTCAACGGCACTCTACTTGTAGCAGGCAATATGGTTGTTGCTGGTACATATCACACAGAGAACGTAAGTGACCTAGTTGTCGTTGATCCTACGATCACACTAGGCGCTGCACTAGACTCTTCAAACAGAGCTACTGCTCATTCGACAGCAACAAGTGGTGATCGTGGTCTAGAACTAAGATACTATGACACAGCAGATGCTACAGCGTTTATCGGTATGAACAAC
>JACCDO011108728.1_pt1 | contig 10476 bp, 6 predicted proteins | sample 7446101 | NCBI WGS metagenome assembly JACCDO01 (sample SAMN15323440, study PRJNA562643) | freshwater metagenome | isolation source: river surface water | place: USA:Blue River Watershed | collected 2017-08-16
GAAAATAATTTTGAACCTACTTATTATGTAATATCAAATGAAAAAAGTAACAAAGAACAAGTAGTTAAAGATTTAAAAAAAGCAGCATCTAAGGCAAGTGATATATTATTAGCAGCAGATGAAGATAGAGAAGGTGAAATGATTGCTTGGAGTGTAGCTAAAGAATTAGGATTAGATATGAAAAAAGCAAAGAGAATTACTTTTAACTCAATTACTAAAACAGAATTAGAAAAAGCAATTAAAAGCCCTAGAACTATAGACATGAATTTAGTTGATGCACAAAAGTCAAGAAGAATTTTAGATAGAATAATTGGATTTGAAATTTCTCCAATCCTATGGAAAAGTATAGGTGCATCTTTATCAGCCGGCCGTGTTCAAAGTGTAGTTACAAGAATATTAATTGATAAAGAAAATGAAATAAAAGAGTTTTTATCAAAAGGTGATTCTAATTATTTTAAATTTACTGGCTTATTCCAAGTCACTAAAAGTAAAAAATTATTAGCAAATTTATTTGAAAAAATAGCTAAAAAAGAAAAATCGAAAGAAACAACTAAAGAAAATAAAAGTATTAAATATGAAAAGGCTAAACTAGAAAATGAATCATTAGCTCGTAATTTAATGAAACTTTTTATGAAATCTGAATTTGCAATAAAAGATATTCAAGAAAAAGATAGTTTAAGATATCCTTCTCCACCTTTTACTACATCAACTCTTGTTCAAGAATCCTCTAGAAAACTTGGTTTTACTGTAAAAAGAACTAACTCATCAGCACAAAAATTATATGAAGCTGGTTATATTACTTATATGAGAACAGATTCAGTAAATTTATCTGCTGAAGCTTTAGAAAATATTAAAAAATTCGTAAATCAAAAATATGGTAAAGAATTTCATAGATTTGTAAACTATGAAGCTAAAACAAAAAATACACAAGAAGCCCACGAAGCATGTAGACCAACAGATGTATTTACAGAAAATATTGCAACAGAAGCCAAAAACAAAATTGGTTCAGATGAAGTCAGACTATATAATTTAATTTGGAAAAGAGCAGTTGCATCGCAAATGCAACCTGCTAAAATTAAATTAACAGATATAATAATTGAAGGAACTAAAGTAACTGATTATAGTTTTATAAGTCAAATAAGTAATATAGACTTTCCCGGATTTTTAATGGTATATAATTTAAAAAACTTGGAAAAAGAAGATAAAAAAGATAACGATGAAGATGAAGAATTAGATGAAGAATCAATAGTAGATATTAAATTACCAAAAGTTGGAACTAAATTAGATGTTGATAATATTAAAAGTGAACAAGAATATCAAAAACCCCCTACAAGATATAATGAAGCATCTTTAGTAAATAAACTTGACCCTAAAAATTTAAACATAGGAAGACCAAGTACATATGGTGCTATTATAAATACAATTCAAGAAAGGGGATATGTAAAATTAGGAGATGTCGAAGGATTAGAAAAAGATTCAGTAATAATGCTATGGGATGGTGGTTCTAAATTAAAAGAAGAGGTTTCAAAAGTTTTAATTGGAAAAGAAAACAATAAACTAATTCCAACCAGTTTAGGTATATTAGTTACAGACTTTTTAATTAAAAACTTCCCTGAAATAGTAGATTATAAATTTACAGCATCGATGGAAGATGCTCTAGATGATATTGCTGAAGGAGAAAAGAAATGGGTTAAAGTGCTTGATAATTTTTATAAGAAATTCCATCCAACTGTACAAAAATTATTGGATAGTAAAACAACAGTTAAGTCAGATATGACAAGAGTACTTGGAAATCATCCGACACTTGGATTTGAAATAGTTGCAACAATTGCTAGATTTGGTCCAGTTATTAAAATGTGTTCAAGTAAAAGTAAATGTGTTTATGCACCTATTAAAGAACCATATACAAGAGAAAATATAACATTAGATGTTGCGGTAAAACTTTTAGAATATCCTAAAAATGTTGGCAAACATGATGGATTACCAATTACTTTAAATAAAGGTAAACATGGTCATTATATTAAATGGGGAGATTTTAAAGCATCATTAGAAAATTTACCTGAAAATATTAAAATAAAAGATATTGAAAATATTACTTTAGATGAAGCAATATTAGTAATTAAAGAAAAAAGAAAAAATGTACTTTGGGAAAAAGCAGATGGCAAAATTATGTATTCAGTATTAGTTGGACCATATGGAAAATATATAGATGTAAATGATACTGGAAAGAAAATTAAAAAGAAAAATTTAAGAGTACCTGTTAAAGATTTGGAAGATAAAGAAATAAAAGAACTAACTCTAGAAAAAATACAAGAACTTATTAAAATTGGACTAGAAAATAAAAAAAATAGATTCAAAAAGAAAGACAAAGAAGACGATAAACCTAAAGAAGAAACGCCTGAAAAAACTGGTGGAAAAAAAACCAAAAAAAAAGCAAGTAAAAAGGCTTCTAAAAAAGCTTCTAAGAAGGTTAAAGTAGTTAAAAAGAAAAAAAATTGATTTTATAAATTTAATTGTATTATTTAAATATAATTAAAATGCAACCCAAAAATCTATTAAATGAGTTTAATAAAGTTGCAAGTCCTTTGCATGTACCTATACAAACAAACCAAAATATTTCTTCTTTGAGTTTAGAAGAAAAATCGGAAGTTTCAACTAAATCAAAAAGATGTACTTGCTGTAATAAAAAAACAGGTTTAATGGGATTTAATTGTAGATGTGGTGGTAATTTTTGCGCAAATCATCGTCATGCTGACCAACATAATTGTCAAGAAATTGAATCTTTTAAGAAAACAGATTTGGAAGTTCTTAAAAAACAAAATGAAAAAGTAATTGCAGATAAATTAGAGAAAATTTAAATTTTTTTATAAAAAAATTAATTCATTATTTTTAATTCATTGACATACCATCTTTCTTTTTTTCCATTAGGCAATGGTCTTTCTATAATAAGCGGAATTACACCTTTCTCAAGTTCTAATTTTGCAATTTCTTTAGGATTCATAGTTTCAATACCCTGAATCATTGGTTTCGCTCCAAGAGATAATTGTTTTGCTCTATCTCCAAGTAATCTAACTCTTTCGAAAATTGTCATAAATGGTTTAGTTATTCTGTCTTCTGGTTTTACAACTTCATCATAATTAATATTATCATCATCATATACTTCTTCAAAATCTTCATCATCTGCATCTTCATCTAGATTTTTTACTTTGGCCTTTTTATACATACATTCATCGTCATCACCAACTTCTTCATCTTCATTATCTTTAACACTTTCTTCCTCAACAGCTTCAGTTTCATCTGTCTCTTCTGTTTCTTCTTCATCTGATTGTTCATCTAAATTTTCCGTTTGACCATCTTCATTATCGCTTTCATTTAAAGTTGATTCAGTAGCTTCATCACTAAAAGTTTCAGTTTCATAATCATCTTTGTCAATAGAATCATCATCTGCAGATTTTAAAGATGTCTCATCTAATTTTAGTTTTTTATTTTTGTCATTTTTTTTATTATCGTCTTTTTTGACAGTAATTTTTGCTTTTTTTGGAGGCATTATTATATATATATTATTATATCTTTAAATTTTAATTTATTCAAATTTTTTATAAAAACTACATGTAGTAAAGGTAACCGTGTTATCTACACACAACTTTTTTTTGACTTTGTGTGTAGACAAAAACTACAACACAGATTTTTTCATAAAATTAAAATTCTTCATGTTATAAAAAGTAATTAGCCAAATAAAGTTTTTAATAATTTTTCTTAAAAATAAAAATTTTCCCGAACTTTTTTAAAATTCAAAAAGTAAACAGCTAAAATTACACAAAACTACATGTAGTTACCTTTAAAATCTCCTACATGTAAAAATAATATTTAAAAAAATTTTATTATATAAAAATATATAAGTATGCCATTTGAATGTATATTTTGCAATTATAAAACTGAAGATCGGACGAATTTTTACCACCATAAAAAGACAAAAAAACATCTCGAAAAATCTTCAAAAAGTGAAATAGAAACCGAACAAAAATCACAGTTACCTCAAAAGTTACCTTTTTTACCACCGTTACCACATGTAGAAACTACATGTAAGGTAACAAAAGGTAACACAAAGGTAACCGAAGTTAAGGAAAAAATTACTGAAAATTTAGAATGCCCTTTATGTAATAGGAATTTTAACCATAAATCAAATTTATCTAGACATAAAAAAACATGTAAAAAAAAAGAAGAAAAAAGCAATAATGAGGAAATATTAAAAATCCAATTAGAAAACGAAAAAAGAATAAATCAAATATTATGCGATATGTTAAATAATGCAAATGTATTAGTAAATAAAACTACAAATATCGCAAATAATGCTCAAAATGTTTCTTTATCAGCAATTAATTATGCAAATAAAGTATATAAAGATGCACCTATTTTAAAACCAATGGAAAATTTTAAAATAAATAATTTGGATTATGATAAAGAAAATGAAAAAGCCCAATTACTGGAAACAATAATTTATTATTCTAGAACAAACTCTTTACATAAATTGCTAGGAGACCATATAGTAAAGCACTATAAAAAAGAAAAACCAGAAGAACAAATGTTTCATACTACAGATGTTGCAAGATTAAGTTATATTGTAAAACAAATTATAGATGAAGCTTCTGAGAAAAATCATTATACGGCAGAAGAAGCATGGCAAAAAGATCCGTCAGGTAAGGAAATTTGTAAATTTATAATCGAACCTTTAATAAAAAAAATAGTAGAATATTTAGGAGAATATCAGAAAGAATTATTTAAAAAGAATCCTGTATATATGACTAAAGACGAAAAAGAAACAATGAAAATAATATGCGATATTATAATAGAAGATGAAATTGGACAATTATGCAATAGTATTAATAGATATATTGCACCATATTTTAATTTAAAGAAAAAGGAATTAGAAAATATAAATTAACTTGCATTCCAAACAGTTTCACAAGATTCACATATATATCTAATTTTATAAGTATTATTAATTCTCAAAAATACAGCACTTCTTTCTTCATGATTTTTATGTGATTTACAAGAATCATTCGGACAAATATAATCTCTGGTTCTTGGTAAAATTTTCATTTGAAGTATTTCTTTTGGATTAAAATTAGATTCAGTTTTAATATCTTTAGTATTTTCTTTAGAAACAATCATAGTTCCATCTTTAATTACTTCATGATTACCACAGTTTTTACAGATGAAATACATATTTTTTTGATAAGCACCTTTTTTATCATCTGATTTTTTAGGTTTTTTTTCAATCATATCATTAATTGTATTATATACAATATCTTTTTGTTTATTAGTAAGTTTTTTAAAAAGTTGAGAACCATTTAAATTATCTAAATCATCTTGGTCCATTTCGATACCTTCTAAATCTTCATTATCAATAATTTTTTGAATAATATCATCTAATTTACCACCTCCAACTTGTTCTTTTGATTTAATACTTTTAGTAATATTATAAATATTTAAACATTTAGGACAATAGAACATTTTTATATATTAATTTATATACATTTAAAGTTTTAAATAATTATAATTCAATTTTTAGTAATAAATTATCTGTTTTGTTCAGAGAAAACTCTTATTTTTAGATATTAATTTAAATAAAAAGTTTAGCAACCTAATAAAATAATTAAAAAATTGATAAAAAAAATGAAATTATATTACTTAAAAATATAGAATTTTAGATTAAATAATATGTCTGAAATAGAAGTAAATAATAATAAAATTCATAGCAATGAATATATTCAAGAAACTAATGATAAGTTTTACACTTTTTTAAAGAAACATAAAGTAGAAGAAGAAGATGCAGAATATACTCATACAAGCAACGGGCCTCCTTTTGGAAAATATTTTCTTGATGATGGAATGGATTATGAGAAATTTTTAGTTTTATATAAAAGAGTTTTGGAAACTGGTTCTCCACAACATGGTGGACTTTATATAACAGAAAAACAAAAAAAAGTGGGACCTATGTTTGTAGATTATGATTTTAGATTTGAAGAAAGAAATCGTCAATATTCAATGAAAAATATTGAGGAAATTACAGGTGTATACATGAATCTAATCCATAAATATTTAAATATAAAAAAATCAGATGAACTACGAGCATTTGTAACAGAAAAACCAAGACCATCTTTTGATGAAAAACAAAACAATTATAAAGATGGTTTTCATATTGTATTCCCAATACCTGTTGATGTAACAATAAGATATTTAATACATGAAGAAGCAAAAGAATATATTAAGAATAGTGATATTTTAGTAGATATTCCTTATAAAAATGATATTGATGAAATTATTGACGAATCAGTAGTTATGCGAAATGGATGGTTACTATATGGTTCTAAAAAATGGCATGGTTCTTATTATGTTTTAACCAGAGTATATGATGGAGATATGAATATTTTAGATAAAAACAAATATTCAAAAGATGAATTAGCCGTATTATTTTCTGGTAGAAGATTCGATGAGGATGAACCTATAGAATTAAAAGAAGAATTCAAAACAAATAAAATGGACCAATATATTAAAACAATTTATAATAAATACCATGGTTCTAAAAAACAAAAAAGTAATATTAATCGTGAAGAAAAAATAAGAAATTATATCCAACCACCTGCAATAGTAAATCATCAAGATGCGCAAATGGCAAAAAAATTAGTAAAATTATTATCTCCTGACAGGGCAAATAAATATACTGATTGGGCGCCAGTTGGATGGGCTTTATATAATATTGATCCAGGACTTCTCGATGATTTTATTGAGTTTTCAAGAAAATGCCCAAATAAATTTAGTGAATCTGGATGTCGTGATTTTTGGACAAAAATAAAATATGGCGGTTATACAATTGCTTCTCTTCATTTCTGGGCTAAACAAGATAATCCTGAAGAATATTCTAATGTTCTAATGGAATCAATTAATAAAGTAATAGAAAATGCAGAAACAGGAAATCATGATGATTTAGCTAAAGTACTACTAGAATTATACAAATATGAATTTAGATGCGTATCAAAAACCAAAAATAAATGGTATGCATTTTATAATAATAGATGGCATTATGTAGACCAAGCTTATACTCTGTCAAATAAAATTTCAGATGAATTAGCTGTTATGTTTGGAAAAAGAGCAATTAATTACTTTAATAAAGCATCTTTTATTCTTGGAAGCGATAGAGATAATACTACCAAAAAAGGTCAAGATTTAATGAAGATTATTGAAAAATTAAAAACAGAATCATTTAAAAATGCAGTAATTGCATCAGCAGCAAGTAGATTTATGGATGAAAAATTTGAGGAAAGATTAGATTCAAACCCAAATTTATTAGGATTCGAAAATGGAGTTTATGACTTAGAAGCAGGTATTTTTAGAAAAGGTATACCAGAAGATTATGTATTATTATCTACTGATTATAACTATAATCCTAATTTTACTCTTGATTCTAAAGAGATTAATGAAATTAAAACTTATTTTAATCAAGTTATGGCAGATCAAGATATGAGAGATTATACATTATTTTCTTTCGCAAGTTTTCAAGATGGACATATTAAACAACAGACATTACGAGTATTTACTGGTTCAGGAGGTAATGGTAAAAGTCAGACCATGGATTTACTAAAAGAAACAATGGGTCAATATTTTGGAAAACTACCTACAGGATTTCTTACTAGAAAAAGAGGTAGTTCATCGTCAGCTACCCCAGAATTAGCAGATAAAAGAGGTAAGAGATTTTTAGCAATTGATGAACCAGAACACGATGATGTAATATATGTTGGTCAAATGAAACAAAATACAGGAGGTGATACAATTCCAGCTCGTGCATTATATGGTGACCCTTTTGAATACAAACCACAATTCAAACTAGGTTTACTATGTAATAAATTGCCAAATATTCCTGCAAATGATGGAGGTACATGGAGAAGAATTAAAGTTGTACCATTTGAATCTGAATTTGTTGATAAATTTGACCCAAGAAAACAAAGACAATTTAAGAAAGACCCTACACTTCCAGATAAAATGAAAACATGGGCTGCACCATTTATGTGGTTATTGCTTAATGTATATTATAAAAAATATCGTGAAAATAATTTTGTAATTAACGAACCACAAAAAGTAACATCACATACAGATAAATATAAGAAAGATTCTGATAAATATCATGAATTCCTATCTGAATATATTGTTGAAACTCGTGATGAAAATGATACTGTATCAGTTGTAAGCTTATATAGTACATTTAGAAATTGGCATACGGAAGCAGGTTATGGAAGAAATATACCTAATAGAAATGAATTTGTCAATTATATTAGAAGTAACAAAAATTACGAATTTGATAGTGGAAACTTTGTAGGAGTATGTTTTAAAGATGATTATGAAGAACGTGAAAAGTCTAATAAAAAAAAGAAACCTGAAAATAAACAATCTAAATTAAATAAAATAAAAGAAGAGTCTGAAAATGATAGTGAAAGTGAACATGAAGAAACAGACAAATTTAATTTAGATGATGATGAATAATTTATTTTATTATATTTTTTTATTTTATAATGAATAAAAAAATCCTTATATGTTTTGGAACACGACCAGAGTATATTAAAGTAAAATCACTTATAGATAATTTACAAAATATAAAAACTTGTTTTACTGGACAACATCAAGATTTATTAAAAAATATTAAAGTTGATTATGAATTAAATATAAATGAAAATATATCAGAAAATAGGTTAAATAATATTATGGCAAATATTTTTAAATACTCACATATTTTCAATAATATTGATTATGTTTTAGTCCAGGGAGATACAACGACAGCATGTGCTATTTCATTATCTGCATTTAATCATGGTAAAAAAATTATACATTTAGAAGCAGGGTTAAGATCTGGAGATATAAAAGATCCCTTTCCTGAAGAAATGAACAGACAAGTAATATCTTGTTTAGCTGATATTCATTTATGTCCAACTGATTTTAATAAACAAAATTTAGAAAAAGAAAATGTAAATGGTAAAATTTATGTAGTAGGAAACACCGGTCTGGATAATATTAATAAAGAAGGGTGTGAATATGGAAATAAAGTATTAGTTACATTGCATCGTAGAGATAATCATGATATAATGGATAAATGGTTTGAAGAAATAGAAAAAATAGCAAATAAATATCCAGAAATGGAATTTAAAATTCCATTACATCCAAATCCAAATGTACAAAAGCATAAAAATATTTTTAATAAAGTTAAAGTGGTTGAACCTATGCAACATTCTGAAATGATTGAATATGTGAAAAAATGTAAATTTATAATTAGTGATTCAGGCGGTTTACAGGAAGAGTGCTCTTTCTTAAATAAAAAAATTATTGTATGTAGAAAGACAACTGAAAGACCAGAAAGTGTTGGTATTCATAGTTTTATGTGCAGAGAACCAAATAAATTAGAAATTTTAGTTAATGATATTATGATAAATTATAAAGTAAAAGCAGATTGTCCTTATGGAGATGGTAAAAGTTGGGAAAAAATAAATATTATTCTTATGACATAAAAATTTATATTTTCCATTTTTTTTTAAAATAGTCACTATTTTTATTAAATAAATTTTTATAAAAAATATTATCATCACTTGCATTAGTAGTTTGATGTGCTTTATGCATAATTCCAGAAAAATGTCTATATGCTAATTTAAAATTTTTATTTTTAATTTGAAATGTAAAATCAGTATCTTCAAAACATGTTGGATCATAATATTCATCAAAATATATATTATTATTTAAGATTGTATTTTTTTTAATAAATAAACCACAAGACCCTAAATATGTAAAATCAGTTCTATATCCTTTTTCTATATATTCTTTTTCTAAAGTTCCTTTTTTTTCTAAATATTCTGCAATTCTTCCACCTAAATTTTCATTATCAAAAAATCCGGCACCCCATCCAATTGCGCCAATATTATCAGAATTATTATTAAAAATATAATCAGCTTCAAAAAAACAAGAGGCAGAAGTAAGCCATTGATCTGAATCAAAAAAGCAAATATAATCAGTATCATCAGAAATATTTTTAATACCTAAATTTCTTCCAGAAGAACACCCATTTTTTATATTTTTTATTAATTTAATATCATTTGCATATTTATTTAATAAAAATTCATAACTTCCATCAATACTATTATTATCAATTACGATAATTTCCATATTTATAATATGTTTAATTTTAATAAATGAATCGATGCAGATGGAAATTATATTTTTATTATTATAACATAATATTATTACTGAAAATTTAGGTTTTAATTTTAGATTAGTTATATTAATTATATTATCTAATCTATTACCCCATGAGTTTTCCATAATAAAATATTCTATTTTATTCATACTTTCTAACTTGGTATCTAATATTTTATTTAAATATGAATTAAAATCTTCTTTATTATTTGCAAAAAAAGTATTTGGATAATTAATTATATC
>JACCDO012416302.1_pt1 | contig 10474 bp, 10 predicted proteins | sample 7446101 | NCBI WGS metagenome assembly JACCDO01 (sample SAMN15323440, study PRJNA562643) | freshwater metagenome | isolation source: river surface water | place: USA:Blue River Watershed | collected 2017-08-16
GTAATCCCCTAGGTGAGTGAGTAGGGTGAGTGAGTGAGTAGGTGAGTGAGTAGGTGAGTAAGTGAGTAGGTGAGTGAGTGAGTAAGTGAGTAAGTGAGTAAGTGAGTAAGTGAGTAGGGTGAGTGAGTAGGTGAGTGAGTAGGTGAGTAGGTGAGTGAGTGGGTGAGTACCAGGTCCAAAGCCGTTAAATCCTCGAATACGAAAATTATAAGTGGTACCGGCGCTGAGAGGTGCGTCATTCCAAGAAGAAAATAAAAAATTAAATTCGATTTTGCTTTCAGGACGTGCGTCGGAAGGGTCCCGTTTGATCTCGATGAAACGGTCGTTCTTGGTGCCGTTGGCGGGGCCAGAGCACTCGATAGAGTAGAACGACACCAAATCCCCCTTCTGCGGTGCCCAGTTCAGTAGTAACACCTGTGAGTAAGAGTGAGTGAGTAAGTAGGTGAGTGAGTAGGTGAGTGAGTGAGTAAGTAGGTGAGTGAGTAGGTGAGTGAGTAAGTAACCTGTGTATCAACTTCAACTTCATCACTATTTGGGGTGTTGACCCATAGTTTAGGGGGATTAGGAGGGGTTCCGTTGCTCAACAACGTCTTTAACTGCTCTTCTTCCCGCTTTTCCTTGGAGATTTCAAATAAATATTTCATTCCAACCTTGCGGTCGGCCGCTTTCCAATCAACAAAGCGGCACCTAACGGTCCCATCCTGCTTTGCCACGCTTCTACTGCGTTCCTTCATCTCTTCGGGCATGTACTTCAGCAGGAGCTTCTCACGCGCAACGCGGTCTTTCAACTCAACAACTAGCCGTTTTTCTCCATTTTTAAGTTCAACTAGCTTAGGGGGTGTGGACGACAGCTTGAGGGGATCAATGTCGTTGTCTTCATAGTCATCACCGTAGTCGTCGTCGCCGTAGTCCTCCTTGCTCTCGCCTTTGCTCTCTTCTTTGCTTTCGGCTTTGCCTTTACCAAAAAATCTTAAAGCCCGTTTGGATGCAGCTGAAATTGTGTACGCGTTCGCCATACCGGTCACCTTGCACGTCGTCATCCAACAGCATTTTTGACCTGGAAGTAAGTAGAGAGTGAGCGAGTGAGTAAGTAAGAGTGAGTAAGTAAGAGAGTGAGTGAGTGAGTAAGTAAGTGAGTGAGTGAGTGAGTGAGTAAGTGATACCTAAACACGCACTTGCACCACCATGTCGATCACGTTTAGGTCCAGTAAAATCTAAGAATTCTTGTAGTGTCACAACCCCGTTACTATCCGAGTCAAAGGCCGCAATTAATGCGCGCATTTCTTGATCCTTCAACGAGATCCCCATCTGCCGTAACAAGCTCATCATTTGCCGTTTATTCAGTGCTAAATCCCGTTGATACTGGTCCTTCTCCTCGTACTTACTGCTGCTGCGGGACTGCTCTTGTTTCCATAATTTCTCAACAAATTCCGTGAAAGTTTGCTTGAAATCCAAGCCAGGACGCAGTAACTTCATGAAAGTATCTCTTATTTGGGAGTAGGAAGCGCAGTGAACATCGCATGCAACGGGTTCGAATGAGTCCCACAACACCGTGCAAGTGTTGAAGGTGAAGACGGTTGAACACCATTGCGACCATTCTTGTAGTAAAGTACGATCAACTTTCTTTAAATTCTTACCAACTTCAACACAGAAGTCATATGTTCGACTTGAAAACTCCTTCTCTTTTTCTCCAATTGGAATAAACTCGCGGCTACTTCGTTGTGCGCTTATTGATGCAGATAACGAAGTGTTGGAAGAGATACGCTTAGTGGAGTCGGAGTCGGCAGGAGGAAGAAACTTGACGTATTTCACTGCTAAATCGCGCATTTCCTTCTGCTCCAACCACTCGTTGTAGGCCTTGTCCGAGTCTTCTTTCAGCTTCTTTTCATTCTCTTCGCGCTCTTTCTTTGCGGTGTTTGATCGCACTTCAGACCTGTATTCATTCTCATCTTCGAAGTTCTCACGCACTACATGGCCTTTCTCTAGTAACAGCTTACGGGATCGTTCAAGATCACCACTCTTTACATCAGTTGCATGAACATAGCGAAGACCTTGACCTGCCATGATTTCAACGGTTGTTTGAGGACCTTTCCCTGATGATGGACGCACTGCTGACATAGCACGACCGTATGACATGGCGGGTTGCTTGGGAAGGTTGAAGTCGTCTGGCATGCGGATGCGCAAGGAATCCTTGTTACTAAGCCAGTTCTCATGTTCTTTCTTTGCTCTTCTTTTTTTTTCTTCTTTTTCTGTTTGTAATCGTTGTAATTCACGATCTTCATCTTCTTCAATCCATATTTTCAACTTCTTTACACCAAGATTACTCAATGCCATCTGTTCTAGCTTGAAGTCAGAGATATCAACGTCACCATCACCATCATTTCTTTTTTCTGCTTTCATTTTAGAATTTGATTCACTATTACCACCACCAAGTTTAAATTTTATTGATTCCATTTCAGCGCGTACAGCACCGTCTGCTCCATCAAGTGCTTTGCGCCACAACTGACGGCATCGCCTCTGAAAGATTGCATTTTGGGCTTTTTGATCGTTTGTTAATGGTTTTGGTTTCTCATTTGGTTGAGGAACTTTTGGAAAGAAATATTTTAATGATAATAATTTATTGACACCATCCTCCGAGTCAATATATTCTTTAGCTGCAGCACTTAGTGATGCGAATTCTTTTGCATCTAATACTACATTTTCAAAACTATAATGTTGCATGATATATTTAAACCATACACTACGTAATGTTTTCTGTGGGACAGCTGAAGTAGTATCTTTTGATACTTGTGGCTTACCGATAGCATCAAAAGCTAGAGGTTTCACATTCTCTTCATCTTCCTCATCACCTTTACCACCAGATGATGTACCAGTTCCCAACACTCTATCAATTACGCATAACGTAGTAGCTAAATCAAGTACAGATTTTTCACTTTCTGCACGTGATGAACTCAATTGAAGAAACAACTAGAAGTGAGTAAGTAAGTGAGTGAGTACTTTAACGTAGGGAAGAGTGCATGCATGACTTACTTCAATAGCTTTGTCAAGTTCCTTCTTTGTTTGCCATTTTTTCATCTTGGCATCTCTTTCCTTTGATATAAAGTCATCTCCAGAATCACGCAAGTTCAACATTGTCTAATTCACTTAGCTTGATTTGTGATCAATCAATATATATGATATACAGTCTATCTCGCACACAATCGCACTCGTAAATTTAGATTTTTAAACTTTTTTTGCAGCAAAATTTTTTAACAGTCAAAACGCGGCCTTAGGGTTGCAAAAAAGTCTTATTTACACTTTACAACATGTACAAGGCTATGAATAAGTAATATACTTGGCAAGCACTTCATTTTGCTGGATAGAATCACTCCAGTAAACTTTTTTCCCCTTGACGATATTTATATATCCGTTGCTATCAACAGATGTTCTAAAATCACCGGCAAAGTTGTTATCGATTAAATTAGGTTGGGATTTAAACTTACTTGACTCCCATAATATGTGATTATCTTTCCCGTATAATAGTAAAGATCCGTTGTCCATCAAGTGTAGACGCACAGGATCACAGTAACGTTTATTAGTGCCATGACAAACAGATACAGAGTGACCTGCTCTTAACTCCATACCTACGCGAAAATCTAATTTACCAATAGTCGTTCCATTTGAGGTTGCTTTTGATGAAAATGGAATATACACGGGGAGTATACCTATGGTATCAAAGACTAGAAACCATAAAAATACCATGTAAAAAGCAGCGAGCCAATAACCAAATGTAGTATATATAACTTTTCTTCGTAGATTTCTTTCTACATGCTTACTATCAATATTATTACTGTTATTATTGTTCAATGCTTGTTGTTGAATTAATACTTTAAAGCTAGTAACTGGCGTTGGCGTGCCCCATGATATTAATGAAGATGTATTAACATTATTAACACCAACAATGTCAATATATGCTAAAGTATCTTCATTATTATAAAATGCCGATTTTAAATTATCAGGATTTATTGTTATAATACCTTTACCACATATATTTGCCCCAATAAATACATCAATCGTTATCTTTTCATAATCATTACAATTCATAAATATAAAATTTTCAATAGAAAACACTGTAGAATTATTATCACACTGATACATATAAGTCTTGTAACTCTCCTGTGATTTTCTAGAAATTACTAGCGAAACACTAGTGACTGGTGTGTTGCCAGGGTCAGACGATACCCACACTGCCTCGCACAGAGAAATGGTGATGTTTACCATGCTAATCGTTAAACTTACAAGTCGTTATCACAATTACATGCACAATCAGTCGGACTAACTGTGGGACACAAGCAAGAATAACGCGGCAACGCCACCGTCTTTATGTATTTTTAAAACAGTATTTATCGACTCGAATTTTCAAGTTTCGGAACTTTCAACGTTCATTCAATCAACAGAAAAGTAGAACAGATGATAGTGTAGTAACAAATAGACAAGTGTTTCTAATAAGTTTTTAAAGGCTTACTACTCTGGTTGTACTTGAATACTAAATGGAAAATAGTAAGTATATGAAGTAGGAGTGTATTGTGGTATTCCTATCGACACTTATTAACTATTTATGCAATAAGTAAGGAGACTGCTTGCTCTTGAAACCAACTACATTATAATAATACAACTGAGTGTACGAAATGGGGCCGACTGTTCCTCAGATTCGTTTTGTTTGCCAAAAATTTAAAGAATTTTGTGCTTTCCAACGACAATTTCTCACCTTTAAAGCATAGCATTGGAAAGTAGCGAATGTCGTCGTCGGAAAAGGCTTCGGAGCACTTGTTTTCATGTGAAACTTCTGGTTTCTATTCCCCATTATCATCACCAATGACAAAAAATAGAACATCATCAATTGGTTCGTTATCATCTCCTTTATCATCACCTTCAATGAGTAGTCCGTCAAGAGCAGATGCTACCAGTACTTATTGTGATAGACATATACCATCGCGTTTGTTGAGTAACTTGGAAGAAGCGTTTGATATGATGGGGAATAATGACGTACAAACAGCACTTTCTTCGCGTAATGATGTTGCGCATGAAAACCAAGGAACAATGAATAGCTTAATAAGAGCGGAATTGTTAGGACAGCCATTAGTATCACATAAATTAGAATTAGACACAGTATTTACTATGGCAACATCACCAGAGACACCAATATCGAGAGCATCGTCAGGTAGCAGAGGTAGTAATAATGTATTAAGATATAAATCAAGTGGAAGTCAAAATAGTTCACTAAGTCCAATTAACGATGCATCTTCTCAGCCATTTGCTAAATCATCTGGTGCAAGTAATAGAGTATCACTAAGTCCAAGAAAAGCATTAAGAAAAATTTCAAGAACACCATACAAAGTATTAGATGCTCCATCACTACAGGACGACTATTACCTCAACTTGGTTGATTGGTCCTCATCCAACATCTTATCTGTAGCGTTAGGGTCCACTGTGTATTTATGGTCTGCGTGTACAAGTAAAGTTACTAAATTATGTGAATTACCTGCTGATGATGCGGTTACATCAATATCATGGGCTCTCACTGGTAATCAGATATCTGTAGGCACAACATCAGGACAAGTACAAATTTGGGATGCAACTAAATGCCAAAAAATACGTGATTTAGCAAAGCATACGTCTAGAGTTGGGTCATTGGCATGGAATTCAACATTGTTAGCATCAGGTAGTCGTGATAGAAGTATTGCTCTCCATGATATAAGAGTAAGAGGTAGTGGAAGCAGCAATGATCGACCACCTGCAGTTGTACAACAATTGTCAGCACATAAGCAAGAAATATGTGGACTAAAATGGTCATTTGATGAAAGAATGCTTGCGTCGGGTGGTAATGACAACAAGTTATACGTGTGGTCGCCACAGAACACAGACTCTACTAACCCACTGTGCCGTTTTGATGATCATACAGCAGCCGTGAAGGCAGTAGCTTGGTCTCCACATCAACACGGCTTACTAGCATCTGGTGGTGGTACTGCTGATCGACATATTAGATTTTGGAATTGTTTAACTGGTTCTGCCATGCATCGAATGGACACCGGATCTCAAGTATGCAATCTTATGTGGTCAAAGAATGTCAATGAAATAGTATCAACACATGGCTACTCGCTCAATCAAATCATTGTTTGGAAGTATCCTTCAATGCAGAAGATCACCACATTAACTGGTCACACTTTACGTGTATTGTATTTAGCTATGTCTCCCGATGGCCAAAGCGTTGTTACAGGTGCTGGCGACGAGACGTTACGCTTTTGGAATATATTCCCAGGTCCCAGAACATCCATCGGTCAGAGAGGTGGTTCAAGCCTCATCGTACCCAGCACCTCCGATATCAGGTAGTTGACGAAATTTATTAGAACTAATAGTATAAAGTGAGTAACATATTGTAAATAACTAATGATGTTTGTCAGCCGCCCGCTCCTTCTGGTGCATTCTCTAGTTGCAGAGTGCGTGAGTGAGTACCACCTGCTGTCCGCAACAAGAAAGGTGCGGCCCTCATTCATGATCAAGCAAAAAAGGAAAGAAAAGAGAAGGAAGTCTCCTCGTCCTTTCGATTCAAGTACTCGCCCGCTCACTTCATTACTCATTTGCTCATTTGCTTAACTTACGCGCTTACTTACTACGCTATTTCGTGCTCACTCACTCATTCATTTATTCACTAACACTAAATTCGCATAATTTCACTCACTCATTACTTAGTACTGTTTGGTTGACGTTTACGAGATCATTCATATTGGTAGTATGTCGTTTAAGCAAGTGAAGAATCGAGCACCTGCTCCAATACAAATCACTGCTGAACAGTTATTACGTGAAGCAAAAGAAAGGGGTATAGATGATGTTGAAAAAGCACCAGATGTTCATATCAAAGATCGTGAAGAGCTTTTGCACTATCAAACCACTAAACGTAAAGGATTTGAGGATCAATTAAGAGGGAAGAAATCGAACATTAATATATGGGTTCGTTATGCTTTATGGGAGGCAAGTCAAAAAGAGTTTGAAAGAGCACGAAGTGTATTTGAAAGAGCATTAGATATTGATTATAAATCACAGACCCTCTGGTTGAAATATGCCGAAATGGAGATGAAACACAAGTTCATAAACCATGCCAGGAACATATGGGACAGATGCGTGGCTTACTTACCCCGAGCGGATGTATATTGGTACAAGTATACTTACATGGAGGAGTTGATTGGTGCAATCGGCGAGGCAAGAAATGTGTTCGAAAGATGGATGAAGTGGGAACCCGACGACAACGCCTGGAACGCCTATGTAAAATTCGAATGCCGACAAAATAGCATGGAAAATGCAATCAAAGTCATGGAGCGATACATAGCGTGTCATCCAACTGTCAAAGCATATCTGAAGTACGCAACTTGGTTGGAGAAGTTGGGGTACGAGTACACAGCAACAGGTATATTACTCACCCATCCACTCACTCACTCACTCACTCACTCACTTACTTACTCACTTCCTTATTCAGCCCGTGAAATATACGAACGAGCACTGGTCGAGTTGCATGAAATGGAGGTGAAAGAGAAGATATTAATTCGCTTTGCGCGCTTCGAGATCAACTGCAAGGAGTACGAGCGGGCTCGCATCATCTACAAGTATGCATTGGAGCAGATGGAAAAGAAAGGCTTTGCAAGTAATGAAGCCCAAGAATTGAAACAAGAATATATAGTGTTTGAAAAGAAATATGGAAATCGTCAAGGCATTGAAGACGCGATATTGGAGACTCGCCGCACTCACTACCAAGGCATCGTGCAGCAGGATCCCTACAATTATGATGCGTGGTTCGACTATGCTAGACTTGAAGAAAATGAAGGAGAGTATGACAGAATACGTGCTGTATATACACAAGCTGTTAGTAACAACCCTCCTATCAATGAAAAACGATACTGGTACTCACTCACCCACTCCTACTTACGCACGCTCTTACTTACTCACTTACTTGTTTAGGCGCCGTTATATCTTTTTGTGGATCAATTACGCGGTGTTCGAAGAGTTAGTAGCGAAGGACGTGGCAAGGGCACGCGAGGTATACCGGCAATGCGTTGCTGTTTTACCTAATAAAAAGTTTACATTTGGTAAAATATGGCTAATGGCCGCCCACCTCGAGGTCCGGCAGCGGGATCTAGCAGCTGCTCGTAAATTACTGGGCACCGCCATAGGGATGTGCCCCAAGGAGAATTTGTTCAAAGGATATATTGAGTTGGAGTTGCAGCTGGGGGAGATAGAGCGCTGTCGCACAATATACGCGAAATATTTAGAGTTTATGCCCGCTAACTGCGCTACTTGGATAGCATTTGCACAGTTAGAAGTAAGTGTTGGTGAGGTGTCACGTGCTCGTGCTATCTACGAGATAGCCGTTACCCAAGCATTATTAGACATGCCAGAAGTGCTGTGGAAATCATATATTGATTTTGAATTATCAGAGCGTCAAGTTGCTGCTGTTCGAGCACTTTATGAGCGGTTACTTGAGCGCACAACGCATGTCAAAGTATGGATTAGTTACGGCCAGTTTGAAGCAAGCGAAGGTCATGCTGATGTTGCAGGAAGTGGTGATATTGTTGTAGCAAGAAAGGTGTTCACCCGCGGATATAATGCGTTGAAAGCACAAGGGTTGAAGGAAGAAAGGGTTTTGTTACTGCAATCTTGGTTAGAATGTGAGAATAAATCTAGTGACGGTGACGCTGCGACAGTTGAAAATATGTTGCCAAGAAAAATGAAAATGAAAAGAAAGATCAATCCAGATGCCACAGACGGTGATGCTGAATGGGAAGAATACTACGAGTATCAGGTTAGTTCTTACTCACTCACTCACTCACTCACTCACTCACTCACTCACTCACTAGTTCCCTGATGATGAGAAGAAGATTGTCGGCTTGAAGCTGCTGGAAACCGCCATGAAGTGGAAGTCGGCGAAGGCCTCTGCCAAGTCGAGCGAGGAGATAGACATCGATGTATAAACTATAGATAGCCTTTTTGTATTTTAAATTATTCCGACTCCTGCTTGGGTACTGAGTGATCACGAGGCCCGCGAAGTTTGAGTTGCAAAAAAGTTTATTCAATTTCCTGACGAATGGAGGGAACGCCACAAGGTAGCTACTGGCTTAGACATACTCACTCTACTGATATTCTACTCGTTCATTGACTCGCTTATTTATTTACTACTTGACCTTAAAAAAATACTTTCAAATCTCGCTGTATTAGTATATTATTCATTCATTATTTGTTTACTTTCCTTAGGAGGTACAATGCCTTCAGGTGGCGCAGTGCTTGTTGAACCTGTCCCTATGCAAGAGCCAAGGAATTGGGGTGTATTAGGTCATTTAAGTGAGGAACAAACTAAATCGATGAAGGCATTTATTGAATCAAGTACGTTTTATACCTTGTTGCTAGTGTATTTCCTCTCATTCACTGACTTATTATCCTTTATTTACTCTATCAGGTAAATTAGAACATTTAGAAATGGCAAAATTTTCAGTTGAATCAATAGAACAAGTGGCACTGCGATTTTTAAGAGCTAGACAGTTTGATAATGCAAAATCAACATTATTATTAGAGGTTATTCGCTTACTTATTCATTCCTTACTCAATTACTCACTTACTGTTATAGGAGTGCATTAATCGTATGATTGAAGGTAAAGCTACTGAATGTGCAGCTGCCGCGCCTGATGATAACGCTCAATGTGATGTTGAACTAATGAAGAACTGGTATCCGCATACTTGTTCTGGTTTTGATAAATTTGCTAGACCAATACTATGGGAACATAGTGGTGGCACTAATCCAAATGTACTCACTCACTCACTGTCTGTCGTATCAACTTCTTTCACTTACTCATTATATAATTCCTAAGGTAATCGCAACAATGACAAATAGAACAAATTTAGTGAAATACCATTGGATGACGATGGAAAAGGTGTTAGATGAGGCATTTACAGAAGCAAAGAGACGAATTGACTCTGGATCAATCCAGCCGGAAGGGGACAATGTGCATCAGAACATCTCTACTTGTGTTGTCTTAGGTACATCGCTACTACTTCCAGACTAACCCGCAACTGCTTATTCCTTCCTTACTCACTTACTTACTTGTGTAGATATGGCTGGTTTTGGTATGTTACACTGTTCGTCTAAGATGCTTGAACATGTCAAATCCCTTGTGTCAATGGATAACGTGTGCTATCCAGAGACGTTAGGCAAGATGTTCGTCATTAATGCACCTTGGTAAGCACCCACTTACTCATTTACTTGCTTACTTACTCTCTCGCTTATTCATTCGTTCATTCTTTTAATTGTTTGTTTACTTACTTACGTACTCTCGCGATTAGGTTGTGTGTCAGCTCGTGGAGCATCGTAAAAGGATGGTTAGATCCAAGAACACAAGCAAAAATAGAAATATTAGGTTCAATTCTACTCCATAACTCGTTCATCTAGTCGTCA
>JACCDO010099382.1_pt1 | contig 10473 bp, 3 predicted proteins | sample 7446101 | NCBI WGS metagenome assembly JACCDO01 (sample SAMN15323440, study PRJNA562643) | freshwater metagenome | isolation source: river surface water | place: USA:Blue River Watershed | collected 2017-08-16
TATAGATACTGTTTCTGGTGATAGGAAATATATATATATAGATGAAAATAATAAAAAATATATTAGAGATAAAAATAAATATTATCCTGTTAAAAAATACAAGGGTTCTTATATACTACAAAAAATACGTGGGGGCATTGGAGATGAAATCCCGAGTATAAATGTAAAATTGTATGTATACGGCACTAAAGGCGCTAATAAAGTAGCAAATCCAGAAATATTTAACGCGACTATAGATTTGAGTAATATAGTTTTAAATCCTTCCGATGAAACATATAAGAGTATTATATTAGATAATAAAATATACATATTTAATAAAAAATTTAATGAAATAAAAGCTTGTTTTAAGACAGATAATATTTCTTCAGAACAAGGTTTTATTATAATAAAGCATTATGTAATTGTTATAAATAAAGATAATGTTAAAGTATATTATAAAAAAAAAGATAGCACTATGACAGATATGGATAAATTCCTTGAAAATTATACAAGTACTTATTATAATATTATATATAGAAGAAATAATAAAATAGATAGAAACTCACATAATGATAATTATTTTGTAACAATATTTTCTATAACTGATTATAATATTAAAGATACTAGTTTTGAAGGTTATAATAATGAACTCAACGAAGTAAAATATAATAACTTATACAATTCTACTCTTGATAAATTGAAAGAAATATATCAATAATAAAATATATATTTTATTATATTATAATATATTAATGAGCTCTGTGCGTGTTAAAAATAAAAATAATTTAGAGAGTTTAAAGAGTATAAAAGATACATTTATAAAAAAATTATTTGGTAGTCAAGACGCATCAATAGGTATTGAAAAAGATAAATACGAAGGTTTTTTAAATAAATATAAAACTAGTATTATTAACCCAAATAGCGATCAAAACTTCAAAAAAATAGATGATAATATTATAAATAAAATTTTATTAAGACCAAAGCCAATACCAAACGGATCAAAAATTATAAATGCACTTATTGATAGCGAAATAGAAACATTATGTAAAGAATATACTATCATAAATTATATATATAGTACAGATATTACATATTATAAATTTTTACAAGATAAAAATAAGCTTAACCTATTTACAAAATTAAACGAAAATATATCTATAGCATTTATTGATAGAAAAATTGAAAATCCACCTAATAATAATAATAATTTAGATTATGTATATTATTTAGCTAAACATGATAAAAGCCGAAATACAGGCGATGATAATCAATCTTTATTAATTTGGAATTATAATATATATAGTATTCTCAATTTAGAATATGTAAATAATATTATGATAAACAAAGAAGCATCTTTGAAATATACACACATATATATATTATATAGAATATTTTGTTATTTTTTAAATATATGCATTAATTTAAATGAAAATTTAGAAAATGTTAAATATTCTGATTTATATGATGAAGGTGATGTAAATGCTATAATTGAAAAAATTAAATTGTGGCATGATGTTTATACACAAAATTCTATTATATATTTCGATAAAAAAAAACATAATCATAATATTGGACATATTCTTGAATTATATAATAAATTTTTTAATAATTTATTATATAATATACTTATAAATCCTAAGTTAGATATTAAAATTAATGATTCTACAACATTATCTAAGATAAATAACGAACAAGAAAGAAACAAAAACGCTCTACAGTTCAAAGAAGAATACGAGGATAAGAAGAAGGGAAAGGATATGATTACCGATTTTTTATCAATATTGGAAAATAATATAAAAAGGGCATCAAAGAATTCTGCTGATTATAGTAATGCTATAGAGCTATATAATATATACAAAAGTGTTTGTGCTTATAAAGATGATAAATTAGAAAATTTAGAAGTGCTATTAGCAAATGCTATAAAATCGAATGAACATAATAAAATATTGAAAGAATACAACGAAGCAGTAAAATTATCAAATGAAGCTGCAAAAATAGCAGCAGAAGAAGTATCCAAAAATATCTTATTATTAATAACAAAGAATAATTTTAATAAGGTATTTAATTCTTTACAAGAAGAAGAAAAAAAAGAAGCAGAAGCAGAAAGACTACGAAAAGAAGCAGAAGAAGCAGAAGCAGAAAGACTACGAAAAGAAGCAGAAGAAGCAGAAGAAGCAGAAAGACTACGAAAAGAAGCAGAAGAAGCAGAGAGACTACGAAAAGAAGCAGAAGAAGCAGAAAGACTACGAAAAGCAGAAGAAGAAAGAGAGCGACAACAACGAGAAGCAGAAGAAAAAAGACGACGAGAAGCAGAAGAAGCAGAAAAAGCAGAAGAAGCAGAAAGACTACGAAAAGCAGAAGAAGAAAGAGAGCGACAACAACGAGAAGCAGAAGAAAAAAGACGACGAGAAGCAGAAGAAGCAGAGATACTACGAAAAGCAGAAGAAGAAGCACTACGAAAAGAACAAGACGCAGAAGAACAAAGACAACGAGAACAAAAAATAGCAGCTGAAAAAGAAAAACAAGAGCAAGAAGAAAGAGAAAGCGTGCTCTTTCTTTTTAAAAATAATTTAGTGACTGTATTTTATTCTTTACAAATACAAGAAGAACAAGAAGAAAGAAAGAGTGCGCACTATCTTTTTAAAAATAATTTAGCGGCCGTATTTTATTCTTTACAAATACAAGAAGAACAAGAAGAAAGAGACCATATGCTTTCTCTTTTTAAAAATAATTTAATTACTGTCTTTTATTCTTTACAAAAAAAAGAAGAACAAGAAGAAATAAACCGTACGCTTTCTCTTTATAAAAATAATTTAATAGGTGTTTTTAATTCTTTACAAGAACAGCAAAAATCTGTAGGAATACCTGTAGAAATAAGAAAAGATATAGATATAGAAGGTAAAGATGAGGGTGAAAAGCTATATTCTTTTAAATCTATACCTTATACTGATATTACCGATACAACTATACAGTATAAAAACACAAACGGTTCTCACAATATTAAGTATGATTCTCTTTTAAACAGTTATAATTATTTAATTTATGTAGACGGGAATGATAATATAAATGTATTTCAAATTAATAGATATTATAATTTAAAACATATATTATATGTAATATATAATGCTTTCGAAGATATCATAATAATTTCTAAAAAAAATACACACAAAGAAGAGAGTAATACATTATATCAATATACAAATACTAATTTAATTTTTGTTTACAAAATAAACAAAGGATTTAGAAATTTTGCGAGTATAAGAGAATTACCAAACTTTACAAACCTAATATTAGATGATAAAAATACATTAAATATTACATTTAGCGATTGGAATCTTATAAAAGAAGTTATTGACAAAGACAAGAGCATAAATAAGCCATTAAAACAATCAAATGCCCTTGCTGTAAAAGCAGCAGCAAAAGAAACAACAGCAAAAGAAACAACAGCAAAAGCAGCAAAAGCAACAACAGCAAAAGCAACAACAGCAAAAGCAACAACAGCAAAAGCAGCAACAACAGCAAAAGCAACAACAGCAAAAGCAGCAACAACAGCAAAAGCAACAACAGCAAAAGCAGCAGCAAAAGCAGCAAAAGCACAGCAAAAAACATTAGTACCTTCAAAACAAGCACCGTTAATAGCACCACCAGAAGCTTCGCCACAATTAAGAGCAGCATTAGATTTTTTAAATTTATTTCATAGTTCGCAAACCACAGCATCTGTGATACCGATAACTTTTCAACAGAAAGCGTATACGACGGCTGCGACAGCATTAACAACAATAGCATCCAAAGCATCATCAGTTATGTCAACGGTGAAAGATAAAGTATCCGCAGTATCCGCAGCATCCGCAGCATCTCCAGCATCTCCAGCATCTCCAGCATCCGCAGCATCCGCAGCATCTCCAGCATCTCCAGCATCTCCAGCATCTCCAGCATCTCCAGCATCTCCAGCATCTGTAGCGCCGCTAATAGCAATACAACAAGTACCGTTAATAGCACCACAAGGAGCTTCACCACAATTAAAAGCATCGTTATATTTTTTAAATTTATTTCATAATTTACACACACATAAATCACTTACAGAATCACTTACTTCATTGCAAAAAACATCAACAAAAGATCCTACAGAAGAGCGTGCAGAAGAGCGTGCAGAAGAGCGTGCAGAAGAGCAAGAATCGCGGACTTCTTCTTTGCCGCAATCTTCACAATCACCGCAAACACAAGCATCTTTTAATGCTGCATTGGAAGTTATAAAATTATTTCATAGTTCATTGCAATCACCACAACAACCACAACAACAACCGCAACAACAACAACCACAACAACAACCGCAACCGCAACCACAACCACAACCACCACAGGTACGAGGCGAAATCGCAGAAAAAACAACAATATCATCAACACGAGGAGCACAGCCGCAAACAGTATTACAACAAGCTCATCTAATAGCACCAAATGGAGCTTCGCAGCAATTAGTAGCTACTTTTGGTTTTTTAAATTTATTTCATAAATTACATACTCAAAAATCACTTGATTTATTACAAAATGCATCTCGACCTCGAACATCGCCTCGATCATCGCCTCAATCTATACCTCAGCCTCCACCTTCGTCTCAACAACAACCTCCACAGCAAGTAAAAACAGAAGAGGAAATAAAAGATGCATCTTTTAATGCTGCATTGGGAGTTCTAAAATTATTTCATAGTTCACAACAATCACCACAAACAACATCTCAACTTCAATCATCGCCTCAAGATTCACCTCAATCTATACCTCAGCCTCCACCTCCGTCTCAACAACAACCTCCACAGCAAGTAAAAACAGAAGAGGAAATAAAAGATGCATCTTTTAATGCTGCATTGGGAGTTCTAAAATTATTTCATAGTTCACAACAATCACAACAAACAGAACTTCTATCTCCATTAAATTTAGACGAAAAAATACAAAAAGAACAATCTAATGAAAAAGTAAAACAACAAACAGAAGCACAAATAGTACAACAAGCGCCATTAATAGCACCAACGGAAGCTTCGCTGCAATTAAAAGCTACTTTTAATTTTTTAAATTTATTTCATAATTTACTGACTCCAAAATTACTTGCTTCCTCGCTAACATCAAATGTAGAAACACAGCCAGCAGCACAAGAAACAGAAACAGAAGTCGCACAAAAAACAGAAACAGAAGTCGCGCAAAAAACAGAAACAGAAGAAGCACAAAAAACAGAAGCAAAAGAAGCACAAATAGTACAACAAGCGCCATTAATAGCGCCAAAGGGAGCTTCACTGCAATTAATAGCTACTTTTAATTTTTTAAATTTATTTCATAATTTACTGACTCCAAAATTACTTGCTTCCTCACTAATATCAAATGTAGAAACACAGCCAGTAGCACAGCCAGTAGCACAGCCAGTAGCACAGCCAGTAGCACAGCCAGAAGCACAGCCAGAAGCACAAAAAACAGAAGCACAAAAAACAGAAGCACGGGCACAAATAGTACAACAAGCGCCATTAATAGCGCCAAAGGGAGCTTCACCGCAATTAATAGCTACTTTTAAATTTTTAAATTTAGTTAATAATTTACATACAAAAGCATCACCTCAACCTATTTCTGGGGAATACCAAGATGATAATTACAAAATTTTATACGAAGATGGCTTAACAAATGAAAAATTATTAAAATTAATATATTTAAATTTTGATAATTTTGATAAAATAGTTCCACATTTGAAAAAGTTTGATTCTTATTCAATAAATTTTTTGGGTAAAACAACAGGAAAAGTATATCCTGAAAATAATAATGATGAAAATATATGTGTCCGTTCATCTCATTTTACTTATGGCACATATATTATGTTAAAAAAGTTTGGTGGATATTTTTCTCAATTAATTCAAGTTTTATATTTTTGCGCACAATATTTAAAAGAAAAAAGTATAAATTTTGAATTAATTGAGAAAAATATAATTATAAATGAAGATATGCATTTATATTTGTTAAAATATGTAATATTACCAACAACTTGTATTAAAAATAAAATTGAGCCTTTCTACATATATAATTTAAATATGGAAATTTCTAATAGTTTTATTAGTCATATAAGATCAGGAAATACTTCAAGATCACATTTTTTTATATCATCTGTAATTGATAATAGTAATAAACGACGTTCTACTAGCAATAAAACATTATATTTACAAAGAAGCATTTTATCCAAAAATACTACAATAAATCAATTAATAGCGTGTAATAAATATCACAATATGGAGAAATATTTTGAATTACATTTAATAACAAAAATATATATTAAATTAAATAGTACAAACAAAGCATACTATGAAGTCGATGAGGATGATGATTGTGTTTTTTGCCCGTATATTTACAAAGATAATATAAGTAAAATAGTTATTATTAATGGTGAGAAAGAAGAAGAATATACATTAGATGAACTGGATGATATTTTTAAAGATCTATATAAAAGTGATGCTTTAAAATAAGTTTAATAATAATTGAAGAAATAAGAAGTCATACTATTTAACACATACCACATTGTATATCATTATTCACATTTCTTTTTGGTCGGTATAATAAATTATATTATTTACATTTGCATTTTACACATTAAATAGTGTAAATATTAAAATAATTTATTTATAACTATATAAATAGATATAATATAAAATGAGTAATCAAATTACATCTATTTCATTAGTAAAAGACAAGTCATTGAGTAATGATGTTTTTCCACTGAAGAATGGAGATAGATTTCATACAACATTTACGAATGATGTAATACAGGATATATTTGAAAAAGACGATAAATGCATATTAACATTATTAAAAGATAAAACATACTCTCTGTCTATAAAATTAAAAGCTACATCGAATACAGTTAATCGTTTTAAAAACAGTTTTAATAATATATTAGTTTTTGATAAAAATAAAAATTGTTTTGAATTGAATACTACTACTGCATATGATAATTTTACAGTATCGCATATACTAATTATAGGAACCGCTAATATGCCGAATACTCCAGCTACTCCATTTGAATTTAATGGTATTACTAAGACATTTTTAATAATAATAGATAATGGTGTAGTTGATAATACTCCTAAATACAAAGATGTAACTATAGAAGAATATTTAAATCTATATTATATAGAGCATTTCTCATTGAATATTATAGAGTTTTCTGAGTTATATAAAAACTATAAAACAAATACGGGAGAAGGAGTAGGAGGACAAGGAAGACAAGGACAAGGACAAGGACAAGGAGAAGGACAAGGAGAAGGAGAAGGACAAGGAGAAGAAGCAGGAGTAGTAGGAAGACAAGGAGAAGGACAAGGAGAAGGACAAGGAGAAGGACAAGGAGAAGAAGCAGGACAAGGAGGAGTAGAAGGAGGAGGAGGACAAGGAGGAGGTGGTGGTACTGAAATGACCGGTAAGAAAAAAACAGTTAAGAAGATCAAAAAAACAAAAAATAAGGTTGCTTAAAATGGTAAAATAATTTAATATAAGTGTTTATATAAGTACTACTTAAATAGGATGGATATATAAAAGCACACTATAATCTAAGTATTTTTCCCTTGAATATATAGATTGGGTTTATAGAAGATTCCGCAATAAGATAGATATTATGTTTAATCCGCTTGTATTAGATGATACTATAACATAACTTCGTGACTTCGTGACTTCGTAACTTCGTGACTTCGTGACTTCGTAACTTCGTAACTTCGTGACTTCGTGACTTCGTGACTTCGTAACATCATAACTTCGTGACTTCGTGACTTCGTAACATCATAACTTCGTGACTTCGTGACTTCGTGACTTCGTTAAGCGATAATATATAAAACTTATATAACAACATATATTTAATTATTTTTTTTATTATTTATATAGTATAGTAGAAAGATGTTAAAAGCAAAACAAATGCCAAAAAAAAAACAAACTAAACAAACTAAAAAGCCTGTAAAAAATGATGGAAAAATCACAAAAAAAAAATATATTAAGACAAAAATTATAGGCGGTGGGAAAATGATTCAAATGTTAACATTAAAAGAAAAATTAGGGTATCTTAAGGATTGTTTGGATAAAAGTGTAGAAGCTACAAATATTTATTTACCTCAATATTTTAAAATTTTTAAAGTTTTTGATAATGAACTATCCTTTAATGAAACTACTTTTTTTAAAAAAGTAGGCCCCCTAAAGGAAGAGCAAAAAAATTATGCTATTATAACAAGATTTATATTATTATGTTTATATGACCACGATGACTACAATAGTTATACTTTATTAAAAGAATATTACATTTCACTATATTCTACAAATAGTATAACGCAAAATATACCTATATTTGAAACTTTAAAAATAAGTGAAGAAAAAAAAACTGAATTACTTGAAAAAGCAGCTAAATATTATATTAATTATAAAGAAAAATTAGATAATTTTATAAATAAAATTATTTCTTTAGCTACTGGTGATGGCGTTGATACAAGAGCTTCACCATCAGCTTTATTGCCGGAAACTGGTGAATCTGATGGTGAAGCTCTTGTATCAACATCAGCTTCATCGGCTTCATCAGCTTCACCATCAGCTTTATTGCCGGAAACTGGTGAATCTGATGGTGAAGCTCTTGTATCAACATCAGCTTCATCACCAGCTTCACCATCAGCTTTATTGCCGGAAACTGGTGAATCTGATGGTGAAGCTGTTCGAGAGAGTGCTGCTCTTGAAGTTACTGAATTTAATGAAAAAAACGATCGTCAATTTAGTGCCGATCCTCAATTTATTAGTTCAGGTCGTAAATTTAGTTCAGATCCTAAATTTAGTTCAGGTCGTAAATTTGGTGGTGCACAGGATCAGAAAGCAGGAAGTGAAGAAAAATTTTTTGAAACCAGTATGTTTGAAATTTATAGTGATGGAATAGTATTATTAACTATTGATGATCAAAATGATACTCATACTTTAAAAGTTTTTCCAAGGTTAGATACTTTAGATTCTAAGCAACACCATTATTTTGCAGAAAAAGACGCGATTATAAATTTTTTTAATACTAAAAAAGAATTTTTAATTATTAGAAGATATAAAGACGACCTTACTAATAAAGATTATTTATACGATTGTCAGCTACAATTAATGTATAAATTAGTAAATATTTTAATAGAAAATATTAATAAATACGAAGAAGCTCTAAAAACACAATTACAAACAAATCTAAAAGATAAAAGGTTTTTACTAAAATATAAGACAAATTTATTAGATAAATTAATTGCTATTATATTTGAAAAACTTCCCGACAATGTTTCATTAGTAAAATATGGTATCATATTAAAAAGTTTAAAAGTTATTATACTTAATAATAAAGGTATTGATGGCGAATATATTGAAGGTAAATATTCTGAATATCTTACAAAACGTAATATTGAAGATACTGAAATTAGTAAAATTAAAACTTTGTCAGAGACTTATATGCCTAAATATAAATTTAGTACTACGTGCCCGGGGCGCAAAGATTATTTTGAACATATAATAAATGTTTTATATACAAACAAAGATGGCAACACCGATGAAACAGAAAAATATACATATGATAATGTAAAAGAAGAATTAGAAATATTAATAAAATTATCTGCGAGCGCAAGCCCGGGGATTGGATTATTTGGAAAAACTTTAAATGAAGATAATTGCAGAATTAGTATTGAAAGTGTAACAAAATATAAAAGTTATCTAATTTCAGAAGCATCTATAGGAAAATTAGAATTACTTGCAGATTATAATAATAAATACATTCAAGATTCAGAAAATATTCAAGATCTAAATAGTAGCAAAATTCCTATAAGTAATATAGGTGCCGATGAACTTAAGACAATTAAAGATGGTGCAGAAAAATATAGGGAAAAAATAAACAACTATATAAACAAAAAGCCACATTTAATCGCAAAGGATTTATATTTAGAAACTCCAGATAAAATGATTGCAATATTCAATGAGTTTAAAATAGAATATGAAAAAATATTTAAACATCGCAATTTGAAGTTATCTGAGATTAAAAGGGATAAACTTTTACTCATCAAATAATAATTAACATAGGTTATTTTCGCATTGTTATGGTCTTCTTTTTCCCCACTACAGAATATTCTATATCTACAGGAGTCTTATAAGTAAGTGTTGAGACCGAGGTCTTGTTGTTATAATTTATTTCGGCAATACAATCACAATCATCTATACTATCCTGAATTAAATCTATATGCGATACAATAACAATTGTATCAAAATATGCTAAGAGTGATTTTAGGAAGTTAGGAACGATTGATAAATTATATTTGTCAAAACTTACAAATCCCTCGTCAATATATAGCTGCTTACATATCGCCTTGTTATTTCCAAACAAACACAAACGTAATGCCAGAGATATCACAAACTGCTGGAATCCCGATGCTTGATTTATAGAAATAATCTGCTTATTATTATCGCCTCCTCCGCCTCCGACAATATTAA